>JAEIGA010007202.1_pt1 | contig 16914 bp, 33 predicted proteins | sample 9270691 | NCBI WGS metagenome assembly JAEIGA01 (sample SAMN17057246, study PRJNA624740) | gut metagenome | biome: biome; isolation source: fecal sample | host: Bos grunniens | place: China: Xizang | collected 2019
GGCTCGTTCCAGAAGAACCGCGCAGGGCAGTAGCCGAGGTCGTGGGGATTCTCCACCAACGGCTCACCATCGGGAACACCGTCACGGTCACGGAAAATGCGGTAGCTCGCATCGTCAATCACCGCCAGCGTGTCATCCTTCTGACGGAATACGATGTACTTCATCTCGCCAGTCGTTCTGTCGGCTTCATACTCGATGACGCTCGACAACGGTAGCCAGTAGAAGTATGGCTGCGGATAACGGTCACCGACTGCATCCTGCTCACGCGGCAGGTCTACTATCAGCACCGAATTTATTTCCGTCTGGAAGAACTCCCAGCCCTTCGTTGACCAAATAGCCTGCTCGCCCAGCTTCTCTATACGATACCATTCCCAGTCATCGCGCTGCTCGGTGGTGGCAAACTGATAACTGAAAGCAGGATTGCGCCCCTCGAAGATACGGCTCAACTTGCCGAATACCTCATGCAATAGGCTGTTCGTCTTTACGGGGAAGCGGAAAAGCGTCTGGAAGATAAGGAACTTGTCGTGCGGTATGAGGTGCTCAACCATCCCGAGGAAGTCGCTTAACGCCTGCGCCACACCATCCCTGCCCATAAACGAGCCAAGCCCGTCACGGCTGGCTCGCTTTCCCACGCTGTACTGACGTGCGAGGGCTGGCATGGAGGGCACCGACTGCCCGTGCAGCCGCAATCTGTTCTGATGCAGCTGCGCAAGCGTAAGCACTTCACGGTGTCTGTGCTCACTTACGAGTTTCCTTAGTTCTTCGACTGATACTGCCATCTTTCAGTTCGTATTCCGAATCCTTGGGTAATGCCCAACCGCTATCACGCATGGCAAGAACGCGCTCGGCGTGCGTCACCTCGAACTCGACTTCTTTGCCGTCATACAGACGGACAAGTGATACATTCGTTGTCTTTGCCATTGCCTTGATACTTTAGGTAGCGGGAACCAAGTCAGTCAGGGGATTGAAGTCCGTAGGCTTCACGATGGCCAGCTGGTCGCTGTAGTTCGGGAGGAACGAGAAACTGATGGCATTGCTGTCGGGAGCTTCCAGACCGCCGTGAACCTTGTCGCCGATGAACAGCGAGCGGATTGGGATAGGATAGAACGTGGTGGTTACCGAAGCGTCCTTCAGGCACTCAATGGCACCATTCTCGTCAAACAGATATACGCCAAGGTTATCGCCGATGGATTCACACTGCAAATCCTTCATCGCCTTGATGACGGCCTGCGACACGCTGCGCATAACGGCTGAGAAGTTTGACGGGTTACGTCCGATGACCACCTCGATACCTCCCAGCGTCTCGTTGCCGCCGCCGAAGGTACGGGCATCGCCGCCATCCTGCGTGGGTGCCTGCACATAGGGGCTGACCACAACTTTTCCACCATCCGTGAGTGCCATTGCAGCCGTCCACGATGCTTTCAGCTTGATGTCGTTCGTGCTGGTGAATGAATTAACTGTACCGTCTGCCTTCTTCAACCTCTGAAAGGCAATCTTTTGAATCTGCCCGAAATTCTCTGGGCAACCTGCAGCAGGGATTGTAGTCAATGCTGCTGCTGCGGGACATGAACATACTTGCATAATCTTTGATTTTTGGGTTTAAACTTTCTTCGACTTAAACTACTAACCCTCTGTAGGCTCTGCAAATATATACATAATTTCCGTATATTATTCGCATATCCCTTATATTTTAGTATGATTTAACTAAAAAAAAGAAACCGTGCACCATCTTCACAGACGATGCACGCGAAACGATATGTGGTTAACAACAAGGTAAAAATAACCAAAGATAAAACCTTATGTAACAAATGACGTATTAACCGTATGTTTGACAATTTGAGAAAAGTAGTATTTACTCTGCTTGCACATGGTCATCGGTTTCTCAACCGTACACCCCTTGCCTCACGCCTGATGGCCAAGTGCTTCAATGCCACATATCTTATAGCGTCAATCCCGTGGTTGTTCCTGTCCTCGGGCTTGTTTGTCCTGTTGCCATCTCTGTCCTTAGCCCAGCTGTAGTTCTTCACGTTGTCGATGATGCCCACCGAACGGCGAGTGAAATGCAGGCGGTAACGCTTCAATATATCCAAGCCGCTGACGATGCTGTCCTGACCCTTCGGTGACGGGCTTACCCACAAGCCCATGCCGTTCAGCTCCCTGATGCTCTTCGGCTCCGCACAGTCGGCCACAATCTCATTGTCGTGCGTCATGCCCTCATCCTTTGCACGCTCCGCAATCATCGGGTTCGTCAAGCCAGTAGAATATATCAGCTCGTCAACCCATAGCTCGCCGTGAGCCTCCACAACGTGCTCCAGGGCGGTTGGGTCACAATTATGCACCAATATTCCATTTGCGAAATACTCATGCACTCCTTCGATTTCGAGATCATACACGTTACACCATTCCTCACCCTCATTTATTATGGCGTCTGGATATTGCCAGCTGATGTGCGCATTCCTCAGAACAGCATTTGGGTTTAAGATACTTGTTACCCATGAAAGTCTTTCCACAATGCTGGCATACCATCTCGATATTGTTCTCAGGGGATTGGTATTGCCATCGGTGGTGACACGGCTTTGAACAGAACCGCTGGTGTGTGTTGGTAGGCGTAAATTCTTCTCCGCACCAATCGCACGCCCGCCTCTCATTTGAAAGGTTGTATAATACTTTTGCCCTGCGCTGCTGCCAATTCTCCTTTGAATAACACCGTTTCTTGAACTCTTCCCGGTTCTCTTCTTTCCATTTGACAAGGTTCGCATGAATCCGCATGTGCTCCCCGATAGTGACTGCAACAAGGTTGCTGACATCGTTGTTAAGCGGGTTGAAATCCTTGTGATGAACGACCATGCCCTTTGGCAGTTTTCCATGCTCCTTCTCATAAATGTACTGATGAAGGATGATGCATTTGTATTTCCCATCCTCTTTCCATTTGTGATAGAAATAGTTTCCGTGTTTGCCACTTGGGTATCTTCTAAACTCCATGCCATCGAGTTCGATAGCATAAACAACCTGTCCTCGGTTGTTAATTCTCCGTACTTCTTCCATTTTCCGTTTGCATTAAAATTATGTACAAAAGTACAAAAAATATCCGAATTATACAAGCCTTTCACGAACTTTTTATGGATTACTTTCTTATACCCGTTATAAATATTCCTCTTTACTTTCCTATACCCTTTGCGGGTCAACACAAGTTCACCCGCTACTACATCCTTTATGGGTTTCTCTCCCTCTGATGTCATTATGAGGGTGTCACCCTTAAAACAAGTGAATCCGAAGTCAAGGCCATAGTAACTCGCCTTCCATTCCTCGGCAGGCGGCAACACATCCACAATATCCCAGTTTGTCAGCACCACGCCCTCCAGCTTGCCCGTCTTACCTCTCGCATACACCTTGTGCAACTCTGGGTCGCTGATGCCCTCTATCCTTTCGTGTTCCTCGTCAGAAAGAAATGGATTGTGCCTGTGGTCGCTGATGATTAGCTTCACACCCTTGCGCCCTATCAGCTCATCATGCACCCAGAACCTTGCGCTCGGATTGTAGTCAATGTATATGCGCTTTCGTGTTCGGATGGCCAACTGCCAGTATATATCGTAGGGAATACCGTTGGCCTCGTTGACAAACAGAAAGTCACGCTTTCCGCTCTTTGCGTCCTGCGCATCCTTGTACGAGGTGAACTCTATCAGCGAGCCGTTGATGCACTTGATGATACGCTCACCCTCGTTGACATAAGGGAACCACTTTTGAAGCTCCACGCTGCCGTTCCTGATGGTCTGCGCATCACGGTATGCACCTTTCTTTAGATTCGGGATGTCCTGACCAACCACCGTAATGACCGCACCACGCTCACGGATGGCAATGACATACAACACTTGCATGATGCTGTACGTCTTGCCGCTCGATGTGCCGCCCTGATTGACGATGACACGCTCGGACGCTTCGAGGTTCTTCTTGAACAACCTGCTTATCTTCAACTTCAACGGCATACCCTTACCATTTAGTCCGTGATTTCATCTTCCGACCCTGCAAACTCCATGTCGGCATCCGCACCGTCAGAAACATATACCAACTGTATCTCCGTGCCGACCTCGCCCGACACTTCCATCTTGTCAGCAGGCTTCTCGCCTATCATCCCGCAGATGGCATGATAGGCCTGCACATCGCCAGCTTCCGCTTTCGCTATCAGCGAGCGAGTGATGGCCATCTGATGATTCATGTCACCATCCTTAACACCCTCATCGCGCAATCTCTGCTTCATAGCTTCGCTCAAAGGCGTATCGAACATCAACATCTCCAAGGCTTCGCGCATCGTCTTCTTGCGCCGTCTCGCCTCTCCAGAAGCTATACCGCCCTTTCTGCCGAGTTCGCTTGCTTCCTCCTTGCTTCGCTGGCTTGTGGGCTTTAGCTTGTTTGGGTTTCCTCTTATTTTTCCCATATATTGAATTTTTCTTTATTTTCTTGATAAAACCCCTGCAATGAGAGGTGCAGGGTCGCGTTCTTTCACGCCGTCAAAGTATCGCCGCCCTGAGTTTGGGCATTGAATGAAATTCTTGGGATAACAGCATTAGCATTTATTCACCGTCCATGAAACTGTGTTCCGTCTGGTTTTGCCCGTTCGCTCACATAAAAGTGGGATTCGCACCCACGAGACATCCTTTAATGCCTCTTTTGAGTTAAACGTTGTTCAAAATGTAATTCTCTCATGCGGATTTCTCCGCGCTGTTTCTTTGCCGCTGCAAATAGGAGTGCAGGATGGTAACGCTCCATCGCTCACCTACGTCAGTTTTACTGCTTTGCCGATTGCTCTGTTTTGTCGGCTTTCTGCACTCATGTTATCAGAGCCTTTCTATCTCGCTCTGTATCTCTTCCAGCTCCACTTGGTATTCCGAATATATCCTTGCAATGGCTTCGCTCAAGATTCCGTCTTTGTCCTCTATTGATTCCAGATGTTGCTTTTCATCCCATCCATCTGAATAGACATTAAAATGCAGGCATTCGTGCTTATATTCCATCAGATGCTTAAACGCTTCTTTCTTCCTGACGGTTTCCTCACGCTTCCACAACAATTTCTGCAACTGCACTATCTTTTCTTCTGTCATATTATACGCCTTTTATCGGTATCTTTACAATCGGATTATAATCGAATATCTGGGCTTTATCACTATGGCCTTTGTTCGTTGTGTCTATTCTGATTATATGACTTCCCCATTTGCGCTGCAATGCCATCGTTTCCTCATATTCACGCTCACGGTTTCTCCACATTGCCAGGCCTCCTACGTTCTCCGACTGCTTACAAACATAATGGTAAGCATTAACTCTCAGCACTACGCGCTCCATGTTTAACTGTTGAATGGCCATATCATAATCATCTTTAAACAAGGTTGTTTCGTCATATCTGCAACGTGTTCCCCTTAGATGACAACTGAAAGGGCCTAACACTACAGATTTTGTGCTGAATGGTTGATTATGATGGTAACATCTTTGGTCTGGGTTCAGGTTGATTCCCCAATACTTTGCGCCCAAATCCTTTGCCATGATGGTATATTTCTCCAAAAAAACCATTACTTCATCAGGCGTCAATTTATATCGCTCATATCCATATCCCGTTATCTCGCTGACATCAAAACGCTCTATGCTGCTTAGATCATCATCCAACAAACAAACGACATCCGCACCATTCTCAAATTCCGTGTCAAGAATATAATTCCTCACTCTGGCAGGCCCGTGGCCTTGTATTCCTTCCGGGCAGGCAATCACTTCAGCTTCCGGATAATGTCTTCTGTATTCGTCAGCCTCTTCGCCATCCACCCAGACTTTGCAATACGGCAGATAATCTAACGTATTTGCAGAATCAGACCTTTTGTACGATGGGCAATTTACTGAAATCTTCATATCCTACCCTTTATTTTGCTTAGAACTCTTAGCTGCCGCGCCTTTTTTCAACAGACGATTAAATACCTCTACACCACGCAAAACACGCCCTACGCCGATTTCTTTTGAATGAGGGTTGCTGTCGCTCTTTACCGTGTTCATCAATTTCACGGGCTTGATGTCCAACAACGTCTGCGCCTGCAACCAATCCACTTCATTGTCGAAATATAATACAACGTAATTATGATATTCATCGAGCACCTGTGTAAATTCAACCTCTGGCATCTCCTTTTTCTTCTTCGACTTTATTTTCATCGGCACACGCCAATTGGCCAGCTCCTTCAAATCCCAAGTGTTCAGCAGCGCATCATCATTCTCCGCATAGTGCATGTTCTCCTTCATGACATACTCCCTCAGCTTCTCCTTCGGTGTGTCCTCTGGAAGAACCTTGCAAAGAACATTCTCCCAGCCCAGCTTCTTGTATGCCTTGTAGCGATGGTTGCCGCTGATGACCACATAGCGGCCATTGAACGGATATACTCGTATCTCGTCCAGCACCTTCATCTCCGGCGACTTGCGGATGCTCTCGCACAAGTCATCGAACTTTTCCTTGGTAATCTTTCTCGGGTTCCTCGGCACATCGGGTATCTGTCCTGTGTTCTCCGACAACATACCGATGGGAATTTCCCGTACCTCAACCTTTAAATCAAAATTTTGTTTTCCTTGTGCCATAATTTCCTTTCTCGCAATTAATTACGGGCACAAATATACGGAAATTCCTTATAAATTGTTTATAAGTTAGAAAGATTTAACAAATTATCAAACAAAAAGAGGTTACTATCTTCTCAGACAATAACCTCGACAGGATGATATTCATTCTATTATAAAACCGATGCAAAGATAACCATTTTGCCGACACCAAAAGAATGGCTTGCAAATTATTAACACACCTTTGCCGATGAAGTGTGGCACTTGGCACCCTGAAGTCTATGACTTAGCACCCTCAGATGCCACACTTTAGCCATCTACCCAGCTTGGGGATTTTCTGCCCTGATATCGCTACGGCCTAACTAAAAATGTCAGCCTTGGGGTCGGGTTCGTCTATGTTGATGAAGTCGCTGGCATAAGATGTCATTTCTGACAAAATGAATTGAAGGGTGAGCGTTTCGCCGTCAAGGTGAGCCATGAATCCACCGCTGCAGCATGAATGAAACTCTTCATCTCCGTAATGCTGTGCGACATCTCGCAGTAGTCTTTCGGCTTTATTTATCAGTCGGTAAATGCTTGGTATGGTCATTTCTCCATCGCCAATGTCCCACTTCCAATCGAGGTACACCATTACACGGTGTAGGCGGTCGAAGTCGAACTCTTCCATGACTTCCGCCACCATTTTCTCAATTAGTTGTTCTTTGTTCATAGTTCCTCCTCCTCATACTTGTAATTTTCGCCATTGATACCTACCACATTGATTTGAAAAACAGGGTTATCTGTAACCGGCTGGCGTTTCTTGGGTGCGCCCTGCTTTGTCAGTTCCGTGCCTTGGTATCGCATGTATGGGATGGGATACCCATACACACTCATCTTCTCAACTCGGATGGTGTGATAGTGGTCGGTCACGATGTCGCCCACCTTCACTGGATTATGTTCGATTGCATACCGCTTGCGGAGTTCCATCTGCTTCCAATCACACTCACGCTGTAAGAACATGCACTTCTCTTGTAATTCTTTCGCTGTCATAGTTCATTTTATTTAATTCGTTCAATTCGTTACCATTTGGCCTAATCCTTAACAATGCGTGTCGGTAATCCTTGCTGAATATCGACTTGCGGTTGCTTATCCATACATAGCCATTCGGGGCTGTGATCGCCCATCGTATCTCCTTCCAACCTGTCGGCATGGTGTCGTAGCGTAGTACATCTGGGAAGCCGTAACTCATAGTCTGCCCTCCTCCTTTAATGTTTCGATAATCATATCCGTGCCGTGAATGTACGATGTCACACTTACCTCACGAATGATTTCCTTCATCCTATAGTCCAGGTTGAACTCCTGCGCCAACCTTTCACACCACATAGCCAGGCTCTCATCTTCCTTAATCTTTGGTATCTCCATAATAATTCTTAATCTCTATGTAACTCATTTTTCCCAATCTGTATAAAATCCTACTTTTTTGCCATAGACGCGAGCGACATGGTGCTCTACTTGGCAACCTTTTGAACTTTCCCAACCCTCATCAAGGATGATGGCATCGCAATCCATCACCTCTTGCACGCAGGCTCCCATGATGGTTGCTTCTCTCCAGACTAATGCACCCCGCAACGGCGCTATATGCTCGTCAAACGAACTGTGGCACTCTGCATCGGGATACCTGCCTTTCAGGTACTCCGCAATCTTTTTCACTCGCTCGAAAGCCGCTTGCCGCTTTTCAAGCAGCGTCTTTTCATTCCTCCCATTTACGGGTGTCGCAATATAGATTTTCATTCCTTAGTCCTCCAAATTCTTTAGTTCATACACATACCTTGTCAGCAGCTCATTGATACGCTTCAAGTCCTTGTTCTCTACATTCGTATATACTACGCTGCAATAGGAGTTCTTTTCATCCACGAAGTCAATGTACAGTTTCTCATCATCCATCGTGATGCCTTGGAAGATACAAGGCTTTTCATATCCAAGAATGGAAATGTACATATCTTCCGTTATTTCCAACACATCCATGATGTCATCCCACCCTATCGTGCAGTTTATGTAATCGTCCTCATCATTGCAGAACTCATACAACGTGCAACTAATCTCTCCGCAGAGCCTGAACCGCTCCACCATTTCTTCCCTTGATACTGGTAATTCCATACTGCTATCTTTTTTTTAATTAATAATTTATTGCATCCTGTTTATTGGTAAAGAAATGAATACCATGTGAACATTCATTCCACCTGTCTTCATCCCAACTATCCGCTTCTACTATCTCACCAATCTTATAAACTGTATTATGCCAATACGTATTGACAACTACATTTACATGTTCTCCATTTGCGATGTCGCTAATATCTAAAACTCTCGCCTTGTCACATCGACATTTATTTCCAGTTGCAGAACTTCGCCTTGAATCATCCATTATCTGTAATTTCACAAGATAATAACCTGCCAAATTATCATCATGCACTTTTTTCCATCCAACGAAAGCTCCATCTGTCGGACATGACATCGTAACGTATGGAATATTCTTTGCGCCACGGAGGTATGCGTCACGGAGGTCTGCGCCACGGAGGTCTGCGCCACGGAGGTATGCGCCACGGAGGTATGCGTCACGGAGGTCTGCGCCACCGAGGTCTGCGTCACGGAGGTCTGCGCCACCGAGGTCTGCGTCACGGAGGTCTGCGCCACCGAGGTCTGCGTCACGGAGGTCTGCGCCACGGAGGTCTGCGCCACGGAGGTATGCGCCACCGAGGTATGCGTCACGGAGGTATGCGCCTTTCTTTACCGCTTCTTCTGCCGTCTCTTTAATCGTATTGTTTACTTTCTCATACTCAAACAATATTTCACCCGTAAATCTATTCTTGATACTTATTTTTATTTTCTGCTCTTCCATAATCCTAAAACAATTTATCATCTATCCATGTTACTATATTCCTCAACTGAGCCTGCAAAAGCTCTCTTTCCTTACTTGACAGCTTTGCACCTTCAATCGCTGCCGCGCTGTCACACTCCCCTGCAAGGCTGGAACAAGTGTTCCTTACCTTCAAAATCCATTTGTTTCTAATCATAATCCTATTCGTTTAAAGTTTCTCAATCAATGATACCTCACAACCTAACATGTACGCCACCGTTCCGATGATGTCCAGCGGAACGTTGTAACGCCCTTCCTCTATCTTCTGGATGTTCTGCTCCGTCACTCCTGCCATCTTCGCCAGCTGTGCCTGCGTCCATCCTTGTTCCTCGCGCAGCTGGGCTATCTGCTGCCCTAACTGCACCCTAACTTCAATCTTTCTTTCATCCATAACTCTAATTATCGTTTAATTTGACTTTATTTTGCCGCCTAAGCGGTTTTCTCGCATCAGCCTTATAACTTACCGGCCGAATAGGAGAAAACCGCCCTACGGCCTTTATTTCGCTACATAAAGAATTTTATGCTCTACAACACGATAAGTTTCTACGTATATTCTTCCAGTCCGCTTACCCTTGAAAGCGAACTGATGCTGATAGTCACAAAGTCGCTCTTCGCAAATAACTTCATTAACCAATTCGCCACCTGCACAAAAAGTCTCTTGCTCTCTCCATTCCTTAATAACTTCTTCGAGAACCTCAATGGCTTTCTCCCTGCTCTCGAACTTTACTTCGTCGCCCAATCTGTGGCTAATAAACGATGATGACAAAAAGCCAGCAATCTCATAATAAATAAACCTTTCCATAATGCTTAAAATTTTATTGGGTTAATATTAATTATCTGCTTTTAATACTGGTGCCATCGAATAACTTCCCAACGGCATAACAACCTCGACCTTCAAATATTCCGTCATATTCTTCTTGATACGGAACCTTGCCTTGTCACCGACTGGCTTGCCATTGCGAACCTGCTGCAACACTACCGTAGCATCCGTGCGGCTGATGACCTTGTAACTCCAAATGCAATCATAGTCACAGATGCTTCTCATTTGATAAACCTTTCCAACTTTAAACTGTTTCATAGCTTCCAAATTTTAAATAGTACTTAATTCTGCAACATAATTGTAGCTATTATATCTGTTCTCGCTTTTCTCATAGAGCCTGACATAATCTGCTCCACCTTTTCTACCTCTCTCGATTGCCCAAAGTCGTGCATCTTCCAAGCTGGCTTGTTTTGAGAAATCCGAACGCATACCTATAATTGGCGTATAGTCGTTAAACAACTCTACTCTATACATTTTTACTTTTTTACTCATAGCTTTCTTCGTTTTATCGTTAATACTCCGTTAAAGTATGGTTCCGGATTAGCACCATACCATTTGTTCTCTAACCCATACCCGGTCATAGATACTAAGCTCCCTGCATAAATCAGCGTATTCATCTGCATCTTTTTTGCTCAGGTATCGGTCAACCGTCAAATTCTCATCTTTTTTTATTACATGAGCACGCACCTCATAAATGGTTAAGTACTTGTAACCACTTTCCGTTGTCTGAATGTTTACTTGCTTTTTCATTTTTTCCTTGCAGATTTTATAGTGTTGCCCCCACTTCTAATTGTTTGACGGTGCAAATTTAAAAAGAATTTTTGGAAGCACAAACTTTTTATCAGGAAAACCGTTATTTTTTAAATTATTTTAAAAGATTAAGCCCTTATCAAACAAAAAATGACGCCTATTCTCGCGAACCAGCGTCACACATTAAACATGAATTGGATAGTAAAATGGGGTATCACTATACCCCGATGCCTTTGTGGTATATCATTCTCTTAATCTGTTAAGCACCCTGCCGAAGCACAGCATACCCACACCATAGATATACTGCCGCTCGGATGACGAATAGCCCTCCAGCGTCTTCGCTACCACGCTGGCGAACAGCTCAACCATCTTATCGGCACACAACACACCTTTCTCACGGATGGCATCCAACGGCGTGCGCCTCAGACGGCCACGCGCTATCTCTTCCGTGTGGGTGTCTTGCTCAATCTTCACCTGCACCTTCATCTCTTCGAGAAACTCTGGCAACTCTATGACCTCCTTGACGGTCATCTTCTTCAATTCTTCTTCTTTCATATCTAATCTTTTTTATAACGAATTTCAATATAGCCACGCCGCTCCGTCTCTTTCAGCAGCTCCCAGTCCTCATCCTTCACCTCCACAGGCTTGCACGTCTCACCATTAACGTCCACACAATGCGGGAACCCAAAACGCTCTTCGATGCGCCTGATGTCCGACCAATGGCATTTATAATAGATCGTAACCTTCATCAGAACGGCATATTGTCATCATGTTCATAACTGCTGCCGCCTTCGGGCTTCTTAATGTCCGAGAAACGGGTGTGCCTACCATTGAACGCCACCAACGAACTGCCGACACCCACACCGCGACCCTTCGCCAATATCAGCTTTGCCGTATTTACGATGCTGCTTTTCGCAAATTCACCCTCATACTTCGTGACATTGTTGTCTGGGTAAGCCTCGGGACGGTCTATCAATACCACGTTGTCGGCACTCTCCTCAATCTGTCCGCTGCCGCGCAACATCCTCAACGATGGGTGCAGGGCACTACGATTCAGCTGACTTAACACAATGACCGAGATGTTTGTCTCTTTGGCAATATTCTTGCACATCCTCGCCATGTAAGACATTCCCTTTTCCTCATCATCCGATGTCTGATTGAAGATTTGCAGGTAGTCAATAATAGCCAGCTTGATGCCATTCGTCTTAACTAACGTCCTGATGGAACGGATGACCCTATCAAACGAAACAGTTGCCCTATCATCAAAATATATCGGGAGCCTGCTGTTGCTCTTGATGACCTTCGAGAGGTTCTCACGCTGCACATCATTGAGCGGCTTGTTCATGATGACATAGGCAGGTAAATCCATCTGCTCGCTGATAGCTCGCGACACCAGTTCCGACTTTCCCATCTCCATCGAGTAGTAAGCAGAGGGCACACCTTGACGGGCTACCGCTTCAGCTATATTCAATGCCAGCGCAGACTTACCAACGGCAGGGAACGCCGCTATCACCGTCAACGTCTGAGGGCGCAACAAGTAATGATTATCAAAGAGCGCAAAACCCGTGATAAGTGCCTGAGACTTTCCAGAAAGGTTACCGTCTGCTATCTCTTGAATCTCATTCAAAGCATCTCCGAAGCTGGCAACTTCTTCCGCTGACGTTTGGGAATGTAGCTCACCGATATTACTGGCCAGTTGGTTCACCGTCTCGTCATAGTCGTTTGTCATATCAAACACACATTGCGAAGCCTCCTGCAACATCAGCCACATCTTGCGCCTGCGGCTCATATCACGAAGTCTGTAAACATCCTGCTCGATAGTCAACTTATTCCAATAAGAAACCAAATTTACAAAATCTGACCTTTCCAGCTGATAACGAACATCATGCGACTGGGTATAACTATACAACGAATTAACATCCGTGATATGACCCTCATGGATTACGCCACTAACAGTTCGGTATATGGCCTTCTCTTTTTCATAATAGAACAAGTCTACATTGAGAATATCGCCATATTTATCGAGGTTGCCATTATACATCATCAAGGATGATAAGACAGACCTTTCAGTTTCGAGGTCATGCGGCTGTGGTAACTGTTCCGCTAAACTTACTTTCTTCTCTCTCATAATACAACATAATGAACTGTTTCACATAATCATCAAACGTTACGTTCGTGAACTTTTGTTCCGTTCCATATAGCAGGCTCTCAATATACCTTTGCTCGTTGTATTCCGTTTTCAGCTTGATGAACGAATAGTCGGTGCAAAGGTCAACCATATCGCAAGCAATATCCATTACGGTTTCACCATACTCCTGCAAGATGCTGCACGGGTCTGTGGCGGTCTTACCTTTAGCGTTCATATCCGCAATTAGCTCAAAGATACGCCTGTTTGCTGGGATGCTAAACATATAAACAGCTATACATTGACAATAGTCGTAGTAGTTCACCCGCTCATTACTCTCCAATAGCGTGCCGATGATGATTTTCTCTAACTTCTCGCACCTACTCATTGCTAAATCTTCTTTTTGAAAACTCGGGTGATTCCGCAAGCGTTTCAAATTGCTGGAGGTAATCACTCTTTAACTTCAACATATCAATGGCAAGCAATATATCTGCCATCAGCTTAGATTTAAACATCACCATCCCTCGCATAGCTGCGAAGTCCTGATACGTTATCTTTTCCCTGCAAATATGGGGTGTGTTCTTTATCATCCATTCTTGGAACTTGTTCCACGGCTCGATGTCATCTTCGGGTATCTCGGCTACTGCTGGCTGTTCCTCGGCATCTGCAAACTCATCTTCCCATGTGCTTTGGTTCAGATACGTTGCAGGGTGCTTGTAGTTCCGCTTGCACTCCACGCAGTCGGCAATGTAGGCGGGTAATTTACTAATCGCCTCTTTTCTATCTTTAAGTGATAGCCTTTTCCAACTCTTTTCCGCTACCTTCTTACCCTTCTTTACTGGGTATAGCTTCCAGAACTCATCGAAAAGTTCTTCATCTTTCTTTTGTTTATCGTTAGATAAACTTTCTTTATTTATTTCTTTATCTATAATAGGAGTATCTATACTACTATTATTATTGTCATTGAGGTTTTCCACACGTGGATTTTCCACACGTGGATTTTCCACACGTGGATTTTCCACATTTAGAAAACCTAAACGTGGTGAACCCATTTTTACCTCTGAGAATTCATAATTACAACCAACGAATTTCCCATTCTCTTTAACCCTTTCACGTCTACAATATCCAGCTTCTATCAATTCATTGATTGCACTATTCACAGCTGTATAATTCTCCTTTATGATGGCACAAATACCGTTAATTGAGAAATCCCAATCATCAGGTAATGACATCACCAGAGAAAATAATCCCTTTGCCTTTAAAGTAATATCACGCTCTTTCATTATAGCATTATTGATTGTTACGTGATTTTTACTTTTATATCGTTTAATCCTGTTAGTACTCATACCTCACCATCCATTGATTTGATTTCCATAATTATCTCTACCTTATTGGTAAAATGAGTGTCCATATAGTGTTTGATGTCTTCAAACAGACACTCTCCGAGCGTTTGAGCCTCCTTGTTTTCTTCAGCAACAAAACGGACTTCCTCTTCATCGACATCCCACTTCACCGAAATACCGTTGTCGAATTGCTCAACGATAATTCTTGTCCTAACATCACTCATACCTCACCCTCCTTTCTATCGAACTTCTTCATAAGGTTAGCCATCATAATATGCTGGTCTATCAGCTGACGAAACCAATTCATATCGTCATCCGAAATGACATTTAACTTCATTAACTCCAACAATACGCTGGCGGCATTTGCTGCCGTCTCAAACAGATCGTTGACAGAATACCAACCATTGAGGAACTCTTCGACTGCCTGTACTTTCTCGATGCTGGCAATCATAGCATCTTTGTTTTCGTTACTCATAACACTAATAATTTAAGACATAAAGAAAGCGCAATAGGAGCTGTCAGGTCTATCAGTGCTAAAACCTTGCGGACATTACTGTTGCCGCACTCCTGCTTGCGCTTAGAATTTACTATTAAGATGGTGGCACAAAAAACGCTGCTTGCGGCAGCGGCTTCGTACCGCACTGATTGTTTGACGCTGCAAAAATAAAAACTTTTTCCGATACCACAAAGCATGTCTGTAAATTTTTAATTATTTTTAATTGCCCTCCGATTAAGGGGCGGCAGTCACAAATTATGGCTAAACTAAACACCCTGCCGCCCCAGTCCATCCTAACCGAAAGAAAGCTGTGCAAAGATATAAGGATTTTCCTTACACACCAAATCTTTTCACTCAATTTAAGTTTTCGCCGTCTCACTCACCTGATAACGGCCATCATCCATCTTCACGACATATCCACGCTCGGCCAGCTTCTTCAAGCAGTTGTACATCGTGGGGATTGTCGTGCCCATCGCCGCCGACACATCGGTATAGTTCAGCTCACAAGGTTTCTCGCCCCTGTCGCTCAACTTCCAGCAGATGCCGAACAACACCAGTTCATTACCAGACAGCCCTAACTTGGCCGTCATAAAATCCAAAATCTCAATTTTCTTTATCATCATAATCTTCAAAAATTAGTTATTTCTCCAAATAATCCTCTATAACGCGCTGAAACTCTTCGACCGAGTAACATACCACGTACTTGTTTTTAAACGCCTCAGCGGCCTTTTTAAAGGCCTTCTGCGCCGCGCTGACGGTGCCCGTGGGCTTCTTCATCTCAATGCACAGGCTGGCATATCCGTGACGCGGTATCAGAAGCAGGAGGTCGGGAGCACCTGCAAGTGCCCCCTCATCCCGTAGGTTCTTAGCCGTCCAAGCGTTCCGCGCACCACCGTTGGGCACGCTGAAAAACACACCGCTTGCCTCTGGATACCTCATCCTGAACCAGCTGACGCATTGTATCTGTATCTGCCGCTCCGTTGGCGGCTTCGATAAACTGTCTTTACTCATGGTTCAATTTTCGCAAATCTTAGTTTCATATCTAATGAAGCTGTATGCCCATTCAGACTATTTCTATACAGACCGCGTTCGTAAGCCATCTCTTTTACTACCCAATCGTAGATTTTCTCTCCGATGACTCTATAAACGTCATCATGGTCCACCGTCTTTTCATCAGGATAGATGTTTTTGCCAACGCTCACATCGCTCCTATCGTATGGGTTTCCGACTACGACACCATTTACAGCAAAATCTATTGTGATTCTATGGGTAGTCTCTACAATTGTTATTCCATCATTCTTCTTTCCCATTACACATCTTTGAGTAACTTGTTAAACACTCGGCGCAGGGGCAGGCAAGCCCCTCTCACCATCTCCTTCATCTGCTCGGCCTCGGCAGCCGTCAGATATATCTCACTCTCTCCAGTATTAGGATTCCTTCCTGCCCTCATGCCTACCTCGCTTTCTTTCTTCATAGTCCTGCTGCCATTTGCGTTTCCTTGCATAGTCGTGCGATACCTCCTGCTTTGCCCTGCGCATGGCATTAATCTCTGCCATCACATGAAAGATGTCCGTCACAGGCAGCGGCGTCATGTCTATCTCTCGCTTTCTTTCCATCATGATGCTATCTTTATACGTGTGCAACATTTTATTCGTCAAGCTGCTGCCCGACAAGCTCCGCAACATTGGGGGGGGGTAGCGAACTTGGCGGCGATACCTGCCAACCAATCGGCATCTTTCTGCTCATTATGCAAAAAACCATAATAGCCGCGCTTCTTCATTTCATTGACTAACGCCCAGTCGCTCACTTCTTCCAGGTTCCGCTTGACGGTAAAGTTCTCCGTCCTGAACTTCGACACCTCATCACGCTGCTTGCTCTCCATCTCGATACGCATGATGCCCACACGTTGCA
>JAEIGA010007203.1_pt1 | contig 16913 bp, 24 predicted proteins | sample 9270691 | NCBI WGS metagenome assembly JAEIGA01 (sample SAMN17057246, study PRJNA624740) | gut metagenome | biome: biome; isolation source: fecal sample | host: Bos grunniens | place: China: Xizang | collected 2019
ACAATCATAATAATTAAGGTAGCAAAATAAGTGTGACCAATATTGTGACCAATAAGCCCGTATTTTTACGGTATCATGCGGACAGATACGGACTAATAAGGATATACAATACAAGGAATTACGCGGAAAACCGCATAATATAAATCGGAGAGAATATTTAGCTAACAATTTTTTTATATAACAGATTTTTATATATAACAAAGAATTGCGTGTATGGTGTGACCAAATTGTAACCAATATAAAACGGCAAGGGAGGTGTGCTTTTGCCAAAATACAGACAATCTTACACCCTTTTCAAAAGGGGTAAATATTACTACTACAGAAGCTATACGGCTGACGGAGTGCGTACCGTTGCCCATTCCACAGGATGCACGTCCCTTTCCGCGGCAAGGGTATATTGCGATGGGCTTATCCGTGACGGTTCCCTTCTTTCTGGAAGCGGAAAAACTTTTTCCGAATACGCGGGAAACTTCTTCCGAAAGAATTCTTTGTATGTAAAGGACAACAAACTTTCAGAAGCCACAAGAAGAAATTACGACACTGCCATCAACCTTACGCTCATGCCCATTCTTGCAAATGTCAAGCTATCGGACATAAACCATACCCGGCTCAAGATGGTTCGGCAAAAGCTCCTTGACGCGGGCATGGCCGCAGGAACGGTAAACATTAAAATGAACGTCCTCAAGGTCGTCATGAAATCCGCCTTCCTTGACGGCCTCATAACGAAAAACCCCTTCCTTGCCCTAAAGGACTTGAAATATGAAAAGAAAATCCGAGATGCTTTCTCTATAGAGGATGTGAAATACATTTATTCCTCTGTAGACGACAAGCTAAAGAACATAGTTCTTCTGTATGCGCTTACAGGTCTTAGGCTTGCGGAACTATCCGCAGTCTCAAAGGACGACATAAGGGAAAAAGACGGTTTGCACTACATCCATCTTACGCGCCAATTCAGAAAAGACTTCCTTCCGCTAAAGACAAAAACCGAAAGGGACATTCCCATTCCCGTCTGCCTAGTACCTTTGATTCAAGAATACCATCCAAACATGAACGTACTCCTTAAACGTGTGTATAAGGTCATACGGCTAATTGAAGGGTGGAAGGAGCGGAAACTGTGCATCCATTCATTCAGACACTTCTTCATTTCCTCCGCAAAGTCATACGGAATAAACCATCTGAAAGTGGAAGCCATAGCTGGGCATTCTTTGAAGGGCATACAGGAAGTCTACACGTCCTTCCATGTCGGGGACTTGGCGGAAATAATCAAGTGGCAGGAGTGGGCTTATTGCCAGATTACAGGAAATAGAATAAAATAGGGGCAATGAAGAAATCAGAAATGACAGTCTCCATGCCCCTTACGACATGGGAAGAGTACGAATCCTACAAGACAAAATACAACGAACTCACAAAAAAACTTGCATCATGTTTTGACGATTCCTTGATTAAGGCAGGGGCTTCGCAGTCCGTTGACTTTGACGTTAAAAAATCCCTTGCCATCTGCCGTGACTTTCTTCCCTACACACTGGCAGAGGCAGACATAGAAGCAAGGCTTTAGCCCTGTTTCCTTAGCTGCGCTATCTCGCTTTCAATGGCCTTCAGCCGTGCCTTTTCATCGCCAGATGGAAGCCTTGCATAAGCCTTTCTAATCATGCCCTCCGCACGGCTCAACCCTTCGTCTGACGCTTTCTTGAAAGACATATCACCTGTGTCAATGTATTTCTGCAAGTCCCTCTTTGCGTCCGCCACTACGTCCCCGATGCTTTCCTCTTCCTTTGCATCCTGCTTTTTAATCTGCGAATAAAGGTTGCCAAGAAGTAAAGCCATAATCCCAAGGTTCAGCGCGGTTTGGTATTCCTTAGAAAACGGGTCGTAGGCTTTTTCAAAGTCAATCTTTCCCAGAGCCTCGCGGAAATCTGCCAATGCTATTTCTTTCCAAGCATCACTTCCAACGGATTCCATTGCTTGCCCTCTTCCTTTGCCTTGTACTTGTCATGCAGTTTGTCGTCTACAATGTGCATGTCCAACGTCAGCCAGTCGGATTCCGTGAACCGCTTTATGTAACGGCTCACCTTTTCATAGTCCTTGCCCATCTTCTTCATGGCACAGTCCACTACTCCGCAGTTCATTCCTGCCGTTTCGTAGAAATCCTTGCCGAGCGTCCCAAGCTCCTGTATACCGTCAAGGATTGCTTTCTGCCATGACCTCAAATGGTCTTCAATTCCATTAGGGGAATAGACAACCTCATAGTCCTTGAAGTCTGCCTTGATTCTGAACTTGTCGAAAAGCTCGTTTGCAAGTTTCGTGTCAAGGTCAAAGAAGCACTTGCTCCTGTACCTGTGCCACCTCTTGAATCCGTTGTACCCCAAGGACTGCACCGCGCACATCGCCTTGTTGTTCAGCTTGCAGTGCGTCAAAAGAACCTTGTGTATGCCCTCGAAAATATCCTTCACGGTCTCGGACATATTCTTTGCTTCTTCTATGCTAACGCTTTCCATACGCTACCACCTGCAAGTCTTGCCCTTAACGTCAAGAAGCATGAAATGCTCCGGGTCTGAAAAATACTGGACTTGGAAAACAGTCCTTGCAAGCAACGGCTTTGGTCTGAAATAGTTTCCGTTCCTTACAAGAAGGTCTCCTGTCACGGTTCCGTTTGTAATCGAAATGGGAACTCCGTTTGTGCCGTCCGGGATTGCAGTAAAAAGCCCGATGTTCAGCACGTCCCCAGCCTGTAGCTCCGTTGTCGCGGGAAGCGTTATGGTCGTTGTCCCTGCCGCTACGGCAACACTTTCCGCCCTAACATCTTCCGGATAATTACAATTACATGCCATTCCTCACCTCAAAAAAGAAAAGGGAAAAGACGGGGAGATTCATCTTTTCCCTTTGTATGTCAACACCCACAGGGGCGGAAATAGTCACCTTAAAGGGAATGGAGGGAAAATTTCCCTAAGCCACGAACCCACCGCAATTACAGAATGGGCTTGTGCCTGCGTTGTAAGCCATAGTTGCGGGGTACTTCACTACACCGCTCATGGCCTGTGCCAGTTCAAGGCGGTTAATCTGGTTCTGCATGTCCGCCATGCGGTTGCCAGTAATCAAGTCGCGGTTCTTCTGTGCTTCCTCGACAATAGTCTTCTGGATGGCAGCAGTATTGAGCGCATTGTTGTAATTCACTCCGTCAATGGCGCGGAGCTGATTGCAGCAACACTCCTGCTGTTTGCCGCTCAATGCAGTAAGGGCTGTTTCAACTGTGCCGAACTCACGAATCAAAGCAGCGTTGCCGTCCTTGATTGCGTTGATGGCATTTGTTGCGTTTGCTGTTGAGGATGCGATTGTCTGTGCGGTTCCGCTTGTCACGGCTCCGAGAATGTCCCTTGTCTGTGCCTGCAAATTCTGGTTGTCAAAGCCACGGTTTACGTCTGCCTGCAATGCGTTTGTATTGCCGTTGCCCCCGAATCCGCCAAAACCGCTTCCGCCAAAAAGGAACATTGCAAGGATAAGGAATCCCCAGAATCCCATACCTCCAGCCATGCCGTTGTCACCCATGATAACTGGTGTGCCTGTCGTTTCGATTGCCATTCGTTTCTCCTTTCATATTAAGATTTATTTTTTATGCCAAAAAAAAGCATGAAAAATATCAGATTTTGATTCCAAAGTTTGAGGCAAAGGATTTTAGGTCTATCCCCCTTTCCTTTGCTATGTTTTCCGCCATCTCCTTTAGCTGTGCGTCACTTTTTCCGCTTGTCATCTGCTGTACCTGGCTGAATACCTGCGGATTCTGCGCCCTCATCTGCTCCAACTGGTTCTTGAGCATTCCGTTTATCGCCCCCGCCGGATTCTGCGCCATCTGCATTAGCTGAAACGGGTTCATACCTACCCCCTATCTTTTCTTCTATCCTTATTAGCCTTTCGTTAATCTGCTCAATCGGGTCTTTTGCCCGCTCCACCTTGTCCATGCTGTAGGAAATGTATTCAGAGCGTCCGTTCTCGGAATTCATCTGCTTTAGATAAATCTTTCCGCTTGTGCCGTCTATGAATATGTAAATCTCGCTTGGGTTCGGAACGATTCTTTTTGTTTCCTCAAAGCCGTTCACCTCTTTTGCAAAGTACTGTGTTTGCAAGGGGTTCTGCGGAGGCTGATACTGCATGTTCATTTGGTTCAGCTGGCTCTGTATCATGGCCTGCTGCGCCATCAGCTGGTTTCTCTGGTAATCCAGAAGGGGATTGTATCCGTTCATTACTTCCCCCTAAAGACAAGCCTAAGCTCATCGGCTAAAAGAAGGGGGTCTATCCCCTGTTGCCTTGCATAGTCAGCACCGCACACTATCCCATGTGAAAGCATGGACTTGACCTTTTCCTTGTCCGATTCGGAAAGAGACTTTATGTAGTTAATTGCCACTATCCTTGTTTCCATGACAAAAGAATAGCACTGGATAAAAATTAAATGGGGTAATAAAAATATAAAAAAAGTGGAAAAAAAAGTTAAATCTTGGTTATTATCTTTTGCCTTATTCCGTACAGGTCTTTCTTGATTGAATCAGAGGATATGTTCAGAGTGTCTGCAATGAAGTTGATGCCTTTCTTTTTTAGGTAGAACATCTCCATTACCTTTTCCTGTCTTTCCGAGAAAATGATGTCATCCGTAATAATCTGCAAGTCCGCCCTGTTGGCATTCTTGAAAAAATTGTTTACCCTTCTTGAATTTTCTGACATACCTGTTTTAATTATAATATCATTCCGTACTTTTTCACAAGTATATTTTTCACCCTGCACCCTTGGTGAGTTCAAGGATGACCAGATACAGAATATTACTGGTTCTATCGGTGTATATGGTGCGGAAATTGGTGGTTCAACCGCTGATGGGGTATTCGCAAAAAGCAATGGCCCGAATTATGGTTCAGACCACGCACCGTCAAGAGGCCCGAAATTCACATTCGATGCGTCTACCGTAGCAAGGGCAGGGACTTCAACCCACGGCAAGCAGTTGGGTGTAAATTATATAATAAAGTATTAGAATTTAATGATGTAATTCACACCTAATGATTTCTGATGTGTAGTTGTTCCTGTACGAACGGCATTGGACGCATCAAGAGTTATGTCTACACGGAGGTTTGAACCAGAACCTGATGCACCACTGCTGTTCTTTCTCGTATAAGATACAATGCCTGTGGTGGTTGGCATAGTTCCGCCACCAATTTCTATATTTGGCATTTCACCAGTAATATTCTGTATCTGGTCATCCTTGAATTCACCTAATGCATAAACATCGTGTGCATGGCCTGTCTCGTCAAGGATTGCACGAGTGGACTGCCCTGCTCCAACCATAACGGCTTCCCGCAAATCGGGAACATTGAATGTCGTGATTTCGTCTCCGTTGCCGTATTTAGTGCCGATTATCGCAAAGAGGTTTTCATAGGTCGTTCTGCTTACGGCCTGTCCGTCACATGCAAGGTAGCCCGCGGGTACGTTTGCATATGGGTCATTCACAGTTCCGAACTCACCGCAGAACGGATATATAACCCCTGTCGGAATCGTTGTCTGGATTCTGTTGAATATAAGGTTGTAAATCTTTGTAGCTACGGTGTCCATGTCAATTTTCTTAACGTTGGTGCTGCGCATGAAAAGTATGTTGTCCGTAGTTTCAAGGGAGCTGGGGGAAGGTACGCTTGCACACAGGTTTTCCAATGCGGTCTGGTCTGTAGTCATTCCAGTGCCACCTTTTGCCACCGCAAGGGTTCCGGTTGCGTTTTCAAGGTTCTTTGCATCCGCAACCCCGTTCTGTCTTGCCGTGACCTCATCGCCGAGGTTCTGCGTCAAGGTCTGGACTTGTGAAGTCCTTGTATCGATTTCATCCTGTACGGCAGTATCTATTATGTCCATGTTGCCGTTCCAGTGATCTATGTTGAACTGCTCCGCCTTTTCCGGCTTGTTAAGGTTTAGATTCTCTGTATAGTTCATGGCATTTTCTCCTTTATGCGTCTATGATGCTGTATTGTGAAAGGTCTCCGTATGTAAGGCTTTCCATGCCCCCATACGTGAAGTTTCTTCCCAAATAAATGTACGTGTACTGCACGGACAGAATGAGGTATATGTTTGCTGGAATAATGTTCCTTACCTGTTTTGAGAATTGCAGGTAGATAACAGGGTCGTTTGTGTCAATGTCCACTATAAGGCGGTAGTCTTCCGGGTAGAAGTTCCAGATGAAGTTGCCCTTGCCCCAGATGTTTTCAAGAATCTGCGTTACGTTCTTCATGGTAAACGGAGGGCGGTAAAGCATCTTGTTTAGTACGACTTCGCGCCTCTGCTCCAGCGTCTGGTATGCGTTGGGCATTATTTCAAGAAGGCTTTCTTCCCTCTGGATTCCGAGTAAGTCCATAGTCTGAATGAAGCAGTTGTCGAAAACCCTTCTTACTTCGCCCCTAAGAGTTTCGACTTCCTCACCTTCCACACCATAAAGTGCGTCCGATGTGTCATTTCCCTCAAGGACTGGAGGCGCATACCTCTTGACGTAATCACTCATTGATTGTCACCTCTCCGACATAGGGCAAATACTGCATCCCTATCTGCGCCTCGTCAGTGTATACAATGTCCGTGTCCGCACCGTTAAGGAGGCATTCCCTTACGCTTATGATTGCAGGAACTCCGTTAAGGAGACGCTCTATTATCCTTGAACGGTACACGGCAAGCCTTACGTCCTGTTTCCACTGTTTCCTAACTGAAAGAAGGTATGCTTCCAGAACTTCCTCCACCTGTTCATAAAGTGCCCCTTCGTCCGTATCAATAACGATTTCAAGAGAAAGTGCAATGTCTATGAACCTTTTTACAGGTGTCGTTACCGTAACAAAATGGCCGATTGGCGCAATACCGATTCCATTCCCGCTGTTCCCGTCCGGGTCTATCTCTTCTTTGAGCAATGCGGCAAATTCTGGCGTTACAGGGTCATACTGCGGGTCAACTACGGAAAGAAGGACGGAGCCGTAGTACTGCCATGCGGGGAACACCTTCGTTTGTCCAACACCGTCAATGGCATTGACCTTTTCTATGTAATCCGCAATGTTTCCGCCATAAGGCTGGTAGTTGACGTGCTGCTTTGTCCTTTCGCGCAACTCCTCATCGCTTTCTTCATCCTCGCCCGGCTTGTACGTGCTTAGAATCTTTGCCTCCACAAGCTCGCTTTGCGGTGTGAGAGGAAGCACTGTCCCGACATATGAGTTGCCCTTGCTTCCTGCCTGTTCGCACTGGAGGATTTTGTAAGTTCCGATTTTGCCTGTATAAACGAATGTTGTTGCCCCGTCAGAGGGAACGCAGAACCGTGAGCCTTCGTCCACATCCATGTCAACAAGAACCCTGTTTCCGTTTCCGTCTAAGATGAAGTCTCCGTTTGAATCCGTTTCATACTTCTTGAATGATGCCGTGCGCAAAGGGTATGTAGCCGCGTTTCTCTTAATACCGTAGTCGTAGCACCTCTTGTCAAGATTGCTTCCTGTGGCTGTCATTAGGTAGGTCTGTTCGGAAAGAATGTCCATCTGCACGTATGCTTCCGCAAGCTCCATGCAGAGCGGTGCAAGTGTGTCGTAGATTATGGAACCGGGACGCTTATCAACATCCACCAGAAGGGAATTGTTAAGCGTCCTGTCAAGAATTTTTTCGTAGGTGTTGTCCTCACTGTAGGACATTCAGCGTTTCCTCCAAGTCTCCGTAAATTGACGCTACCGTAAACTCCACTAGGCAAGCCCCCTGCTGGGTGTCACTTTCCTTTATGGAATCAACCCTAACGTCCGTTATCCTGTCATCCTGCAAAAGGGCTTCCCGAAGGGTTTCTTCTATTCCTGCCGTTATGAAGCCCAAGTCCTTCCCTTGGTACTGCTCAAGCTCCGCCCCGTAGTCGTCGTCATAAATCGGGCTTGAATAGCGTTCAGTCATAAGGATGTGGTATATGGCCTGCCTTACGGCTTCCTTCTTGTCCACCTTCCCCGTGATGGTAGTGTCTCCGAGCCTGTAAGTAAGGCTTGGATTCCTCCAGATGTAGCTCTGTTCCGCATCTCCCGCGCTTATCTGCGGTGTCATTCCTTACCCCCGGAAAAACAAAAAAGGCCGGACTTCAAAAGAAATCCGACCTTCTAGGTTCTGCTCGTTCAATATATATTTGTATGTATTTTCTGCTTTCATTATAAAACAGATTGTGCAAAAAATCCATACCTATTTTTGCTCTATCCTCTCCGCAACGTAAAATTTCTGGAAGTTGTTGAAGGCAAAAATAAGAACTATGTCACCCTTCTTCAGCTTCGGCTCTATCTCTATGGTAACTGAATCCTCGTAGTCCGTGCCTTCCTTGTGTACGTCCTCCGTCACCTGTTCCTTTATGTCGTGAAGGTGTCCGCTTACTTCGGCAAGCGTGCCGCTTCCAGTAAGTGACAGGTCTCCCTTGTTTATAAGGGTGGGGTCTGTAGCTATCCCTGTGGCGGATGATTTTTCCGTCTTGCCGTTGTACTGGTGCGTATGAGGAATCGTAACTTTGTAAGGCCTGCACATCTGCCCCAAAAAAAGGAATTCCTCCGTAAGCGTGATGTTGTTGCCTATGTCAATCTTCAATGGGTCAACGCTAGTTACTTCCCCATAAATGAGGTTGTCCCTTTCTGGCTTTTCAGAAAGACCCTTTATTGACCTAATCAAGCCCTGCAATGCAAGCTCACTCATAATGCCCCCGCGAGGTTCGGATATACCTTCGTGTCAATCGACATTGTGTGTACCCCTCCGTAGTTGTGCGTAATGCCTGTTATATACATGATGCTGTATATGCCCAGCTTTGATTTCAAGTCAAACACAAAGGAATCCCCCGCATAAAGTCCGTCCACCCCAAGTGCATTAATCTTTATGCTCTGCTGCACCCTGTTGGTTGATTCAAGCAACAACTGCTTGTACTTGTCAAACATTTGTGTGTTTGAAGAACCGTGGACTTCCTTTATCAATTTAAGTACGCCCCATTTCTTCTGCGTCTCCTTGTCCTCCACGTCCCCGACATACCGCTTTCCCTGCTTTTCTATGTTTTCAAGGAATTCAATCCTGTTGTATGTGTCGCTGTCGATGGATGCCTGGTAGTCGTAGTCCGTAAGGAGTGAGCCTTCCCCGATGACTGGAAGCTGTGAGGCCTTTGCATTTGCCTGTATCTCGTTCAGCTCAAGGATTCCGAACTTGTCCCTTATGAAATTGAACGGTGCTATGAAGTATTCGTTCCAGAATCCGACCGCATCCTTTTGCTGTGAGGTCATGTCCTTATATCCAAGCGTGTTCTCGACTGCCGCAACGTCCCTTCCGCCCTTTGACGTATATCCTCCGACCGCAACCTCGTCCATAGACTGCTTTATTATGTCGTAGGCCTTTTCGTCAACGTAAACCTTGGGCCTTAGCTTTATCTGCGTGCATCCGCTCACTATCTTGTGCTTAAGGTTCAAATGGGTGCAAACCTTGTCAAAAACTCCGTCCAGAGTGTCTCCGTTTGCAACTATCTCGTAGGAATGGTTCTGTAGGTACCGCATCTGGTCATAGGCGGTAATCTTGTACTCCCCCTTGCTGTTAAGCCCCATCGTAAATATATAGCCGAAGAAAACACCCTGCCCGTCATGCCAAAAGGCAACCGCATAGCCGTTTTCCAGTTTAAGGATTCCGTTGGGGTCTTTCTTAAGGGAGAATGTCAGCTTGCCCGGCTGGCCGTCTATTGAGCTTGTATATGTAACGTCATACGCAAGGGAGGAAACGTCAAAGCCCGCCCCGTCATCCCTTGTCGTGTAAATGAACATACTCTGCATATCATGCCTCTATCATGGAAAGACCAGTCTGCCCCCTCCATCCGTCCGGTACGCGCAGTTCGCTTCCGGATGGAATGGATTCACCATCCGTAAAAATGTCGCCAAGCATCTTCTTGTTTTCGTCATAAAGCTCCTTCCATTTTGCGGTGGAGCCTGTCAGCTTTTTTGTTATAGCACAAAGTGTGTTGTATTTAGGAATGACCTTGAAAACATTGCTTACAACGTCCTTCAGCGTGGTTCCCCTTGCGGGGCGCGGTATCTCGACCAAAACAGGCGGTGTTGCAAGCCCTGCCATGTTCTGAACCTTCTGCAAAAGAGACGTGTTGTTGGGCTTGTTCAGATACCTTGCTCCGTATTCCCTGTACTCCTGCAACTCCAGTTCAAAGTAAACGTCCTTTTCTTCCCCAGCCTTTATGTAATGCTTGAAGGATTCGCATGTAACCTTCATGGAATAGTTAAGGCGTGTTACTAAAAGGGTTGCGGGCTTTCCGCTCTTCTGCCACTTTTCAAGCCACGCCACGTAGGTAGAAGAGGGAATCATGTTCCACTGATGCCAGAAGAAGGAGCTTATGGAAATTTTGGCAAGACCTGGCTTGCAAGGAATTCCGACTTCACCTATACCCTCAATCTCCACCGTCTCCGATGCGGACGGTATTTCCTTCGGCAAGTCCTCTGGGTTAATCGGAAACTTCATAAGGTTCTTGCCGTACTGGAGTGTTATGTATATGGGGATTCTTTCGTCTTGAACCAAAGTATTCATTCCGTCTCCTTAAAGCGATGCGTTTGCCACTTCTTCCATGTCGTTTTTAAGCCTTTCGACAAACATCTCATAGCTTATGTCGCCAGAAATCTGGACGCCGCTAATCGTTATCTGCGGAGTTACCTGCGACATCCTTATGTCGTACTTGTCCGTTGCCCTGTTCCTTATGAGTTCCGCAAAGTCGTCTGCTATGTCCTGTTTGCCGTTGTCTTTTGTCAGAAGGTTTCCGCTTCCGTCAAAATGGAATCCGCTTTCAATTCCCGCTGCCATAGATTCCTGTATTGCATCGGGTGAAAGAGCCTTGTCTTCCTTGAACGGTGAGGTAAGTTTGTCTATCTTTGCGTTAAGCCAGTTTGAAGCCCTTGTGCCTGCAAGTTCTCCGCTTGTCTTTCCGCTCCTCCATGAGTTTTCAAATCCTACGCGGTCATCAGTCCAACCTAATTTGAAATCCCCCGGATTGGTGTTCACAAACTTGTCAAGGCCAGTCCTAAAGCCCTGTATCTGTGCGCCAAGGTTTGTGCCTGCAACGGAATCGAGGGCTTTTGCCACGTACTGCACACCCCTAAGAATGTAGTCAAACACCGTCTGGAATGCCGATATGATGCGCTTGGGGAGCTTAAGAAATCCGTTTCCAATAAACTCTATGGCCTGTCCCAAGTAGAATTTAATCCATGCGCCAGCTTCCTTTACGATGCCCGAAAGTCCGCCAATCAGGCCACCGATGGCGGGGAACACCGTTTCACTGCACACAAGGAGGGCTGTAATAAGGCCTATGACCGCAAGAATGGCTCCGCCAATCAATGCTATCTGCCAGTGTGCGGCCGCCCATGCTACGGCTGTAGCTATTGCCGCCGCCACCGCCTTTCTTTGGAGGTATACAAAGTAAACTCCGACCGCAACCACCGCAACACCGAGCGCGCCCAGAACAATTATGACATCGTTTATGTGCTTCTTTAGGAAGTTGAGTGCCTTTACAATCGTGTCATACCATTTCAGCTTCCATTGTGCGGTTGCAAGGGTAAAGAATTTAGTGAACGGAACAAGGGCCTGTCCGATTCTTTCCTTCATGTCGCCGATGGCATTGTTAAGCTGGATTATCTGCCCCGCAGCAGTTTGTGCCGCGTTCTGGTTCTGCTTCCCGATTGCATCCTGTGCATAGGCGGCAAGGAACTTTGCCCTCTGCTGTTCGCTCATCTGTTCAAACTGCTTCTTCTCTTCGTCAGTGAACACCCATCCGCGCCTTGACATTCCGCTTAGGTTTCCGCCCATGACCTTTCCAAGCATGGTTGCAAGGTTTGACATTTGCTGGCCGTTCACGTTCATGTCGGGGCTTGCCTGTACCGCTATGTCATTCAAGACAGGCATCAAGGTCTTAAGCGTGTCAACGTCCGAAATATAGGTGGCCAATTCCTGCGCGCCCGCAAGCTGAACCTCGTCACCTATTACACCGTCTTCCTGTAGCGTTGACGCATAATCCTTTATTGACTGAATCTGCTCCCTGCTTGCCTTCATGCGGGCTTTCATAACTGTTTCAAGTTTGTTTTCCTGCGTCATCTGGTAGTTGTACGCGGCAGACATTTCGCCTATGCTGTCCGTCACGGAATCAACCGCCCCTTTGACGGTGCGAAAAACTTGCGTTGCCATGTTGAAGTTTACAAGTTTTGAGGATATGCCACCGACACTGTTAGCCGCCCTTTCCGATGATTGGGCAACGTTGTTAATGGCTTGGTTTGCGTTCCCCATCTGCCCCTTCATTTCTCCGAGGGTTCTGTTCATCTGGGTTAGAACGTTGTTGAGGAGGGAAAGGTTCTGCGTTATCTGGTCTTTGAATCCAAAGGTCGTGTTAATCTGTGCCATTTACCTGTTCTTTGCCATCTCCGCCTTTTCAGCCTGTACGCGCTCTTCTATGCAGGCTATTACGAATGCCTTCTCCCTCATGCCCATCGAAGCGAATTCGGAGGGCTTCCAGTGGAAGTTGAGGACGGCATACATGCAACACGCACTTTCACCGTCCTCCCTAATCAGTTTTTTGCTTCTTCAATTCCCGCGTCAAGAGTGTCAAAACCCGAAAGCTCCTGTACCTTCTGGGAAATCGTCTCTACAACGCCAGCCGGGAACCGTGAATTGATGAATTCCCATGCATTCTGACACTTGGCCTTTGAAAGAAATTCCGCATCGCTGAAATTGGGTTCCACGATGCAGGCAGGTATCATAAGGGAGTTGTATTTTCCGCTGTCAAAAGACACGTTCTTTTTCGTGATGCTCATTGACCGCTTCTGGTATTCCTTGTGCTCATCCTCGCTAAGCGCGCGTATTTTAAGCGTCAAGTCCTTACCGCCAAGCCTTACGGTGATTTCTTCCGTAATGTCCGTACTCTTCCCTACTGCAAGGAAATCTTCAAGATTGCTCATGGTTTATGCTCCTTTTAGGATTTATTTATGCCCGCCCGAAGGCGGGGCTTTGCCTAGATTGTGCCCTTGTGCCTTTTGAACTCTTCCGACATGTCAATGTCAGAGAATGTGAAGTTCATCTGCTGGTCAAGGAACGTTGCTTCTGTGTCCAGCTTGGCAATTTCCGCATCGTCAAGGTTCACGTCTATAAGCGTTATGACCTGCTTGCCTGTGTTCTCTGCGGTGGGGTCTTCGTTAGTAATGGTCAGCTTGAAGTATGTGTCCACGCCTTCCTTTACGTACTTGAGAATCATCTTTGTCCACATGGATGTAACGAAGTAAACCGTCATGCTTCCAGTTCCGCTCCATCCCGTAGCCTTGTGCTGCTTGCCCCTGTAGCCAAGAGCCTTGAACTCCTGCTTGTCCTTCTGGATTTTTGCGCTGATTGCCTTGCATTCAGCAACGGCAACCACGTTTCTGTCTATGTTAGCATAGAGGGTTCCTTCACTACCGCTGATAGCGTCAGCGGCCTTCATAAATGCCCATCCGTCTGCCATTCAGCCTACCCCCTTATATTGCATGTCAAATATAATTTTTCCATCGCATCTACTGGCTTTACAGCCCAAGTTGCCACGACAGAATCCAAGTCGTTGCCCTGTGAGATTTCAATGTCCTCACTGCCTGCAAACTCCTGTATGCCCGAAAGCCTCTGGAGTTCGTTTCCGTAGGCAACCAAGTCGGACTTGAACAGGCCACGGCCAGTGTCGTTGTTGTCAACCTTGCCCATGTATGTGTCTTCCCAAGTCTGCCTTGTCGTTGTTCCGATTTCGTCAAGGGTGCGGATTACGCGGTTCTTAGAGAAGCTGTAGTTCCTGTCCTGTGTGTAGGTGTGGAGTGAGTTGATGTCCTGCTCAACCTTGATTTTTCCGCTTGCCCCGGAAGAGAAGATGAAATAGCCAGCCTGCAAGGCGGCCTTAATTTCCTCATCAGTAAGCTCTCCGAGAATCTGCGTTGCACCGTCAACCACCCTTGCGGTGTTTGATTCGTTGAAGTTTGCACCCGCTGTCATTCCGGCAACGATTGCAACGGCTGATTCCTTCGGGAAGTTGATGTCATTAACCACGACACCGTTCTTGACGTTGATTATGCCCTCGTAGTCTGCGGATGCGTAGTCCGCAATTACACCCTGCACGTAGCGTCCCTCATCATCGCGCATCTGCTTGATGAAATTAACTACATTGCCCTTTGTGGTTGCATCAGATGAGAAACAGCACATTGTCTGGAAGTGTGCGGTGCGCAATGCGCTAAGGTAATTAGTGTAGAGGTCAGATGCAGGTGTGGAACCGTCCGTTCCGCCTGTAAGCGGTGTACCCGCAGTTACGGCAAGTTCAGTGCCCTCTGCCTCGTCATCCTTCGTAAAGGTTACGTAGTCATTGGGTGAGAGTTCCGCAATGGTAGTTACCTTCTGCTTGTCTACCATAGAGCCGTCAACGTATGTTGAAACGGTGTAGATGGAGCTTGCAAGTTCTATCACTATGGTTATCTTGTTGCCGTAGGTTCCGTTGTACTTTGCAGTACAGACGAGCTTTGAATCCGTAACGGCAGCACTTGCCTTTGTGCCGCCAGAATTCATCCTGTAGACAAGGGCCTTGTATGCGTAGCCCAATGCAGCGGAAAGCAACCCCGCCTCATCGTCAAAAGCAGTGAACCCCACCAGCTTCTTGCTGTCCCCATTCAAGAGGTCTGTGGAAAGAACCTCAATGAGTTTTCCTTCCGCACCCCAGTGAAGGCCAAGGGGGATTGCAACTATGCCCCTGTCCCCTACCGTCATGGACGGTCTCGGCACTGCCTTGAAGTTTATGTATGCTCCGGGGCGTACCTTGTTCTGGCTAAGCCATGTTCCTCCAGCCATTCAGCTTTTCTCCTTCAAAGTCTCCGGCAGACCTTGAAGGTTCTTTATTGCCGATTATTTATGCCTTGACGTATTCCTTTGCGAACACGTCTGGCTTCATAACTGTTACCGTTCCGTCAGAGGCCTTAACTATGTAGTCCTCCTTCGCAACCCCATACTTCGTGCCGTCCTTCCCCGTCACCGTGCCCGACAGCACCCTTGACTTTACATAGTAGCTTACGTCCCTGTAATCAAGCCACAAGTAAATGTCCTTCAGCGTGTCAAAGGTGAACTGGATGGCCTCAACCGTCTTTTGTACCGACTTGTACTTGTCCGCCATTCTTTACCTCTATGCTTACGTCCAGTTTTTCCTGCTTCGGGATTGAGCTTTCCAAGTCCACAAGCTCCGCCTGTAGGTTGACCTTGCAGAAGAAATGGAGAACTCCGTCCTGCTTTTCGTAGTTCTTGTCCTCTATCCGAATCTTTATGTCGCTGCACCTTAAGATGTTGAGCCATGCGCCAAGTTTAAGCCCCATCTCGTCCAGCTTCTGCTCCAGCCTTAAATCCGTGCTAGGGTCGGATGCCACGCGGTAGCGGATGTCAAAGGAATATGTCAGAATATGGTGGTTCTTCCTCTGCTCCTCGTCCGCAAGCGAAATTTGATGCACGAAGAAATGGGGGTATTTCGGGGCGGTCACGGCTTCCTTGTATACGCTTGTACCTGGGGCAAGCTCCAATAGCCTTGACGCGATTGCGTTCTTGATTTCCTCGCTCTTCAACTCCGTCATTCAGACTTTCCGACAAAAAAGAAATTTAAAACAAAAAAAGGCCTGGCTCCGCACGGAATCCAGACCTTCAAGGTTCTTGCCTTTTATTGTAACCCATCTTTTCAAAAAAAGCAATAATTAAAATTATCAAACGCTTATGCCGTGGCTCCTGCAAAAGTCCTTGAACTGCCGTTCATACCTTAAAGGCATCTGCCTCTGTATGTTCTCTATTGATGTTTTCAGCATGAAGTGTCCGTTGTACCACCCGACCTCGTGCTTGTTCTCGCCTGTTCCCGCTACAATCCTGTGGCCGTACTCAATGTCTGTCGCGTATTCCATCGGGTTAAGAATCTCTACGGCAATTTCCGTCCCGCTTCCTGTAACGTTGCCTAGTTCCCATGCGTTCCTTAATGCTCCAGTGTCGTAGGGGGTCTTGGGTTTTGTCTGGGCAAGAATCCTTTCCGCCATTTCAACAAGGAATCCTTTTAGGAATCCTTCAAAGTCGTTTTCAAGAGCCTTGTATTGCTTCCTTAGCTTTTCAAATTCGGAGAAGTCTATAGTGAATCCCATTAGTCATAGTACCCGCAGACATAAGCATTGCGCTCCTCTTCGGTAGGCTCAAACGGAACCGCATTGAAAGTGACATTGCCGTTATCTTTTACCACGATTTCAGTAACTTTCACAAATGCACCGCTTGGGATTAGCTCCATCTTTGCGCCAACCTCTATTTTAAGCGTCTGCCCTCCGTCCTCATGCACAAGAACCAAGTCCGCGCACGTGATTGTATAAACACCCTCTTCAAGACTTACAGCGTCAATGTCTATTTTCTTGTACAAGTGCCATCCAGAAGAGAGGGAGCCATCATCCTTAGTGAAAAGTCCATTTTCAAGGTATCGGAAAAATTCTGGCACGTCAGATTCCGCATAGACAAAACTTATTGCCGTGTCTGCCGTTACCTCTTCAATTTGTGCCGTTGTACCTTCCTGTAGCTCACCATCTATGTAGCACTTATCCGCAGTATAGCCCTCCATTGCAGGGGCTTCCATCTCAAACGGCTTGCCAATTTCTGCCGTTGCCTTTGTCTCCTCATGTATCGGGGTTCCGCCAGAGACATAGGAAATAGTAATCTCTGCCCCTTCCTTTGGCGGTACAGGCGTAGGCTCTTCTGATTCCGTTCCGTCCATCTGCATGGCAACCTTTTTTCTTCCCTGTGATACGACAGGATTACCGCACCGCCCGCTGTACGTGGCGATTATGGAGCCGTCAGAGCCTATTTTCTTTGCTACGATGAAGTCATTGTTC
>JAEIGA010007204.1_pt1 | contig 16912 bp, 14 predicted proteins | sample 9270691 | NCBI WGS metagenome assembly JAEIGA01 (sample SAMN17057246, study PRJNA624740) | gut metagenome | biome: biome; isolation source: fecal sample | host: Bos grunniens | place: China: Xizang | collected 2019
GGTATGTCCAAGAAAAGAAAAATAGAACAAAAAAAGAGATGCCGCAGCATCTCTTTTAACAGAATATTAACTTTTTACTTATTCTTCAGGCATTTCCCAGTTGTGCCAGAAAGCCTGAACGTCTTCGTTTTCGTCCATCATATCAATAAGCTTTTCCATCTTTTCGCACATTGCCTCATCGGGAAGAGCGGTCATGGTCTGAGGAATATAAGCAACCTCGGCAGAAACGAAAGAATATCCCTTTTCTTCAAGAGCATCTCTGACCGTTCCCAAATCGTTGGGCGCGGTAATGATTTCGAATACGTCCTCTTCTGCAGAAAAGTCTTCAGCGCCTGCTTCCAGAGCATCCATCATAACGGTATCTTCGTCAAGATCTTCTGCTTCGATAACGATTTGTCCCTTGCGGTCAAACATAAAGGAAACGCTGCCTGCCTGACCGAGATTGCCGCCGCACTTATCAAAATAGTGACGCATCTCGCCTGCGGTACGGTTACGGTTATCGGTAAGGGTTTCAACTATACAGGCAACTCCGCCGGGGCCGTAACCCTCGTAGATAAGCTCCTCATAGTTGTTTGCATCGCCTTCGCCTGCAGCCTTTTTAATAATACGTTCAATGTTTTCGTTTGGAACGTTAGCGGCTTTAGCCTTTGCGATTACGTCCTTTAATTTACTGTTTTCGGCAGGGTTAGGTCCGCCCTGTTTTACAACAACGGCAATTTCTCTGCCCATTTTGGTAAAGATTTTAGCCTTGGCGGCGTCGGTCTTTTCCTTTTTACGTTTAATATTGTTCCATTTACTGTGTCCTGACATAGTTTACAGTCCTTTCAAATTTATCACCAAAGTATTTTATCACATTTTTTCGCTTACTTCAAGGGCTTTTTCTATTATTCTTTCAATATCGGAAAAGGTGGTGATTTCTCCACACATTCTTCGCATAGAGGCAGCGCCTCGCATACCCTTTATGTACCATGAAGCGTGTTTTCTGCTTTCAAGCATAGCCGTTCTTTCACCCTTATATTCCACCATAAGTTTTACCTGACGGCGAAGCATATCAAGTCTTTCTTCCAAGGAAAATACGGGGATTTTTTCCCCCGAAAAACCTGCGTTGATTTCGCTGAAAACAAAGGGATTTCCCATAGCGCCTCTGCCTACCAAAAGATAGTCGCAACCCGTCAGCTCCTTCATTTTTTTGGCTGATAAAAAATCGGTTATATCACCGTTTGCTATTACGGGAATTTTAACGCTTTCTTTAACCACGCGGATAACGTCGATATTCACACCGGGGGCATACATCTGCTGTTTGGTTCTGCCGTGCACCGTTACTGCACTTGCTCCGCATTTTTCGGCTATACGCGAAAGTTCGGGAGCGCAGATACTGTCCTTATCCCATCCGGTACGCATTTTTACCGTTACGGGAATACTTACGGCATTTACCACCGCTTCAATAATTTTCCCCGCAAGGTTTAAATCCTTCATTAGCGCGCGTCCGCCGCCGTGACCCGAAACCTTGGGTGCGGGACAGCCCATATTTATGTCAATAAAATCGGGCGCCAACTGTTCGGCGTATTTTGCGGCCTCTGCCATTGAAACAGGGTCGCTTCCGAAAAGCTGAGAAGCAAAGGGACGCTCTTTTTCACCGCAAAAAAGCAACGCCGCGCTTTTTTTATCGTTGCGGCTGACACCTTTAGCGCTGGTCAATTCTCCCACTGTATAGCCTGCGCCCAAATCAATACAAATTTCACGCATTGCGCGGTCGGCGACACCTGCCATGGGCGCAAGTGCGGCATAGCCACCGACTTCTAAATTTCCTATCTTCATAACGATAACATTATACCATTTTTTGAGAATATGTCAATTTTGAAAATTTATTAAAAAATAGATGACAAATATATATTTCTTTGTTATAATATATATTGACTTATTTTGTGTTTTACGGAGTGCAGATTATGAAACTTTTAGCTATAGACGGAAACAGCATAATTAACCGCGCTTTTTACGGTATTCGTCTCCTTTCCAACTCGAAGGGAGTGCATACCAATGCCGTTTATGGTTTTATAAATATTTTAAACAAACTGGTAAACGAAGAAGCCCCCGACGGCGTCGCAGTTGCCTTCGACCTTAAGGTTCCCACCTTCCGCCACGAAAAATACAGCGAATATAAAGCAGGCAGAAAACCTATGCCCGAGGAACTCAGAGAACAAATCCCACTTTTAAAAGAGTGGCTTAGTCTTTACGGCTACCACGTGCTTGAGGCTCCCGGTTTTGAGGCTGACGATATTTTGGGCACCCTTGCCCGCGCCTGTGAGGAAAGTGGTGGTAGTTGTGTTATTGCTACGGGCGACAGAGATTCACTTCAGCTTATAAGCGACAGCGTAAAGGTGCTTTTATCGGCTACCAAGGCGGGAAAGCCCGAAATTATTGCCTATGATAAAGAGGCTCTTTTTGAAAAATACGGTCTTACCCCCGAACAGATGATAGAACTTAAAGCCCTTATGGGTGACCAGAGCGACCACATCCCCGGTGTTGCGGGAGTAGGCGAAAAAACCGCCACCGACCTTATTAAGAAATTCGGCTCGGTTGATAATCTTTACGAAAATATTGATAGCAGTGAAATAAAGGACAGCGTGAGAGCAAAGCTTATTGCCGACAAGGAAAGCGCCTATTTAAGCAAATTCCTCGGCACTATATCAAGAAGCGCCCCCGTTTCCAAGGTTTTAAGCGATTATTTACCAAAAAAGCAAGACCAAGACGCCCTTGCCGCCTTTATGACCGACCTTGAACTGTTCAGACTTATGGACAGTATGGGAATTTCCCCAAGGCAGAGTCAGGAAAGCATTGATTTTGCGCAGAGCCGTAATATAACCTTAACAGAGTCCGATAATTTAAAGATTAGCGGTATTTTGGATATTGCCTTTGACGGCGAAAATATTGCCGTTTTATCGGAAGAAAAGGTTGCGCTTTTTGATATAAAAAGCGAAAGAATAAAAGAAATTTTAGAAAGCGACAACCAAAAAAGAGTTTACGACTGCAAAAATTTATACCGCTACTGTCTTTTAGAGGGTATAAATCTTAAGAACGTTGTTTTCGACTCTTTACTTGCAGGCTATCTTGCCGACGCTACGGGTTCTTCTTACGATATTGACAGACTTATGGGAAGATACCACGTTGCCGAGCCCGTTTTACCCGAAAACACCCACCCCCTTATAAGAACCGCCGTTTTACACGCGCCCATAAGCGAAGCATTGACGGAGGAACTGAACAAAACGGGACAGGCTCTTCTTTTAAAGGATATTGAACTTCCCCTTGCAAAAGTTCTTGCTTCAATGGAGCTTGACGGGGTACTTGTTGACAAAAACGGTCTTACCGATATGGGTGAAGAATTAAAGCAGAGATGTGAAGAACTGCAAAAGGAAATTTATTTCCTTATAGGTTATGAACTTAATCTTAATTCACCCAAACAACTGGGTATTGCCCTTTTCGAAGATTTAGGTCTTCCCGGCGGAAAGAAAACCAAAAGCGGTTATTCCACCTCGGCAGAAATACTTGAAAATCTTAAATACGAACATCCAGCCGTTGAAAAACTGTTAACCTACCGTCAGCTTACCAAACTTAAATCCACCTATTGCGACGGTCTTGTTGCGGCAATCGGAGAGGACGGCAGAATACATTCCACCTTTAATCAGGTTGAAACGAGAACGGGAAGAATCAGTTCCCTTGAGCCTAATTTACAAAACATTCCCGTAAGAAGCGAAGAAGGAAAGCGACTGAGAAAATTCTTTACGGCAAAGGAAGGCTTTACTTTGTGCGACGCCGACTACAGCCAGATTGAACTCAGGGTTTTGGCTTCCATATCAAAAGACGAAAATATGATAAACGCATTTGAAAGCGGTGAGGATATTCACACCATAACCGCTTCACAGGTTTTCGCCCTTCCCACCGATATGATAACTCCCATTCTCAGAAGCAGAGCAAAAGCGGTAAACTTCGGTATCGTTTACGGTATCGGCGCCTTTTCTCTTGCCAAAGATATAGGGGTAACCAGAAAAGAGGCAGACGCGTATATAAAGGGCTATCTTGCCGCCTATCCGCAGGTCGCTTCCTATATGGAAAGGGTTATTAAGGAAGCCAAGGAGAACGGCTTCGTTACCACCCTTTTCGGCAGACGCCGTTATATCCCCGAGCTTAAATCCTCTAACCATATGCTTTTATCCTTTGGCGAAAGGGTTGCGCGAAACGCTCCCATTCAGGGCAGCGCCGCCGACATTATTAAAATCGCCATGATAAAGGTTTACGAAAAGCTTAAAGAGGTTAAGGATGCCCGTCTTATTCTTCAGGTACACGACGAGCTTATCGTTGAGTGCAGAGAAGAGGACAAAGATACAGTAAAAGAAATATTATCAAAGGAAATGAGTTCTGCCGCAAGTCTTGCGGTCAGCCTTTTGGCTGATGCCAACTGCGGTAAAACCTGGTATGATGCCAAAGGCTAAGCTATGAATATACTTTTTATTTGTACGGGAAACACCTGCCGTTCACCAATGGCGCATTATTATCTTAACAGTCTTAATTTAAGCGGTGTAAAAGCCTTTAGCGCAGGCCTTTTTGCAGACGGCAGTCCCATAAGCGAAAATTCAAGACTGGCGCTTAGTGAAGCGGGAATTGATGCAGGCAGTCACCTTTCCCACACCGTCACCCTTGAAGACGTTAAAAAGGCAGACAAAATCTACTGTATGACCCCTTCCCACAAGGCAACGCTTATATCGGCAGGAATAGAAAAGGAAAAACTTTTTTTGCTCAGCGATAAGGGTATCAGCGACCCCTTCGGGCAGGATTTAAGTGCATACAGAAAATGCCGAGATGAGATTTTTTCATCCATTGACGAGATATTTAAAAACGAGATGCCAAAAGCAGAATATCTGACCGAAAAGGATGCCGAAGAAATCGCCTTTATCGAAAAGGAATGTTTTGCTGACCCTTGGAGTGTAAAAAGCATTTCAGACTCAATGAAGGGCAACAACGTTTTTATAGGCATAAAAGAAAGCGGAAGCCTTATAGGTTATTTAAGCCTTTACGAATCCCTTGACGAAGGCTATATAAACAATATTGCGGTTTTAAAGGACAAGCGAAGAAAAGGTATCGGCAGAGCCCTTTTAAAAGAAATCACACACTATGCCGTTTCAAAGGGTCTTTCCTTTATTTCCCTTGAAGTAAGGGTTTCTAATACCCCTGCAATAAATCTTTATTCCTCCTTTGGTTTTAAGGAAGAGGGAAAAAGAAAAAATTATTATAAAAATCCCACGGAAGATGCCATTATACTGACAAGAAGGTTTTAGTAATGCTGATTTTAAGTATCGAATCCTCCTGTGACGAAACCTCCGCGGCCGTTACACGAGAAAGAGACGTACTTTCAAACATAATATCTACCCAAATTGACGAGCACCGTATTTACGGCGGCGTAGTTCCCGAAATTGCCTCCCGTCGTCACTGTGAAAATATTGCCGCAGTGGTAAATGAAGCGATTGAAAGCGCAGGCGTTACCTTTTCGGACATTGACGCCGTTGCGGTTACCGCTTTCCCCGGACTTATAGGCGCGTTGCTTACGGGTGTCAACTTTGCAAAGGGACTGAGTCTTTCTCTTAATAAGCCCCTTATTGCAGTTCATCATTTAAGAAGTCACATTGCGGCGAATTATATAAGCAATCCCGATTTAAAGCCTCCCTTTTTGTGTCTTACCGTTTCGGGCGGTAACACCGTTTTATGCGAGGTAAAGGACTATACCGATTTTTCGATAATAGGGCGCACCCTTGACGACGCGGCAGGCGAATGCTTCGATAAAGCGGCAAGGGCTATGGGACTTGATTATCCCGGCGGCGTAAACCTTGATAAAATCGCCACCGTTGCCGACCCCGAGCGTTATCCCCTTCCCACTCCGAAAATAAACGGCGACCCTTACGATTTCAGTTTTTCGGGACTTAAAACCGCCGTTATAAATTTAATTCACAATCAAAAGCAAAAAGGAAACGAAATTGACGTTCCCGTTTTGTGCGCGACACTAAGAAAAAAGGTTTGCGATATACTTATTGAAAAAACCTTTTTGGCGGCAAAAGAAAAGAATTATCAAAAAATCGTGCTCGCAGGCGGTGTTTCGGCAAACAGCGAACTGAGAAGCCGATTTGAAAGCGAATGTAAAAAAAGAGGATATGAATTTTACACTCCCCTTTTAAAATATTGCGGTGATAACGCCGCTATGGTTGGTATTCAGGCCTATTATGAATATAAAGCCGGAAATACCGCCGACGTATCATTAAACGCTACGGCTACAATGCCCATTGATTTAAGGTGAAAAATATGAAAAAGAAAATTTATCTTATTGCAAATCCATGTTCAGGCACAGGAAAAATCAAAACCCAACTTTATCCTATAGTTCAGGTTTTTTCCCTCGGCGGATATGACGTTACCGTTCATCTTACCGATGAAAGAGGGGATGCAACCGTTCAAGCGGCTGCCCTTGGCGACGAATACGAAATGGTTGTTTGTTGCGGCGGTGACGGAACCCTTAACGAAGTTATAACGGGTCTTATGCAGAATAAGAACAAGTTTAAACTCGGCTATATTCCTGCAGGTACCCTTAACGAATGGTCGGGCGGACTTAAAATTTCACGCAATATGAAAAAGGCGGCTATCGACCTGTTGGACGATAATATCGTGCCCCTTGATATAGGAAAGTTTAACGACTGTTATTTTTCATATACCGCTTCCTTTGGCGCCTTTACCGAGGCTTCTTACTCGGCTCCTCAGGCGGCAAAGAATATGCTGGGCAAAATAGCCTATCTGTTTGAAGGAATCAAAACCCTCGGCAGTATCCGTCCATATCACTTAAAGGTTAATTGCGATGGTCTTGAGGTTGAAGGCGATTTCATATTCGGAACCGTTTCAAACTCTCTGTCGGTAGGCGGCGTTGTTCATTATAAAGAAGCCCTGGTTGAGCTTGGCGACGGACTTTTTGAAGTATTGCTTATTCGCTATCCTTCAAATATTGTTGAACTTCAGGCGGCGGTTTCCGCCATACTTAAAAAGGATTTTACGGCAAAGGGAATTGAATTTTTCCAAGCCAAGAAGGTTGTTTTCGAAGATGTAGGAGATATTGACTGGACTCTTGACGGCGAACACATTCCGCCTAAAGAAACCATAACTATTGAAAACCTTCACTCAGCCGTTGATTTCCTTATTCCCAAAAATACGAAAAAATCACCCGCAAAAGAAAGTAACAAGGGAGAATAAATTATGTTTACGAGAGATATAGGCGTTGACCTTGGAAGCGCAACCACACTGGTTTGTGTAAAAGGTAAAGGAATTATTATGAGAGAGCCTTCGGTTGTTGCTTACGACGTAAGAAACGACGCAGTAAGAGCGGTAGGCAGCGAAGCAAAGGCTATGATAGGAAGAACCCCCGGTTCAATTATTGCAGTTCGTCCCTTAAAGGACGGCGTTATTGCCGACTTCGACGTTACTGCGGCTATGCTTAAAAGATTTATAAGTCAGGCGCAAAAGGGTTCTCTTTTTTCACGCGTAAGAATGGTGCTTTGTATTCCTGCAGGTGTTACCGAGGTTGAAAGCCGTGCCGTTTACGATGCGGCAAAAACCGCAGGCGCTTCTGAAATTGACCTTATTGAAGAGCCTATGGCAGCGGCTGTTGGCGCAGGACTTCCCATTTGGGATGCGGCAGGTAATATGGTTGCCGATATAGGCGGCGGTACCACCGACGTTGCAGTAATTTCCCTTGGCGATATCGTTACAAGCCAGTCACTCCGTCAGGCAGGAGATGACCTTGACCAAGCGATTATTCAGTACGTAAAGCGTAAGCATAATCTTCTTATAGGCGAACGCACCGCCGAGCAGATTAAAATTGAAATCGGCTCTGCCCTTCCCTATGAAGACGAAAAAGTAATAGAAGTACGAGGCAGAAACCTTGTTGACGGACTTCCCAAAAACATCGACCTTTCCTCTGCAGAGGTAAGAGATGCTATGGCAGACGTTATAAGACAGATAGTTGACACCGTACGTATCACCCTTGAAAAAACTCCTCCCGAGCTTAGCGCCGACATCATTGACAGAGGTATTACCCTTACGGGCGGAACTTCGATGCTCAGAGGTCTTGCCGAGCTTATTTCAAGAGAAACCGGTATGCCCGTTCAGGTTGCCGAAAATCCTATAGACTGCGTTGTTTTGGGTACGGCAAAACGTCTTGACGGCAGCAGCGGTTTTGAAAATTACGTATTCCGTCACGGAAAACGCTTCAGATAGGAGATATATTGTTATGCGTTTTTTCCTGCGCACTAAAAAATTCAGGATTTGTCTTTCGGTTATAGCCGTTGTTCTTGCTCTTTCACTTGCCGTCAGAATTATCGGCGGAGTGCTTTCCCCCGGCTCAGGACTTATAGGCACCATTGTTGCCCCCTTTCAGAGTCTTGCCACGTCTATAAGCAGAGCAATTGATAATTTTGAGAAAAAATACAGCGACTCAAACGAGCTTCTTCTTGAAAATCAGAAATTAAAGGAAGAAAACGACGCTTTACGAAAACAGAGCGCCGATTTAGATGAAACCTTAAGACAAAACGAATTTTATAAAGATTATCTTGAAATAAAGGACAATAATCCCGATTTTACTTTTTGTGATGCAAAGCTTATATCGGTAGATAAGGACGACCTTTATTTTTCATTCGTAATAAATAAGGGCAGCGCTCACGATATATCGCAGTATGACCCCGTTATAATCGGCAACAGCCTCGTAGGATACGTCAGCAAGGTAGGACTTACCACCTGTAAGGTGACCACTCTGCTTTCTCCCGAAATTGTTGCAGGGGCTACCGACAGCAGAACGGGTGATGCAGGCGTTATTTCGGGCACCGCCGACTTTGCGGCAAAGGGCAAAATCAAGCTTTATAACCTTTCACGCGACTGTCAGGTTGCTGTAGGTGATACCGTGGTTACCTCGGGCGAAGGACTTTTCCCTCAGGGACTTCTTATCGGTACGGTAGAAACCATTAAAAGTGACACCTATACCTCCTCCCTTTATTCAAGCGTTACTCCCTTTGTGGATTTCAGCGACATAAACAAGGTTATGGTTATAACCAAATTTGAAGGTCAGGGCGCTTTAGGCAGCGAACTTGGTGAATAATTATGTTTATCGAGAAAAAAAGAAAGGTTCCCGTCCCCGAAATAATACTTGCCGCTTTGGTTTATCTCTTTCACTATACGGGACTTATTGACATAACCATAAAGGGAGCTTCTCCCATAATACTTTTACCCATTACCGTTGCGGTTGCAATGTTTTATGATGAACTTGTCGGACTGCTTTTCGGTCTTTGTTGCGGTTTTGCAATGGATGCGGTTGCCGCTTCCACTTCGGTTTTCAATACTATTGCCTTTATGCTTATAGGCTTTATTGCAGGTCTTCTTGCAAAACGTATTTTCAACCGAAATCTTCCCGCCGCAATTGCCCTTACTCTTATAAGTGAAACAGGATATTTTGGAATAAAATGGCTGATTAGCGCCATTATCCCCGACGTTCAGGGTAAGGTTTACTACCTTTTATGGAATTTAACCCCCTGCGCCGTATATACTCTTATATTTATTATCCCCCTTTATTTCCTTGAAAAAAGATTACACAAACAAAAAAATTAAAAACGGTTTTTAAAAAGAGAGGTGACAGCCTTGCCGTTTGCCAAAAACAAAAACATACGAACCAACTTTCTCGCCTTGTTTCTTGCGGTTATTATCGCCGTTTCAAGCATGCGACTTTTTTATCTCGGAGTAGTTAAAGCCGATAAAAATCTTACCGAATCGCAAGGCGTTACCATGCGTACTGCCACACTTAAGGCGCCCCGAGGAGAAATCCTCGATAGTTGTGGCAGAGAAATTGCCGTAAACCGAGAAGGATACAACATCGTCTTTAACAGCGCCTATATTAATAAGGAAAAATTAAACGATACCATTTTGGTACTGTGCAATTACCTTAAAGAAAACGAGGTTGAGTGGACCGATAAGCTTCCTCTTTCAAAAACTGCCCCCTACGGCTATACGGAAGACCTTAAAGAAAGTTTTTTATCCTCTATAGGTCTTGCTCACTATGCCACCAGTGATAACGTTTTCTCAAAGCTTACCGAAGATTACAATCTTTCTTCATATTCAAAAGAAGACGCTCGAATTATTATGGGAGTGCGCTACAGTATGTTTGCTATGGATTTTTCAATAGCGAATCCATATATTTTTGCTGAAGACGTTCCCGATTTTATAATGCAGAAGATAAGCGAAGCCCGTTTTATGCTTGACGGCATTTCGGTTGAAACCGTTCCTTTCAGAGAATACGTTGATACCGACCTTGCCCCTCATTTAATAGGTAACGTGGGCTCCATTTACGCTGAAGAATGGGAAGAACTTAAAAATAAGGGTTATTCCTTTAACGATAAGGTGGGAAAAAGCGGTATTGAGGCTTATGCCGAAGACCTTCTTCACGGTACCGACGGCGAAATAACCTATTACGTCGATGCTCAGGGAAACGTTATCGACAGCGTGATAACAAAGGAACCCATTCCCGGAAAAACCGTGATTTTAAATCTTGATAAGGCTATTCAGGATAACGTTCAGGCGGCTCTCAGCGACACCATAATAAATCTTAACGCAAACGGCGGTCACTGTACCGGCGGCGCGGCGGTGGTTATGAACGTAAAGACGGGCGCAATTTATGCCTCCGCAAACCATCCTACCTTTGATATGATAACCTATAAAGAGGATTATCAGTCTTTGCTTGACGCCCCCAATAATCCTCTTATCAACCGCGCTTTTCAGGGTATCTACCCCGTAGGCTCCACCATAAAGCCTCTCGTTGCCATTGCAGGTATTGACAACTCGGTTTTAAATCCCAGTGAATATATTACCTGTCAGGGAAAATACAAATATTTCGACGACTATCAGCCTTCCTGTATGAAGGTGCACGGTTCAATAGGACTTACCACCGCCCTTGCTAAATCCTGTAACTATTACTTCTTTGAAACGGGCAGACGCATCGGCGCCGAAAAGTTAACCAATTATTTCAGTTCCTTCGGTCTTGGTTCACCGACAGGTGTAGAAATTTCCGACAGTTCGGGTATTCTTGCCGACGTTGCTCAGGGAAGCGGTGACACCCTGCAGATAGCAATAGGTCAGAAAAATGCCTTTACCCCTTTACAGCTTGCCGTTTATACCTCTACCCTTGCAAACGGTGGTACCAGATACAAAGCAAAGCTTATTAACAGCGTTGTTTCATACGATTTAAAGGAAACCTATTCAAAAAATGAAGGCGAAGTTGCTGAGCAGATTAAAATCAGCGATACCGCCCTTGCCGCCGTTAAAAAAGGTATGCTTTCGGTTACCGAGGACGGTACGGGAAGTAGCGTATTTTCGCATTACGCCATTAAGGTAGGCGGTAAAACGGGTACCAGTCAGAACAAGGGCATTGACCACAGCGTATTTATTGCCTTTGCTCCCTTTGAAAATCCCGAAATCGCCATTGCCGTTGTTCTTGAACACGGAAACTCGGGCTTTGCCGCAGGTAGTATTGTAAAAGCGGCGCTCGACGCCTACTTCTTCTCGGGCGAAAAATCGGTGGACGACCTTTCAAACTATACGCCTATGTAATTGACATTAAAATTACATTATGATATAATAATTATTAATTTTGAACATTAAATTCGGAGGTGAAAGCCCTTTATGAATAACGTTTTTGCTATAACCTCAGGTAAAGGCGGCGTAGGAAAATCCACCGTTGCCACCTGTCTTGCCTCGGCTTGCGAAAAGCTTGGAAAAAAAGTAGTGCTTATCGACCTTGACGAAGGGCTCAGATGTCTTGACGTTATGCTTGGCGTCAGCGAGGATATTTTTCTTGATATTTCGGACGTTTTAAAGGGCGAAAACCTTTATGGCGCTCTATATAAGGTACCCGAAAAAGAAAATCTTTTTCTGCTTCCCGCCCCCTCTTCAAGAGATTTAATGGACGAAGAAGCCTTTGGAGCGCTGATTAAAAGGTTAGCCAATGAATTTGACGCGGTTTTCGTTGATTTTCCTGCGGGAATTGATATGCGTTTATATAAACAGATGCCCGATACCACGCGTTTTATAACCGTTACAGGCCCCGACCCCGTAAGCATAAGGGATGCAGGCTTTATGGCAAGCAGTCTTATAGGTATTGGTAAGGTATATAACCGACTTATTATCAACCGTTTTGAATATTCCTTTATTAAAAGCGGAATCTATAGCGGAGTTGACGATATTATAGATTCTTCCCTTATAAGACTTATCGGAATTATTCCAAACGATATAAATTTGCCTCTTGCTCAGGCAAAGGGCACCCTTTGTAAAAAGGGCAAAAGCATAAAAGCAGTTGACAGAATAATAAAACGTCTTTACGGCGAGGATATTCCTCTTCCGAAGGCGAAAAAAATATAAAAATCTAAGAGAGGATGTAATATAATGAATATTGCCTTAATTGCACACGACGCCAAGAAAGAACTTATGGTTCAGTTTTGTATCGCTTACTGCGGAATTCTTTCGCGACATACCCTTTTAGCTACGGGCGCTACGGGTAAAACCGTAAACGAAGCCACCGGCCTTAACATCATCCGTTTCTTAGGCGGAAGTCAGGGCGGTAGTCAGCAGATCGCTTCACGTATCGGCTGTAACGAAATCGACCTTGTGCTTCTTTTCAGAGATCCCCTTAACCCCAAGCCCCACGAACCCGATGAAACCGCATTGCTTCGTCTTTGCGACGTTCACAATATACCCGTTGCCACCAATATCGCCACCGCAGAAATGCTCATTCACGGTCTTGAGCGTGGCGACCTTGACTGGCGCGAATACGTAAAAAACTAAAAGAACTTTTTAGCTCTTTTCCACCGGAGGAATATAAATGAACGAGATTAACCGTGCCATAAAGGGCACAAACGACGTTTTGCCCGAGGAAAGCCACGTTTGGCAATTCGTAGAAAAGAAAATGCTCAGCACCGCCGCTCTTTTCGGCTTCAAGGAAATAAGAGTTCCCGTTTTTGAGCATACCGAAGTTTTCCAGAGAAGCGTTGGAGATACCACCGACGTTGTTCAGAAGGAAATGTACACCTTTGACGATAAGGGCGGAAGAAGTATTACTCTTCGTCCCGAGCTTACCGCAGGCGTTATAAGAAGCGTTATTGAAAACGGCCTTTATAACCAGAGTCTTCCTCAGAAGGTTTGCTATATCGGCGGATGCTACCGCTACGAAAAGCCTCAGGCAGGCAGACTCAGAGAATTCCATCAGTTCGGCGTTGAATGTATAGGCGCGGCTGCTCCGAGCGCCGATGCAGAGGTTATCTCCCTTGCAAACAGCGTACTTAAGGGAATCGGTCTTGATAAACTCAGTCTTGAAATAAATTCTATCGGATGTCCTACCTGCCGCGCAGTTTATCACAAGGCTTTAAAGGAATACTTTGAAAGCAAAAAGGAAGACTTGTGCGAAACCTGTAAGGACCGTCTTGACAGAAATCCAATGAGAATTCTCGACTGCAAATCTCCCGTATGCTCCGATATTGCAAAGGATGCTCCAAAGGTTCTTGATTTTCTTTGCGAGGACTGTGCTAACCACTTTGAAGCAGTAAAAGCAGGACTTAATGAAATGGGCATTGAATATACCGTTAATCCGTCCATAGTTCGCGGACTTGATTACTATACAAGAACCGTTTTTGAATTTGTAAGCGGTGATATAGGCGCTCAGTCCACGGTTTGCGGCGGCGGAAGATACGACGGTCTTATGGAGCAAATGGGCGCGCCCGCAACCGCTTCCCTCGGTTTTGCAATGGGTATTGAACGTCTTTTGCTCGTTCTTAAAAACAGCGAAAAACAGGTGGGCGAAAAACCTGTTTGCGACCTTTATATCGCTCCTATGGGTGAAAAGGCTAACGTAAAGGCTTTGGCAATTTGCGCATGCCTTCGTGATAAAGGCTTTTCCGTTCAAAGTGATATTTGCGGCAGAGGTCTTAAGGCGCAGATGCGTTACGCAAACAAAATCGGCGCAAGATTTAGCATAGTGCTGGGTGATAACGAGCTTGAAAGCGGATTAATTCGTATTAAAAATATGGAAACAGGCGAGGACAAAGAAATCGCCATTGAAAGCATAAGCGAAGAATTAAAATAAGGATATGGTGATTTAAATGGCACTTGACAGAATGGATTCATTAAAACGCACCCACTACTGCGGTACTCTTCGCCCCGAAGACGAGGGCAAGGAAGTAGTAGTTTGCGGTTGGACACAGCGTCAGAGAGATTTGGGCGGTCTTATATTTATTGACCTTCGTGACAGAACGGGCATCATTCAGCTTGCATTCGACGACAGTACCGACAAGGCAGTTTTCGAAAAGGCAACCACCGTTCGAAGCGAATTTGTGCTTATGGCGCAGGGTAAGGTTCGCCGCCGTTCTTCCGTAAATAAAGAAATTCCCACAGGTGAAATCGAAATTGAGGTTACCACCCTCAAGATTTTAGGCAAGGCAGAAACTCCTCCCTTTGACATTACCAACGATACCAAGGCAAACGAAGAATTACGTCTTAAGTTCAGATACCTTGATTTAAGACGTGAAAAACTTCAGAAAAATATTATGACCCGTCACCGTATCGCAAAGGTTACCCGCGACTACTTTGACGAAAACGGATTTTTGGAGATTGAAACTCCTACCCTTATTAAATCCACCCCCGAGGGCGCAAGAGATTACCTCGTTCCCTCCCGTATTCATCACGGAAGCTTCTATGCGCTTCCTCAGTCCCCTCAGTTATATAAACAGCTTTTAATGCTTTCGGGCTTTGACCGTTACGTACAGCTTGCCCGTTGCTACCGCGACGAAGATTTACGCGCCGACCGTCAGCCTGAATTTACACAGATAGATATGGAAATGTCCTTTGTTGAAATGGAAGATATTTTTGCCATTGCCGAAGGATATATGAAGCGTTTATTCAAGGAAATCTTAAACGTTGACCTTACTTTACCCCTTCCCCGTCTTAAATTCAACGACGCTATGGAGCAGTACGGTTCCGATAAGCCCGACATCCGTTTTGATATGAAGCTTATCGACCTTTCCGACACCGTTCGCGACTGCGGATTCTCGGTATTTGCCGACACCGTTAAAAACGGCGGCAGCGTAAGAGCAATTTGCGCTAAGGGTGGCGCCAACGTTTATACAAGAAAAGAAATTGACAAACTAACCGAAGAGGCAAAAGGTATGGGCGCTAAGGGTCTTGCCTTTATCCGCTTTGCTGAGGATACCCCCACCTGCGCCTTCTCCAAATTCTTAAGCGATGACGAATTTAAGGCTATAATGGACAAGACAGGCTGTGAAAAGGGCGACGTTGTATTTATTATCGCAGATAAAAAGCGTCTTGCTCTTTCGGTGCTCGGAAATATCCGTCTTACCGTTGCAAAACGTCTTGAAATTATCCCCAACACCTACGCTCCTCTCTGGATTACCGAATTCCCCTTCTTCGAGTACAACGAAGATACAAACAACTGGGATGCGATGCATCACCCCTTCACCTCTCCTCTTGACGAGTGTATTCCCTATCTTGAAAGCGAACCCGACAAGGTTTATGCAAAGGCTTACGACCTTGTAATGAACGGAATTGAACTTTCCAGCGGTTCTATAAGAATTACCGACCCCGCGCTTCAGAATCAGATGTTTAAGGCGCTTGGTCTTACCGATGAAGAAGCTCACGAGAAATTCGGTTTCTTAACCGACGCCTTCCGTTTCGGCGCTCCTCCTCACGGCGGTCTTGCAATAGGTCTTGACAGAATCTGTATGCTTCTTACCGAGAGCGACAGTCTGAGAGACGTAGTTGCCTTCCCCAAGGTTTCTAACTGCAGTGAGCTTATGTCGGGCGCTCCCGGTACGGTAGATACCGCTCAGCTTAACGACCTTGCAATCGCAATTATGAAAGAAGATAAATAAAAGGATGGAACTCTTAAGGGTTGTACTCTTAAGGACAGTAAAAGAGCTGTGTAGAAAATCTCTACACAGCTCTTACTTTTGTCTTATTAAGAAAGCTCATTCAAATCCAACATATATTTTGCAGGTTTACACTTTTCTTCTAAAAGCAATCCCATTTCCCGTAATTTAGCCAGGCGTTTATTTACCGTTGATTCGCTAATATCTAGTTCTAAGCCTAATTGTTTTTTTGTAATTCCTTCGTTAGAAAATAATGAAACTTGAATTAAGATGTTAGCAAACGCTTTTAAATCATCCGACATTTTTGAATTACTATCAATAACATTTGAAAACTTTAATAAATAATTGATTCTTTTTTCCAGAGCGTCATAAAGGTTTTGAAACGACTCGAGAATTATATTGAGGAACATAATTATGAACGGGGTTAAATCTCCTAAGTTCTTTTCGTCATTACATTCCTTAAAAGCGTCATAATATTCTTTTATATGTGCTTTTATCGTATAAGAAAGCCTAAAACCAATCAAAAATTCAAACTCTTTCGAAAGAAGATAACTGCTTATAAAACGAGAGGTTCTTCCGTTGCCGTCATAAAAAGGATGGATATATCCAAAAAGGTAATGAAAAACCGAAATCCTAACTAATATCGGGATTTCTTTCTGATTTAAAATATTAAGTGCTTGTTCCATAAGCTGAATAATTTTTGTTTCAGGATAAGCCCCTTTATGAATCACCTTTTGGGTTGGTGTTGTGACTTCCGCCATATCTTTTCTGAAAATTTCACCATCGGGAACATTATCAGCACAATCTTCGGAAACTTCTTTTAAAACCAAATCGTTATAGATGTCCCTTATGTCGGTTGATGTGTTTAATGCAAATTCATTGTCACTAATCAACATTTTATATTTGTTTAATAAACC
>JAEIGA010007205.1_pt1 | contig 16911 bp, 14 predicted proteins | sample 9270691 | NCBI WGS metagenome assembly JAEIGA01 (sample SAMN17057246, study PRJNA624740) | gut metagenome | biome: biome; isolation source: fecal sample | host: Bos grunniens | place: China: Xizang | collected 2019
ATCAAACCTATAAGCGCGGTAACGCTTTCTATTGCTGCTGAAGCAAAGTCATAAATCGCAAGGAAGTATACAATATAGATTCCGCTGTTTATGATGAAGCTTGTCTTTATGCTTTTGATGGTCTTGAGATAGTAGTTGGACAATGTAATCTGGATGATTGCGATGATGGGCAGAAATCCGATTATTCCCATGGTATTGACCAGGCAACCGATAACCACCGAAATGATTATGAAAAAAATTGTCCATCTAAACGTCAATTTGTCATAGTAGACCATCGCATTTCTTGAAGCTGCAATGGCCATAGTTGTCACTCCGGTCCAGGAGAGGAAAAATACGGATGAAATCATCAGGATAAAAGCATTTAGAAACTGATATTTGTAGGCTTTCTTTTCATCATTGACCCACATGCTCAGTATGATGAAGATTCCCGCAACCAGGGAGATTACATTTCCAATTATAATGTTTATAGCGATATTCATGTTAACAGAAATTTTAAATTAATTAAGTTTTTAAATTCAGCATTTGACTGATTATGAAATTTAATGGCAATGTTTAACATTATCTCATTTCCAATGAAATAGCTGCTTTGCCCATTATCTTGGCATGGCCAATATCGATTTGCAATCGGCAAGCATGATATTATAATAATGCTTAATCCACCTAAAACCTTAAATCCAAGCCCCGGAATGCTGGGATGAGGTTTTCAGTTTTTTCAAAAATAATTAAACTGATGGGTGGCAAGTATTGCTCTAACATGATAAAACAGTCTTCATGTCTAATTTTTATTTCATATCCTATAAAAAATTATAAGATAAAGCAAATTTTTAGATAATGATTTATATTCTTTTAAACAAATTTTAACTTTAGAGGTAAAACTATGGATTATGATGTTATTTATATCGGAAGTGGAAATGCTGCTTGGCAAGGTGGCCGGTTTTTAAGGAAAGCAGGCCTTAAAATATTAATCGTTGAAGAAAGTTTATACGGAGGGGCATGCGCAAATAGAGGTTGCAATTCAAAGGCATTGTTGGATGCTCCTTATGAAATCAAAGCATTGGCCGATAACTTTGAAGGCGTTGGAAAGTCAGGCGATTTCGATGTCGACTGGTCAGATTTGATGGAATATAAAAGGAAACGCATTGCAGGAATGTCAATATTTCTCGACAATAAGTTCGATGAATATGACCTTGATGTTGCACACGGAAAGGGAATCATCCTAGATGAGCACACCGTTCAGGTGGCAAACAAGAAATTCACTACAGACAAGATTGTAGTGTGCACAGGTTTGAAGCCTTACATTCCAGATATCAAGGGAAAGGAATACCTCCATGACAGCACAGACTTTTTAGACATATCAAAACTTCCAAAACATACCATAATCATAGGCGCAGGTTTTGTGGGAATGGAATTCGCATCAATACTTGCGGAAGCTGGGCTTGAAGCCGACGTCATCATCAGGGGGGACATGGCATTGAAATATTTCCACCAGCCATACGTCCAGAATGTAATTGAAATTTTAAAGGAAAAGAATATCAGATTCCATTTCAACCAGACTGTCAAGGAAATAATAAAAAGTGATGATGTGGAAATTGACGACCCCGAAAGCAAGGTTTTAAACGTTGCAAGCGCAATGAATTCCGATGAGATGTTAAGGGATCCCGAATCCAAAATCGATAATATTGCTCATGAAAATGCATTCACTGTCAATTGTGAAAGTGGACTCAGCCTGACAGGTGACTATGTCATTGCCGCTATGGGACGCATCGCCAATGTGGAAGACATTGGCCTTGAAAACGTTGGATTGACATACACAAGTAAGGGAATCAAGGTAAATGGGTATCTTCAGACTGATGTTCCAAACATTTACGCTTCAGGTGATGTTGCAGATACGGGCATTCCAAAGCTTGTAACAGTCGCAATACATCAGTCAAAATATCTTGCAAAGGAACTTTTGGGTGAAGCGGATGAAATAACATATCCTGTTGTTCCTGCAGTCGCTTATACAATTCCAAGGATTGCCACTGTAGGAATGCCTGCCTATGTTGCAGAAAAAAGCGATGACCATGAGGTTCATACAATCAGATACGGAAGGTCATATTCCCTAGAACTTAAGAATGACCTGACTGCTGAGGCGAAGGTTGTCGTAGATAAGGATTTGAACATTGTAGGCGCTGAAATATATGCTGCAGATGCTGAAAATGTCGCCAACATGTTTGCATTCATTATAAATAAGAAAATAACACTTGAAGAGCTTGACTACATGATTTATGCATTCCCTTCAAGCAGTTCAGTATGCTTGTATAAGTTGCACAATATCCATTATGAGCTTTAAGGTATAACGTTATGCCTTAAACAGCTTTTCCATCAATTGCTCTTCGCTTTTGTAGAAGTCGAATTTCAATATGTTCATCAGTATCTGAGGAGCTCCCAATAGCTGTGATGATGCAAAGAGTGGTAGGAATATTTTGCCTGCTCCCTGTTCTACACAGATTCTTAAAGTTTCAGGTAAATTTTCGGATTGTTCGAGACTCAGTATTACTGAATTGTCTTCCAAATCAATATTATTTTCTATGGATTGTTTTGCTACCATTTCCTGTAAAGCAAAATTATCAGGTTTGCCTTCACCAGTTAAATTATCGATGCTTGTTTCATTATTTTCGATGGATAATTTGAATATGTCTTCGCCTTCCACGAAATACACTTCACCGACATCAATTGAATTTTCCAGGAGGTTTCCGATTTGAAGAGTATTTTCAATTTTTTCCGGTTCTTCATCCTTCTTTTCATTTGTCTTCTCATTTGATGTGAATAAATCTCCGAAATCAGGAGTATAATCTAGCACTGATTTATATTGGATTTGCCTGTCCTCTTTTTCTTTTTCACCAGCTATCTTTTTGAGGAGGCGGATGATTTCTATGTTCTGCTTTTCAATGTTTTTTGTAATTTCAATTAATTCGGATAAATCTGACATGATTAATTTTATGGCATTTGTAGCTATTATAATTTTCAATTTGAATTCCATTTAAAAAGTCTCATGTTTTCTCATCATATGGTAATATATTTCGAAGATATTTCACAAAACGTGGGTTAATATTCATATCTTATTGAATATTATTTTAGCTCATTATTGTATAATCTAATTAAAAATCGGCTTATTTATAGTAACTTTTAATAGCTTTAAATGATATAATTATTATAAACTTGTATTCTCAACTAATGAATTTGAGAGGTATTTCATGAAGAAAATTATTACATATGGAACATTCGATTTATTTCATAAAGGACATTATAACATTTTGAAAAGAGCAAAAGAGCATGGAGATTATTTGATAGTTGGGGTAACAGGCGAAAATTATGATATTGGTCGTGGAAAATTAAATGTTCATGATTCACTTGCAACAAGAATTGAAAATGTCCAAAATACAGGATTTGCAGATGAGATTATCGTTGAGGAATATCTTGGCCAAAAAATTGGAGATATCATCAGATATGACATTGACACCTTTGTGATTGGGAATGATTGGAAGGGTAAATTTGATCACTTGTCAAAATATTGTAATATGGTTTATCTGGAAAGAACAAAAGGTATTTCCAGCACTAAGATTAGGGAAGAAACTTTTAATCAATATGATATAGGTATTATTTGTGATTATCTTGATGATAATGAATTGGTTAGAGAAGCTAAGATGGTTAACGGTTTTAAAGTTAAAAATATATTCTGCGAAAACAAGGATCTCTTAAGTACATTTAAGGAAAAGTATGCAATAGAAAATGCCTTTGATGATTATGAAAGTATGATTCAGGCATCTGATATAATATTTGTCAGATGCACCATTGCAGATAGGTTAAAATATATCACAAAAGCATTGAATTCAGGTAAGCATGTTATTTATGACTGTCCTGCAACATTTGACTCTCAAGAAATGAAGAAACTGTTTGACCTTGCTACAGAAAATAATGTTATATTAATGGAAAACATTAAGATGGTTCATATTTATGTATTCAACCAATTGTTATGGATGACACAGGCAGGTTTGATTGGTGACATCTTAAGCTTTAACTGTTCAATATCAAAAAACGATTCCAGTCGTTCTAACCTTTTTTATGAATTAAGTACAACATCACTGCTTCCAATGTTAAAAATTATGGGATACGACTATGAAATGGCCGATTTTCAGGTAAATAAGGATGGTGAAGATATAGAATTCGCATCAATGAATTTTGTTTATCCAAAAGGAAGAGCTCTTATTAACGTTGGTGACAAGATACGTGTAGACAACCACTTAGAGATAATAGGTACAAAAGGAACAATACGAATGAAAGGGGATTGGTGGAGATGTAAAAACTTTGAGATTCATACTCCAGGTTCAAATGATGTCCAGTTGTTCAATACCAATTTTGAAGGAAATGGGTTCAAGTATCTTGTCAAGGCTATGTCTACAATGTTAACCAATGGGCGTATTGATACAAAGAGTATCACTAAATCAGAAATGATTAAGATTGTTGAAATATTAGAGCAAATGAAAAAAACTGGTAAGGATTAAGGCGTCGGGATGGAAAATTTATGAATGAAATGCATAAAACATTATTAAATCTTCTACTTGAACTTGATGATATTTGTCGAGAACATGGAATAACATATTTTTTATCAGGTGGAACAGCTCTCGGTGCGCATAGGAATCAATGTTTCCTTCCGTGGGATGATGATATTGATTTGTTTATTCCCCGTGATGACTGGAACAAACTGTATAAGCTAATCAGTGAGCATCCGGAAATTCTACCAGAAAATAGAAGTTTTATCTGTTGGGAAAATGATGAGTTGCATAGGAATCCGATTCCTCGTTATGTTGATACTTCAACCACAATGATGTTTCATTCGCAGGCCATTTCCGCCAAATTATGTGGAAATCAGATTGAATTTTTTGTTTTAGATCCAATCCCAAATGTTGAAGATGGCCAAAAAGAGCATTTAAGACAAATGCAAGCTTTTTTAGAAATATTATCCCCACACTTCTTTGTTTCACAAAGTGTCCTTTTAGAGGAGTATAATGAACACAAGAAAATTGTCCTTCAATATCTAGAAGATATTGATAAAAGAGGTTTTGATGTAGTAATGCATGAGTTATATGATAAATTATATTCATATCCTCTTGAAAAAGCAGATTATGTTTGTATACGCTGGGGAATTCATATGTTTTTACACAAATCCTCATTTTATAAAGGAGAAAGATATGTTGAACTGGAAGGGCATCTTATTCCTGTCGCTTCCGAATTGGAACATGCATTGAGGATTGATTATGGAGATTCATGGATGTATATCCCTCAGGGAGATGCTCAAATCTCACACAATGCTTTGATTGTAGACCAAACCCGTCCTTTTAGTGAATTTACAAAGATATATCTAAAACATATTAATCAAAAAGCCGTCATGAAAGCTTATGAAGAAAGCAAAAAGAACAATGTGGAATTATGGCCTTACAGAAAATATATTGATATAGAAAGAAACCAAATACGAGGTTTGGTTGATAAGAGGAATATTCAAAAAACGATTGAAATTAACAATTATGACCTAAACCAAATGATAGAAGATAGAGAATTCGAGTTATTGGATGAACTCTTTAAAGATTATTTCACACATCAGTTTTATTCAGTTCCTAAAAGATATTTCAGCCTGCATGATATCGGATCAGACTTATTAAAAATAATTGTTAAATATAAAATCAGGCAGGGATTATATTTCACCGGGCGAAATGTTTTGGATATAATTGAATATAACAAGCCTCTCGATGATGAACTGCAGCATTTGAAGGACATTTGTGAATATTGCAGAACATTATCCATAGCGATTTATGATGATTTTGATGTTGAGACAGTAGAAAAAACATTAGAAAATGTATTTGACGATTGCCAAGATTTAATTGATACATATAGGGCAAGATTATGGTTGATGGGAAAAAAAGCTAGTGAAGATAAAGATTATGAAGAAATGATTGATGTGGCAAACAAGATGTTGGCCGAATATCCCGAAGATGGTGAAATCATGGCATATATCGCAGGAGCATACTATATGTTAGGAGATAATGAGAATGCTACTAAAATGTATGCCGAAGCAGTTGAACACACTAGAAACGGATTTGTATGGCAATTTGCTAAAAAACATGTTGGCATTGATAGAATGTTGGAGGAGGAACTCTATGTTAATAGCGAATCAGAATAACAATGAAGCATGTCAATTTGATAGTGTGCATGTTGATTTTGAAATGATGGAGGAATATCTATGTTAACTAGAAGGGATATACAACTTGATTTGCTTCAAAAATTAAATGAATTATGCGATAAGGCCAACGTAAAGTATGTATTGCATGGCCAATCTGCCTTTTTAGCATATAATGAAGAGCCGATTGATTATATAGATTCATTTGAGGTACTGATGTGTCAATCTGATGCAGAAAAGATAGCTGACATGTTGGATGATGACAAATATTATTTTGAGGATTTCAGATCAAATCCTAAGTTTGATGAACATTTCATGATGTTCGGATATAAGGAATCCCTTGACTTGAAAATCAAAGACCTGAATTTCATGAAAACAAGGAATATCGATAACCATTGCATCCGCATCAACATTCGTTTCATCGAGCATCCTATTGAAAAAGGGTATCAACTGGAATACTACAGGCACCTGTTCTGGAAATTTAGATTTTTAAATGTAACAACTGATGATTTATGGTACTTAAATAAGCTTAAAGGATTCATTAATTTTATATATGGGATTGTTGGTGAAGAAAGGATTACCAATCACAGATACAATTCAAAAAGGAAATCCTATACAATTGATACTTGGGATGATATTAAGAATTATAAAGTTATAAGAATTGATGATGCGGGAAATATTAAATCAGAAATATTTAATGATATAGTTCCTAAAGAATTAGACGGCGTTCCATCATTCATATTCAAAGATTTCAATTATTATGCTTCCCATTATTATGGGTTTAACTGGGAGGAAAAAAAATGGGCAAATTCTCAAGGAACCACTAGCAGCCTGATAAGTTGGGAGGAATTTTCCAAAGATGCAGATTTCAAAAAACACATGGAAAAGAATCAGGAGTACTTTGAATACACCTATGCCAACAGTACAAATCTCAATGAAAAAAAGATTCTTAAATTCATCAAAAGATTCACATTCCCTGAGAGCACAAAACTTTATAATAATTTACTGATTACAAGAGATTTTAAGCAGAATGTACTTCAAAGCGGAAGTATCCTACACAACCGTGATGATTACATCGAGCAGAAGGACGAATTAATGCAATTGTATAATGACAGAAATTATGACGAATTGGAATTTAGGATGGAACCTCTGATTAGTTCAATGAGAAAGGGGGTTAACTTAGGTTACACCTATTCAGTCGATGAGGATATTGACCAGTTACTAGATAATTATTTAAGGGAAACAGGCCAAGGAAAATTAGCAAATCAGATTATACAATTAAGAGAGGACATATAAAGTGGTAAAATGTTTTATATAAATGAAAATGTAAAAGAGTTATATAGAATTTTTGATCAAAATTCTAGGGATGGGTATATACGTATGGATTTAAATGAAAATCCTGTAGGATTGTCACAGGAGTTCATTAATGAAGTACTGTCAAATGTCACTCCAGAATTTGTTGCAAAATATCCTGAACAATTGGAATTTACTAAAAAACTTGGTAAATTTATAGGTGCTGAAGTAGAGAACATCTGTCTGGTCAATGGTTCTGCAGAGGGTGTTCGCTATGTCATTGAAGCTTATAGTAGGCCAGGTGGAAAAGTATTGTCAGTAACCCCATCTTATGCAATGTATGATGTATACTGCAATATGTATGGCAGAGAAAGTGTTCATGTGCATTATGATGAAAACCTTCAAATGGATATCGATAAATTTATCGAAGCAATCGATGATGATATTGATTTAGTAATTGTCTTAAATCCTAACAATCCTGTCGGTGACGTATATTCATATGAAGAGATGGACAGAATCGTTGAAGCCTGCAAAGAGCATGAATGCACATTATTAATTGATGAAGCTTATTTCTATTTTTATCCAAATTCATTTATCCGATATGCTCTGGAAAATGACCATGTGCTTCTCACAAGGACATTTTCAAAGGTATTTTCTCTGGCAGGAGCACGTTTGGGTTATGTTGTCGGAAGCCCTGAAGCGGTATCATACGTACAGAAATTATGCACTCCCCATAATATAAATGCTTTTGGAATGTTATTTGCCAAAGCAATCATGGAAAAAGAAGGAATGATTGACGAGTTGGTTGAGAAGCAATTGAAGGGTAAGCAGCATTTAATTGATACCCTTGAGGAAAAGGGATATACCGTTAGCGCACAGGAGGGAAACTTCATTTTCATCAAGCCAAAACATCTTGATGCTTCCCTAATCGTTCAAAGAATGAAGGATGAAAAGAAAATTCTGATTAAAGTTTACAAGGATGTTTCCAATTTAGGTGACTGCTTGCGTGTTTCCATAGGTGAAGTTGAAGTAATGGACATTTTCATTGAAGCCTTAGAAGATATCGACCAGTAGGTATCCTCTGATAGATGTAAATGACTAAGATGGATTAGATTATTTTTTTCGGGCAATCCTAGTTATAGAAAAGATATTTATCATTAGTCAAATATAATAATATCCATGATAGAAAAATGCACTTCTAGAGATATAAATAAAGTTCTTGATTATATCCATGATGATTATGGAAAATGTCTGTATATGTACATTGACTTGATAAAATATGGATTGGATAATGAAAACTTCAACGTTTGGATTCAAAACAATGATGAAGGCATATGCGCCATATTAAGCAAATATTATAATGGAATTCAAATTTATAGCAGATCAAATGATTTAATTGTAGATGAGATTATTGAATTCATTAGAAATCATGATCCATCCATGATTTCAGGAATGAGCGATATTATTGAAACTATTGAGGATTTTCTGCCTGAATACGAAAGTGAAATAGGAACTGTAGCAAAGCTTCAAGATTTAACTTATCCTCCGAATCATGATGCCTATTTAGCACCTTTCGATGAACTAGAAGAAATTGCAAAAGTTATAGCCGAGGACGAAAATCTTGGAAAGCCTTATGGCTATGAGTTATTGTATGAACAGTATTGCGAAAGGAAAAAAGATAATTTCGGACGTAATTATATTTTGCGCGACAAGGATTCTGATGAAATCATCTGCCATGCTGCAACCTATGCGGAATTACCTAATTTGGGAGTATTGAGCGGAGTTCTCACAACTCCTAAGTATAGGGGAAAAGGATTTTCCAAAGGTACACTAGCTGCATTATCAGAGGAATTGATTAGTGAAGATAAGGACATTTTTTCATATTTCTACATTCCAGCTGCCGAAAGGATGCATTATGGAATAGGCTTTGAAAAAATTGGTGATTGGGAAAAACTAACAAAAAAATAGATTTCATAATCTGTTTTTTTTTTGTTTTTCATTTACGATTTTTTTTTTGATTGATGGGTATTGATGGATGCTTAGATTAACTTTACATTTTTTTTTAGGATGTTTATATGCATATTAGAAAAGCGAAATGTAACGATTTGGCTGATATAATGAAAATTTATAGGGCTGCACAGGATTTCATGATTGAATCTGGAAATCCGAATCAGTGGCGACATTCATATCCAGGTGAAGATTTGATTAAGGAAGATATTAGAAATGGGATATGCTGTCTGGTTTGCTGTGGCGATACCCCTCATGGTGTATTTGCTCTTTTCAGTGGGGAAGAACCAACATATAGTTATATAGAAGATGGCAAATGGCTTAACGGTGATGAATATCTAACCATCCATAGGATTGCAAGTGATGGAGAGTACCATGGAATATTCAAATGTGCCTCAGACTATTGCAAGGGCATTTCAGATAACATCAGAATAGACACCCATCATGACAATATCATCATGCAAAGGCAAATTGAAAGGAACGGTTTCAGGAAGTGCGGAAGGATATATGTGGCTGATGGTTCTCCAAGACTAGCATATCAATGGTCTAAAAATGAGTAGATTTCCACTTTTTTCAAATTTTTTCCTTGATTTTATCATTAGATTCTTTTTTTAAAAAAGTATTTTAAAAGTAAGATACATATTCTATATTAATATTGATTGGATGGAATTATATGAATTTTGGAAAGTTGATTGGCAATACCCCAATGATAAGGATTGACTATGAATATGATGGAAAGAAAGGAAGTATCTACACCAAACTTGAATACTACAATTATTCTGGCAGCATTAAGGATAGAATCGCATCATACATAATAGAAAAAGAAAAGGAATTAGGTATTTTAAAAGATGGCCAAGCTATTGTAGAAGTTACAAGCGGGAATACGGGTATTGCATTTAGCGCTGTTGGAGCTCTTTATGGTCATGATGTTCATATTTTCATGCCTGATTGGGTATCCCTCGAGAGAAGAAAACTGATTGAAATGTTTGGAGCTCACGTCCATCTAGTATCAAAAGAAGAAGGCGGATTTAAAAGGGCATTAGAGCTTGCGGAGGAATTTGCCATAGAAAATGATGCCTATAGGCCGCTCCAGTTTGACAATAAATTAAACGTTGAAGCCCAATATAATACAACAGGTCAGGAAATCATTGATACAATTCCTGATGTAAACGCTTTTGTTTCAGGTATTGGAACCGGCGGAACTTTAATGGGTGTCGGCAAAAGAATGAAGGATTATAATCCTAATTCCAAAGTATTCGCATTGGAGCCAAGCACATTGTCAATACTTAAAATGGGAATGGAAGAGGGAAGCCATATGATTGAAGGCATAGGCGATGATTTCATTCCGGGAATTGTCGATGAGGATTTGATAGATGATATCGTTTTAATCCATGACTGTGATGCTATCAACATGTCTAAAAGGATAGCAAAGGAATTCGGTTTAGGCATAGGTATTTCAGGAGGGGCTAACTTTTTAGCAAGCGTCATTATTGATAGTGATGAGTATAAAATAGCTACGGTCTTCCCAGATGACAATAAAAAGTACATTACTACAAGACTGTCTGAAAAGATTGATGAAAACCCGGAACTGATTTCCAATAAGGTAAAACTCATTGGTTTTGAAGTAATCTAATCACAATTAATCATTTTTTTTTATTTTTGTTCGAGCAATCTTTCCACTTCATCCTTATGTTCAAATAATACGCAGCCTCCGGCATGGTTGTCAATAAGTAAGTCGCCATCCCTTAGGGACTTGAATAATCTGGAGTTCAATGCCTCAATCAATGAGGTATCGGCAACGTTGATATCTGAATATGGTGAAGCCGGACAAGGTTCTGCACCGCCATGTGAATTGATATGGAAAAATCCCCGTCCCGCAGCAAGACAGCCTCCTGATGTCTTTTCATCACCTGGAAATGATAGGAATATCATGTCTGAAAAGTCTTCGCGAAGGCGATTGATTTCATTTAAAAGCAGTTCCCTTTCGCTGTCATTCGGCGCAAGATCAGCTGTATCCTCATTGACAGGAACATATTCGATGAAGAATACTACTTTGCAACCCAAATCATGCAATTGGTTTATGTATTCATTTGAAAGCAGGCTATCTAAATTTTCTTTTGTGAATGTGAGTGAAGTGCCGAAAATCAAATTGTTTTTTCTCATCAAATCCATTGAATCAAGAAGTTGCTTATAAATACCATCACCTCTTCTTAAATCGGTTACTTCCTCATCCCCTTCTATGGAAAAGATTGGAACCAGATTTCTGTTTTCGTCAAACAACTTCAGATAATCATCTTTAAGCAGTGTTCCGTTTGTAAATATGGGAAATAAAATTTCAGGCATGCCGCTTGCTTTGACTATGACGTCTTGCCTAAGCATAGGCTCTCCGCCTGCAAGTACTATGAAGCTTATTCCCATTTCTTTTGCTTGAGTGAAGATATCGGCCCATTCATCCGCTGTAAGTTGATTTAGGGGAGCATCATCGCTGCATGCATCATTTGCACGTGAGTAGCAGCCGGTGCAATGCAGATTACAGCTGCTTGTAATGCTTGCAATTAGAAATACCGGGATGTTTTGTCCATTTTCGCTATGCCTTTGCCTGATTTTGGTAGCTTTTCTTGCATGTTTGGAAAATTTCACAAGAAAGAGACTTTCCTTTGGGTTTCTAAAAGAGGCTTTCATGGCATCCTTCAGCAGGATTTCAACCCCGTTTTCCAAATAATCCTGCAGATTAAAATCAATATCACTCATTTATTTCACCTTTATTGAATCAAGTAGGAATTTCGCATGTTCTTCAGCTTCGTTAAAGAAATCATCAAGGCAGTTTTCAGGGATGTCGTCATATTTTACAGTTATTTCCAAAAGCAGATATATCGGGAAACAGTAATATTCCTTGGCCAGCAGTTCAGGATTCAAATCGTTTCTTATTATTCCATTTTCTTTTAAAATAGTGAAAAATCCCTTCCAATAGTTCAATGGTTTTTTAAGTATCTCATCTTGGAAAAATATTCTTATGCTTTCGTTATGGTGCATTTGAATAAAGATCAATTTCCATATTTTCTGATTTCTCTCTTCGGATAGCAGTTCCTTTATTGCTTCGGAACCGTTGTGGTAGAATAGTTCAGGATTTTCCAATAGCACATCATTAGTGCTTGCAAGGTCCAAGTCTTTGCTGTTGAGCAGGTCATCATTATTGAAAAGGTCAGTCATGTAATCTAATATATCCATTAGTATAGCTTCTTTTGAAGGATAATGGCTGTATATTGAGCTCTTTTTAATTCCCACTTCCTCAGCTATTTCCCTTAGCGAAACTGAATCATAGCCTTTTTTTGAAAAAAGGTCCAGCGAAACGTCAAAAATTTTTTCTTTGGTGTTCATAATCCTACCTACCGTTCGTTAGGTATATTTCTTATTGATGATATATAAAATTTTCTGCCTAATCTTTCAAAAAAACATAAGAAAAGTATTAAATAACAGTATATAAAGAAATGATAATTGAATATGATATATTTTAGATATCAATAAGCATAATTAAAAATCATAAGAGAATGCTATGCCGCAAAAGACTTTAGACAAAAAAACAAGAAATCTGATACTGATATTATTTTTAATAGGCGTGTTTATGGGTTCCTTAGATACAGGAATAATAGGGCCTGTACTGCCTTCAATTGAACAGACATTTAACCTGACAAGCAGGGAGTCCAGCTGGATATTTACGCTCTTTGTTATTACTTTCATGATCGGCTCACCGATTATGGCCAAGTTTTCTGACTTTTACGGGCGAAAGAAGATTTTCATTTTAGATGTGGTCCTCTTTGCAGTAGGATCATTCCTGATTGCATTTTCATTCAGTATAGAATCTATATTTTTAGGCAGAATCATTCAGGGTTTCGGCTGCGGAGGCCTGTTCCCTGTAGCTGGAGCTTTTATAGGCGATGCATTTCCATTGAATGAAAGGGGAAAAGCGTTGGGAATTCTTGGAAGCGTATTTGGAATTTCTGCAATTGGAGGTCCACTGGTTGGAGCGGCCCTGATACCATTCGGATGGAACTGGTGTTTTACAATAAATATTCCAATCAGCGTATTTCTGATACTGCTTGCATGGAAGATACTTCCGGATTTCCAAAATCAAAGAAAGCTGAAAATAGATTATTTGGGAATCCTAATTCTATGTATGCTTTCAGTATTCTTGGCATATGGATTGAATCAGATTGATTCAAGCAATTTTGCAAACAGCCTTATGTCCTTAAATGTTGCCCCATTCTTAATTCTATTCATTGCTTTAATTCCTGTATTTTTTGTAATAGAAAAAAGGGCAGAGGAATCTATCGTTCCGATACACATGCTGAAGAACAGGGAGATTTCCATTGCATGCATTGAAACCTTATGCTACGGTATAATCTATTCTTCAGTGATATTCGTTCCGTCCCTGGTAATCCTTTCAATGGGATTGAACGACCAGATTGCAAGCCTGATGCTGATTCCGATTTTGGGTGCGAATGCCGTTGCAGCACCGATACTAGGTAAGATTCTTGATTCTGTAGGCTCACGCACAATCATGGCGGCAGGAACTCTGATGCTTTCTGTTGGATTGACAGTCATTGCCGTATATCCAAACAATTTCATACTCTTTATCATTGCAGGATGTGTAATCGGTGTGGGAATGGTGACCATTATCGGAGCACCTTTAAGGTATATTGTTTTAAGCGAGGCAAAGCCAACTGAAAGGGGAGCGGGTCAGGCAATTGTAAATATGCTCTCAAGTGCTGGCCAACTGATTGGAGGCGCTCTTATAGGTGGAATTATAGCATCCTTTTCAGGAATTGCTGGATATAAGGTCAGCTTATTTTTAGCGGCAATTGTTGCATTCATCGCATTCCTCTTCACATTGAAACTGAAAGGCCGCGACGAGCAGATGAAGACAATGAGATCTAACCAATGACCATAGAAGGATATTATTTAAATGACAAAAATCCATTTAAGCATGTTTGAAAATGAAAATGACAGGCATATTGACTTGATTTCACTTCCGAAGAAGTCATTCTGGAAACTGACAGTCCCAATTGCCATATACCTGATATTCAATGCCCTATACAGTATAGTCGACATGATATGGGTGACCAATCTTGGTTTTGATGCTACATTTGCGGTAAGCACTGCAGCTCCAATTTTTGCATTGATTGTAACGTTCGGAGATTCGATAGGTCAGGGAACCAACTCGATAATGTCCAGATATATAGGTTCAAATGATTATGAAAGCGCATATAATTCTTTGATACATGGAATCTTAACGGCGGTTTTTGTCAGCATTTTAATCATTTTTTCAATATTATTTATTGATGACATATTGTCAATAATGCTGTATGACGATTCGATAGGCCAGATTATGGAATATTTGATTCCATTGTTCATCTTTTCATGTGTATTTATCATTTCTACGGTATTCTGTGAAACTTTCCAGGTTGAAGGAAATTCTAAAACTCCGGTTGCAATAATGGTTTCTGCAAACATTTTAAATCTCGTCATCGATCCCATCTTGATTTATGGATTGAACATGGGCGTTTCCGGAGCGGCCTATGCATCGATTGTCTCTCAGTTTTTTGCATTGCTTACCTTTTTGTATATCTACACCCATTCCAAAACAAAAGTCCCCCTTAGATTAGGATATTTTAAATTCAGGCCACATATTCTATTTGAAATATTGAAGGTGGCACTTCCGAATTTCCTGGATGACAGCATGTCATGCGTTCTAGCGGTTTTCATTAACTGGATTTTGATATTGAACATCGGAGAAATCGGATTGGTTCTTTATGCAGTCTCAATAAAAATCAGAACCTTTCTAAGGGCTCCAATCAAAGGAATGGGCAGGGGACTGATGAGCGTTACAGGGCATTTGTTTGGTGCTAAAAAGATTAATGAGCTGAATGTGATGTATATCTATGTTCTTAAGATGGCACTTGTTGCTTCTCTTGCTATTTCATTGCTCTTCTTTTTCTTGAGAAATCAGCTGTATGCATCATTTTCAATAGTCGGCCTTGAAACTTCAATATTCTACATTGCCCTTTTTGGAATTGTAATGATTATGGTCTATCCTTTTTCATATATCTCAGCTAAAATGTTAAATGGATTTGGAAAAAGCATTTATGCCTTGATTTTTAATGTATTGAAGATTGTTCTGCAGATTATATTAATTAATTTTCTGCTTGATGCATTCCCTGAGGGAGTATCTGTTTTAGTTGGTTTAACTCTCGGTGAAATCATATTTTCTGCAGTATATTTCATCACTTTAAAGCTTCTTCTGAAAAGATTTGATTCCCATAAGGACCAGCTGCAGGTTACATAATGCCATTTTTTCGTTAACAGATGCATGTTGTTGGATAAACATTGTTCTTGAATATTGCAATATCATTTAATTGCAAATTTATATGATTTAATTGATGGTAATTATGCTGACTTGGCATTTAATAATATGTTTTTTTGAATATAATCAATCGAATATGATGCCCATAATGTCTTGATATGAGATAATGTAGAGAAAGATTTTTTTAAATAAGAGATTAATACATATTAAACATATAACACATTAAGGTTGGACATTTATGAATATTTTAATATCTAATGATGATGGAGTATTTGCACCTGGAATATTGGCTGCAAAGCAGGCGGTCGAGGATTTGGGAAATGTCACTGTTGTCGCGCCGGATAAGAACAACAGCAGTGTTGGACGAAGAATAACATTATTCAATCATCTGGAATTGAAATCCGTAGAGCTTGAAGATGGTAGTCAAGCTTATTCAGTTTCAGGAAGTCCTGCAGATGCCGTCATTGTCGGAGCCGATTATATAATGGATGAAAAGCCAGATTTGGTCATAACAGGTATTAACAAGGGTGTAAACATCAGCTGCGACATCACTTCATCAGGTACAGTCTGTGCAGCTTTTGAGGCAGTAAGCCTGGGCATTCCTGCAATAGCTGCTTCACTATTCATAGACCCGAAAACTTCTTTTAAACAGGATGAAAACGGCGAGTGGTATCTTGATTTCGACTTTACTGTGGCAAAGAGGGTTCTGCATGACCTTGTCCAGAGAATCATTGATGAAGGCTTTCCCGAAGGCGTTGACCTGTTCAACTTGAATGTGCCGTCCAATTATGAATCAGAAGATGTTGAAATTACTCATCTCTCCCATAAAATGCTTGACAAGCATGTCATCGACAATACCAGTGAGGAAAAGTCAGAAATTTTCAACTATCCTTTAGATGAAAATCAGGAAAGTGATGATTTGATTATGATTACATCCGATCTTGTCTTAGAATATGAGAAAGGCAGTGACGGATATGCATTGTTTGTTGAAAAAAGGCCAAGCCTAACACCCATAAGTGTCAACATGACTTCTAAA
>JAEIGA010007206.1_pt1 | contig 16909 bp, 9 predicted proteins | sample 9270691 | NCBI WGS metagenome assembly JAEIGA01 (sample SAMN17057246, study PRJNA624740) | gut metagenome | biome: biome; isolation source: fecal sample | host: Bos grunniens | place: China: Xizang | collected 2019
AGAAGACAACTTTGTCGGCATCTGAGCTAATTACAATCTCGCCACCCGCCGTAATCGCTGTCTTCTTAAATGGTAGTAGCTTGCGCTCGCCCGTCTGGTCGATTGTTATGTTAGTCTCTACACGTCCAAACCTATCGTAGCGTGATGCCGACGCATCGACGTTGTGGGCTGGAGCATAGCCATACTCGGCCTCTGCCGCACGCTCACGCTCCACGGTGTAGATGTAGCGACCTGGCACTGAGGGGTGCTTGCGTAACTTGTCAACGCTACGGCTTGGGTTGCTTGCCGCAAGCCATCTACTATCCATACGGCTATAGTCAATCTCGAGCATAGGTGCGTCGATATATACGTCGAACTCTGTGCCAAAGTGCTCGCCAAAGGGGTGTACGGAGCGACCGTCAGAGCCCTTGAAGCTGGTTATATCAAAGAGGATATCGACCTGCTGACCTGGCTTATAGCTAAAGTCAATATGATCTACGTTCTCCTGCGTAGAGGCATGTTGTTCGTTACTAAGCAATGCCGAAGCTGAGGGCACAACAACGCTCTCTCCTACGCCGTCATCACCAGACACAACAACCTGAGCAGCAAAACGATATGGGCGGTAGTGTGCGACATCAAAGATTACCGAGCGGTACTCATTACCTCCATAGTTACCCTGGTATAGCTCAACACTATCACGTGTATATGCAAAGACATGACCACTCATAGCGTTGTTAGACGACACACGCACAACGTCCTTATTATATGAGCTATTAGTAAGCATATAGATATTGTAAGAGCCATCATCTTGAAGGCCAAACTTATAGCCATCGGTCTCCTCGTAACCATAGGTGCGGAATGCCATAACACGCCCATTGGTGCTCCACGACTCTTCGTTGACCATAGCCACCTCGCCCTCCCAGGCAAGGTCTCTAATCTCGTCATACTGACCAGGGTTATCCTTGAAATACTCGTCGTAGAAGCTGAAATATTTGGTATATACCAAGAACTCGTCCAGGCCATTCTTACGCCACTGCTCCGAGCCATAAGTACCAAGGTGGTTATATGGAATATAGTCGCCTTCGCCTTGACGCTCCTCGAGCTTAAGCGTAAAGACCAAAGGCGATGCCTTTTTCTGTGGAACAAGCATGTAGTAGAGGTGCTCGTCCTGAGCATATAGCGACTCGTAGGTATGCAATCCGTCGATGAATATGCGGCGGTGGGCATTCTCATAGCCACTGAATATCACCGTCTTAGTAATAGTCTCAAAAAACTCTGCTTCGAGGTGAACGCTCTCCATATCCTCATCCTCGTGCTTAAGTATCGACTGCATGTGTAGACGGTGCTTACCTGGCGCAGTTACGGTATAGGCATATTTATAATTAATACCCTCCCAATCGGCACCGAAGTATCCCTCCTCGCCCTTGATATATACGGGAAGCTGCTGTCCTGAGTCGGAGCGCACGTCGAGGTGGTTTGCCGAGACAAGCACTGTAAACGGAAAGAGTGCATCGGGGCATGTCTCGGGCACGGTGAACATAAGCGTTACATTCTCGTGCGCCACGCCATATACCTGCGATGATATCCACGAGGGCGTAAAGTGCTGAGTACGGATAATATATATCGTTATCTTGCGCTGTAGCTTGCCATGCTTGATAAGTAGTGTACCTATCTGCTGCTCGTTGCCCTCGTACATAGGATAGAAGCGAAGGGTTACGCTACCCTCGCCTGTCGAGGTGTTGTAGTTGTTTGTAATGGTGTTATAAGCCACATTATTATCGATCCACGTCACGGTAGGTGCTACGCTATCGCCTTTGCCATTCTTTGTATACTTATATGGCAGTGTAAAGTCGGTACCAGCATATACGTCGCTACTTAGCACATAGCTTGTCCTATCCACCCACAAGGTCTCCACTCCGTCCGAAATCTCGTTTACCCACTCGTCGATAGATATCCACGCATTGTTCGAGGCTGGAGCTGTGAGCGCCTTCTCAAAGCTATCCTGACCAAAGGTAAGCATGCCCGTAATGTTAATATTATAGTGGTGGTTGCGTCTAATCATAAAGTTGCTACCGTCGCTATTCTGCATAACCACACGGTAGTACTTATCGTCGGCATCGGTCTGATGGGGAGCATGTCCCTTGATAATCACACTTATAAGCCTGTCGCCAGCATTCTCGCTCTCGAAGATGTAGTCCACGGGCTTGGTGTTGATATCCGTAATGTCAGACATGAGGGCCTGATTGTTGGGCAGCGTCACAAAATCCTCGGTCTGCTCCCAGCTATCCACAATATCAAACTTAAGGTTTGGGTGGTGCGGCGCCACAGTGCCAAAGGCGGGAATATTCACTGTGCGGTAGCCCGTAACGTGAAACTTATCGCTCTCCCAATTATCTATGGTTATCTTCGCCTGATTACGTATCAGCTTTATACCCTTATACATAGTGCCATTGATATCGAACTCAAGCTCGGCAAGCTGCTTCTCGATAGGCAGAGGGTTTGACGTATCCACAACAAAGCGTGACCAGTACACCAACATACCTGAACCACCCTCCATATTTGCTACAACCATGCTCTCGGTCTGTCCCGGGAAGTCCGACTCGTCGTAAAGACCGCTACTATGGTTGGCGAGGAAGTGGATTATACGTGTGTGGCTGGGCACAACAGCGGTATACTCGCCACTTTCGGAGATGCCGTCCTCGGTCTTTGTGCCAGGCACAAGCTGTGCCTCCTCCGAGCTGATATACAAGCCAAACTCGTTGAAGCAGAAGAGCGTCATGTTGTTAACGTCCAAGCCGTCGGGGTCCACAGCACGAGTATCTACGACCGTAGGCGCTGAGATGTTGGCCCTAAACGTGAGCTTGGTATAACCCTCAGGCACATCGCTTGGTAGAGGCATGCCTATATCCTCACGCAAGCACGACGAGAGAGAGATAAGCGCAAAAACAAATATGTATATAAGTCGTTTCATCGCTTCGTAGTATTTAGTAAGCATCACGCACGCAACGAATTGCCGCATTATCAGTGTCGTTGTTGTACTTCGAGTTGTAGACAGGACCACTGGCACTCATATAGTAGCGACCATTAAGCAGATAGTCGATAGCACTCGTATTATCGTCCGCAGTACCCTGAATCTTAATGATAATCTCAAGCTCCGCCTTAGTGGGTAGTCGCCAGTTGTCATAAACCTCAACAGGGTCCTTCTTATCGTCATTAACATCATCAACCTCGACATAGTTCTTGCAGTGGTCGGCAAAGACAATAAGCTTCTTATCGTTCGACATACCCGAGAGACCACTATATGTCGAGATTACTGCACCCAAACGTGAGGCAATAACGAACGATGGCGACACGAGCTTCGAGTTCTCCTCGTCGCTGGCGGTATAGCCATACTCATCAAGAGCTGGACGGCCAAGAGTATACTCGCTCGACGATGCCATCATACGCACATGATAGTTACGAACATTATGCTCCTCGCAGGTCGATTCGCTCTTCGTCCACGATGATCTATTATATGAGAAGTGATAGAACTTTATGACATAGTTCTCGCTGTTTCTCACCTTGTCGCCTCTAACCTTCGACACTGTCCAACCAGTACCTCCGTTTGATGAGGAAGAGGCTGCACTCGAATAGGTATACTTTACTGTCTTGGTGTTAAGATCCACATCGTCAATTTTATAGATACTTACAATATGGTCGCCATTATACTGATATGTCGTAGGTAGGTCGCCAGAAGTGGTACCTCTATTTACACTACCATTCCATTGATGACCTCCTGTTGTGCGGTAGTAGTAGTCGTCACGATAGGAGTACCATGGCAGGTTGTTAGTAATGTATATCAGCGGATACTGCTCCACGTCGATAATCTCGCTCAAGCCCTCCTGGTTGGTCACCTTTAGCTGGAAGTAGCGTATGGTGTGGTTCGTTGGGATGTCGCTATGTACAGCGATGTTTCCCGACACCGAACCTGCTTCGGTAGAAGCGTAGATATCCACAGCATCGTTGGCGAGCGTAATCTTCTGATTATACTTATTATAGTAGTATGCACTACCTGGCACAAGCTCCACACTCACGGGTGACGACGATGAGAAGTAGAGCGTCTGTGCATCGTCACTCACGTTGTACATATATATCTTCTCCTTGTTTACCTTGAGATACTTAACCGTATTTTCGCCCGTCACGTCGAGGTCGACACGCTCCCATGGCGCTGTGAAGTATGTTATGTTTCTAATCTCCTCAGGCTCATTGAAGTCCTCAGCACCTGGTGCATTAAGGTTGATACGCAGATCGTAATATGTGTTACGCTTAATAAGGTGGTAGGAGTTTTCGCTCGAGCCCTCACGCTTGCTAAACGATATCTGATAATAGTTATTTATGTACTCCACACCGTCGTATATCATCGGAAGCATTACCACCACCGAAGTACCACGCTCAAAGGCTTGATCTTTCTGCCATGTGTGCGAGTAGCAGTATAGCGTGAGTTGCACTGAGTAGTTAACTATATTACCCCCGCTATCCACCATAGGCTTTAGCTCAAAATAGGGACTCTGCGATATTGTCGATGACTTCCAATAGGGGTTTGCACCAGCATCGTTGAGCGGATAGCCGCCCTCTGCCGTGAGCGTAGTGCGAATAGGCATATTACGCACCATATAGCCACTCGAGAGCGCCATAAGCTCCTTAGTGAGCTTCACATTATCTGTTGGCGTGATTGTTATCTGTACCTTAGCCGCAGCACGTCGAAGCGTAACCCTAAGCGTCACATCCTCATCGGTGTCGGGATCGTTAATCACTACATTTCCTACGGTAGTAGGCTCCGCAGCACCCATATATGCCACACCGTCCATAAGGAACATCTGCGGGTATATCGAGCCCTGAACACCAAACTCAAGTCCCGAGAGATGGACATAATTGTCTGTTTGGTCGAGCTTTAGGAAGGTATTGTAGTCCAAAAGGTTGCCACTACCATCGTAGTATGCCGACTCGTCGAGCGTGCTATTAGCAATGACAAATACACGATACTGGCCCATCTCTTCAAAGTCACGCTTTGTCTTCGAGATTGTTGCTCTGCCATCGGGCGTCGATGACACATCAATACGCTCGTGATGGAAGGGGCTAAATGTCTGGTCGCTATAGTGGTATATAACTACGTCGATATGGCTCATAAAGGCCTCATAGTCGTTATCAGCGACCTCGCCACGTGTAGCACCAGGAAGTTGAAAGTTTAGCGTTATGTAGCCATCGTCTGCCACTCCATTGCCATTATCGTCGAATACAGTGCTACATGACATCACGCAAAGTGGCATCACAAGCAGTGCAATCATATATAGTAACTTCGCTCTCATCGTCCTAGCCCTCGCCTACAAGGCTGAGGTGTGTCTAATGTTAATAATCTTAGGGTTATCACCACTATTTGGCCACCTAATGTTGTCGTACTCGCCATTTACATAGAGGTTGATATACTGGTCGGTCCACGCCTGGTAGTACGATATACCAAACTCGATTATCGTGCTATCGGCGCCGTCGTCGCTAAGTGGGAATACCACGATGCGGAACCACTCGCCCGCTTCGCATACACCCAAGTTCTCTTGTAGCGCCACATCGCCCGTATCGTAGCATGGCGTGGTCGCCTGCACCAAGTTCTTATCGAGGCGATATACTCGAATCCTATAATTCTCCTTCGAACCCATAAACACAGGCTTCCACTCCACCAACTCGGGAGCTAAAATTTGGAAGTAGCAACTAAAGCCTCCCGCCTCGAGGTTACCGGCATTGTAGGACATCTTAGGCTCCGCAGCAATAACATAGCTGGCCTGGTCCAGCGCTGAGAGGTTCAAATAGTCGTATGGCACAACAGGGTTGTGGTATGTTGGATATGATAGGTCGTGCTCCTCGAACTCGGTACCATTGCCGTCCCAATCCTCCGTAGTCCAGTCTGCCACGGTATATTCAAGGGCGAGGTTACTACCAGCGATGCTTCGAATCTTAAACTCGTAGATGTGGTTACGCACGATGTTATAGTGGCTACCATCAACGGGCTCGCCATCGCTATACTGGCAGAACGAGATAGCATCCTCAAAAGCCTTAATCTCGCCTCCGATATTAAACTCAAGGCTTATCTTATTACGCTCACTTGGGTAGTTCATGTTGTCGAACTCACACATATAGAGGTAGTAATCTCCCGTTTTGTCGTCACGCACAAATGGCATATTCATCGCAGCATGGCGGTAGAGGCGTATGCAATTCTCCTGATCGAGCTTGCGTGTTGACGACACCCCTGCCCAGCCCTCAGGCAGGCAGTAGCCCGTCTGATTATAATATTTTAGTGTCGACGACACAATCTTTACACCCTCCTGCTTAAGCTTATCAGAGAGCTTAACCTCGACCTTGGCAGCGGCACGCAAGAGCCAAATCTCGCCGATGTCGAACATCGTATCTTGAACAAGTGGCGACATATCTACCAACTGGACACCCCACATAGGTATCGAGCCCTTGGCAGAAGTCGGATCGAGCTGCGAGTAGTTATAGGTCATAGACTCTAGCTCCGACTCACTATCATAGCAGTTTGCCAAAACCATAAATTTATAGTTTGGCTCAGCACCGCCATTAGCGTTGAAGTGGTCGACAAATGCCGCTGGCATAGCACCCATAAACTGGAACTCGGTGTGCGACTCGTTTATTGGGAAGTAGGCAAGGTTTTCGAGTGTGCCAAGGCGAGTGTTATCCTCTGCAAGCACCACCACATGCATCATATCGGGGTTTATACGGTGGTCGAAGCCTACGCCCCCCTCAGATGGGTACTCCTCCTCCCATGCGGCACGTGTTGCACTACCCTCGAGAGATACTGTAAAGATGACACTGCGCACCTGGTCAGCAGGCATGATGATTGGCTCCGAGTCGAATATGCACGACGCAGAGAGAATGCCTACAAACAGCAGTGTTAAGTATTTTACAGCTCCTCGCACTATGTTGTTACTACATATATTATAAATTCGTATCGTTGAGCACTACCCTCCACGAGTTGATAACGATATAGGACGATACCCACTCGCCCTCGTCAAGGAAGAGTGTCATAGAGTACTCGTCTTGACGGTCGAGATACTCCTGGTCGCTCATATCTTTGCGATAGTTGCCCTTGATAAGCAAGGCGTAGTCAGCAATAGGAATGCTTAGTACAAGCTCGCCCGTCTCACGACTCTTAACCGTAAGAACTGGCGACGAGCTAGCACTCATACGACCTATTGTGTGTTCTGCCAATGCCACGCTTATTGTTGTTGCCGCACGCGACTGCTCCACGTCGGCACTGCCTGTGCTAACGTGCCATGGGCTATATGTTATCATCTGGTCACGGATAATTGCATTATCCCAGTTGTAGAAGCCATTGTCGTCCTTTATCTCGAAGATAAACTTGTCAGCAGATATCTCCGTGCCCGAGAGCTCGTGCAAAAGCACACGGACAACATTGGTATTTTTCATTAGCGACAAGGTCTCGGTATATGTGCCAGGCATCTCGCCCACCACAATCTCCTTGGCAGCGTGGAATAGCGGTTTAAGGTCGTCGGTAACTATAGCCTCGTTCAACTCGTTATAGTCCACCTGCATCTTTACCTGCATCTGTTGCAGTGTTGTCACTCCTATTTCGGCATCTGCTAATAGCTTGAATGACTCTTCATTGTCGAGTCCTGCCCACGCAAGGAGCGTATATCGTTGTGGCTCGAGCTCGAGCTCAATCTCGAAGTTGCCCGACGAGAGCGCCTCCTTGTCTGATGTTACATGCTGCTCGAGAAGCCTATCGTTCTGGTCGAAAACGTAGAGCGCAACGGAGTTTACCTCGTTGGCAAAGGCATCAGCAAACTTTATGTTGTAATCATACTTAAAGCGTATGCGGTAGTAGATACCACAATCACCCTCGCCCTCGAAGATGAGGCCTTGCTTACAAGAGGTCATAGCGAGCAATGCGACCATCACTGCCCACCCAAAAGCGACTCTTTGAAATATGTTCACTCTATTCATTTGCTGTTAAAAAGTTTGTTGTTTTTAGTAAAAGAGACCGCCCCACAAACCGCAGAGCGGTCTCTTAATATTTAATCTTTTAAAGCCTCCACGGATTATGGCTGAACATCAACCTCCTGGCTTACCAAGCGCCATGATAGGATGCGTACCTCAGCAGATACATACTCACCAGTGGTTGATGGATCCTCAGGATACTCAAAGTTCTCTCCTGTTCCTGGAACATAAACAGGGCTACCGAAGCCTCCGAAGCTCTTTAGAACAACGTTGTAGATGTGGTTACGAACAACGCCGTAGTCGCCAGCCTTGTGAGTAATAGCATCACCATTGCCGAGGTGCTTGATATCTACTACGTAGAGAGTCTCGCTTGCATCATAATATACAGCCTTCTCAATTTTAGCCAAGCTCTCATTGATCTCGTCTATTGTTTTAGACACGTAGCTACCAGCACCGTTTACATACCAATTCTTACCCTCGCTAGCAGTAGATAGCGCAAACTTAACCATGTTACCCACCTTAACAACCTTCAAGTCACCAGGAGTAATATATTGGTAATCAGTGCCATCAAACCAATAGTACTGATACTTGATAGTGTTTGCAACAGCTGTAAGCAAATCTGTAAGGCTAGCATAGTAAGTAGTGTACCAGCGTGTCATAGGGAGATCCTCATAAACAGTTTCAGAAGTCTTCTTCTGAAGCTTAGCCTTGATGATAACCTTTGTGCAGTTGTCGGTGTTGTTTACAACATAGTTAGTGTTCTCGCCTACGTATGTGTAGGTATCATCAACATAAATACCGTCATCATCAACGTCCTCTGCATCGCCCAACTTCAAGCCGAATGCTGTTGGGAAGTCATTTGTGCCAATATCGCCTATTGCCAATGACTCAGCCCAGTAACAACGGTAGTAAGGAGAATCGTTCCATGTGAAGCCCAAAACATTAGCGTCCCACGTTGGGTCGATATCCTTAATGAGCTTAGACTGTGCGAAATCATTGTAGAGCTCCCAGCCAGTAACCTGTACATATACATCTGTATCAACACCTGAGATATTTGCAGTCTTAACAAAATAACGGTTATTCTCAACACCGTTCTTTGCTGTTACAGTAACCTTTGCTGCAATACGCTCAACATGGATTGTGATAGGATTATCCAATGCCTCAGTATCGCTCTTGTAGATGTCGCTTGCTGTAATAGGAGTGCCCACAACAGCATTAGTGCCATTAGCATATACAGCATTGCTCATTACGAAACCATCGCTAACACCCTTAATATTTGTTGCAGCGTACAAATCAGCAAGTTTGTATGCTTTACCTGTCTCAGGAGCCCAGTTGAGAACTGCAACAACCTGTGCAGGGTAAGTGCCCTTGTATGTGCTAAGCACCAATACAGCCTCCTTAATATCAGACACGTTAGGTGCCTCTGTGCCACTGCCAGTAAGATTTGCAGAAATCCAGTTTACTGTACCGCCAGGCTCTGTTGCAGGACTGCCAGTTACAGGGAATGCATTACCTTCTGGATCAAAGAAGAAGAAGTATGCTGCATTTACTACACGCTCAGCAGTAAGACCATCTTGATAAACGCCATCAGCAGCACGTGTGCCATTCTCGGCAGCGTTAAGGTTAATGGCGATATATGAGGTCTCCACCTCACCAGTAAAACCACCATTGTTTACATCATCGAAGTTATTGTCGTTACAAGCGACAAAACCCAATGCTGCGAATGCTACGATTAAAAACTTTTTCATAGTATAAATGTATTAATTTGTTCTCCGAATAAATTGTGTTGAGATATTAGATGTCATAGCTATACTCAACAACACGCCATGAGAGAATACGAACCTCAGCAGATACAAATGTTGTAATATCCTCTGGAGTCTCAGGATCGAACTTTGTGTCTGCATCATATACTGGAGTACCGAAACCAGAGATTGAGTTGATGTTTACCTTGTAAACGTGGTTACGAACAACACCATACTGAGTAGCATCTACGGTTGATGGAAGGTGCTTGATGTCGGTGTAGTAGTATGTCTGACCGTCGGCGTACAACAACGCTGGCTCAACACCACCAAGGATAACATTTACAGCATCATTAGCAGCTGCCTTGAAGCCCTCAGCAGATGAGTAAGTGAACCATGTCTTAGCCTCACCAGCAGTTGAGAGCTGGAAGAATACGTGGTAAGCCTTCAACTGAGCTGATGTGTTAGGGTTAGGCTCATCAGCCTCAACAACCTTAAGGTCGTTAGCTGTGATAGAGTTGTACTCAACGCCATTTAGAGAGTAGAGCTGTGAAGCAAGAGTATTAGCTACAACAGTGCGAAGAGCCTCCTCGCCGATATAGTCGTTACCATACCATGTAGCAATCTCAACAGGGTTATTGCTTGAGTCAACAAGCAAAGCCTTAACAACAACCTTAGTGCTGTTGGTGTTGTAGGTGTTCTCGCCGCAGTAGTCGCTTGTAGCAACATCGTTAGAGAGAGTGTTGTAAGATACCTGGTTAGTAGCAGCATCAAAAGCAGTAGTCTGAGAGATAGCCCAGTATGAGCGGAACCAAGCAGCGTCGTTCCAGTTGAAACCTACCTCAGTAGCAGTCCATGCTGGGTTGATCTTCTTTAAGAGGTATGACTTGTCGTACTCGTTGTAGAGCTCCCAGCCAAGAACCTTAGCGAAAACCTGTGTGCCGTCAACCTCCTCGCCGATGTCGTACTTATTCTCAGCAGTTGTGTCCACAGTAACCTTAGCTGCGATACGCTCAACGAAGATCTTAACAGGGTTAGCCAAAGCATCAGCCTCTGTCTTTGCTACGTTTGCAGGAGTAAGTGGTGTAGCACGCACAGCCTCCTTCTTAGCTGTTGCATCAGTGCTCTCAGCAGCATATACAGCGTTGCTCATAACAAAGGCGTTGTCGGTGCCACGTAGCTCGAGAAGCTGACCAGCCAAGGCATCAAGCGAATAAGCGCCAGCGCCAGTAGGAGGTGCCCAGTTGATAACTGCCACAATCTTAGCTGGGTACTCGCCCTTGTAGTTCTCGAATACCAACACCTTGTTCTTTAAGTCAGATACGTTAGGTGTGCCCTCTGGAGCTGTGCCACCAGGAGCGTTACCTGTCTCGTTAACATCTACTGCTTTGTAGTTCTTACCATTGTCAACATCGAAAGGATCGCCATTGGCGTCGAACAAGAAGAAGTAGAGGCTCTTAACGATGCGCTCTGCAGCATCACCATCCTCATACTTGTCGCCCGCAGCACGAGTCGACATGTCATCAGCCAAAAGAGATACAGCCATATACGACTGCTCCTTCTGACACTCCTGCTGAGTAGAATTGTCATCAGCAGGCTTCTCACAAGCAGCAAATGCGAATGCCGCAAGTGTGATAAATAAAAGCTTTTTCATAATGTTTTGAATTTTTTGTTAGTTAATATTTTGTTATCTTGTTTTTTTGACAATGTTTCGGTTTTTCGACACCTCGACAATAGCACTCTCAGCCTGAGGCACACCCAACGTGTGAGCCTCCTCGAAGTAGGCCTTAGCCTTGTCGCTATTCTCGAGATAGACCTCCAGCACACCACGAGTATATACCGCCTCGGGCAGGTCGCCCGCCTTGTCGAGATAGCGAGCAGCAGAGCGGTAGTCGTTGCGCTGAATTGCCGAGTTGGCAGCGTTAAGGTTGGCCACAGGATCGTTAGGATACATTCGCACGGCTGTCTCAAACAACTCGTTAAACTCGTCGCTACCCGACTCGTAGGTCTGGGCGAGGATATAAAACTCCTCCAACGAGAGGTTTTGCGGCGCTGTGCGCAATACCTTCTCAATATCTACTGGGTCGACATAGCTGCGCACCTCATATTCGATAGTATAGTCGGAGTGACGGAGCGCTGGATAGCAGTTATCCAACAAATAGCGATAATCGTCTCTCCAGTTGCTCTTGATATACCACTCCTTGTTATCTGGCTCTCGGTCAGAGCGTATAGCCTCCAAAATCTCTCGCTTATGTGGCAACGACGACGACTCAACATATCGCTCAAGGCCCGCCCAGTCCTCTGGCTCGTAGGCAGTGGTAATGAAACCCTCGCCAAAGTGATATAGGCTCTCTACATAGTTCTTAAGTGCCTCGGTACGTCCCTTTGCAAGGTATGTATTGTTTTTATAGGGGCTCTCAGGCGAGGCGTAACCCTTGATGAAGATAGACTTAATGGTTACATCTTTGTCGAGCTTTACCGAGTCAATAGTGCCGATAATCTTGTTTAGCTCAACTACGTTGTTACGGTAATTGGGATTAATCTCTGTTCTGCTTACAGGGAAGTCGATATATGCCGAGCCACTAAGCTCACGTGTTTTAACAACCTCACGCTGAGGACGTAGGTATATTAGCTCAGGCACAAAACGCTCCAATGGGAAGCGCTCAACAAGCTCCTCCTGAGCAACCATCTGATAGGTGCCACAGCAGCCATAGTCGGTGCGCACAAGCTCCAAGCGGCAGCCGTCCATCCACTCCAAAAATCTCGTGGTAGTGGCATACTCAACAACACCCTTTATCTCGGCTGGCGAGAGGTCAATATCGCCCTGCGACGTAGGCTTGTTCTCATCATTACGCTCATAAAATATGCGACGATTTCTACCATACACGCCAATAGATTTGAGCATAAGCCTCTCATCGCCATTGACAATACAGGGCGTCAGCACCACAACCTGAGTAGGCTTGATCCTAAGCTCAGAAAGGTCGAGGTCAATATCTACGTTAAGGTGCTTATCATCGTTAAGCTCCAAAGTAAAATCTTTGATATGCACATCGCTAATCTGCTGTGCGTGGCATGTTGCAAAGCTACTGATTGCGATTATTGCTAAAAGAATAGTCCTATTCATAACCAACTGATTTAGAACAAAAATACAAGATTTAGAGCGGCTTTTGTAGGGCCTACGTAGTGGTGATTGCCATCGCCAATCCTACGGCCACAATCGCTACAACTGAACTTCTCGTAGTCGAGATAGAGGTATCCGAATCCCGCCTCGAGCTCAAGGTTGATATGCTTCGAGAGCATGAAGGCATAGCCGTATGCCACGCCACCACCAAAGGCATAGCCCTGGTAGCGCATAGTCGACAACACCGAGAAGTCGGTACCTAAAAACGAGAGATTATTCTTTATTGAGCCGAAGTTGAATGCAGCAGCAATGCCATGCACGCCAACAAAGTGACGAGAGAAGCGATCACAAAACCAATAACGAGCCTCGGGCTGCACCAACCAGTGCTTCCACTTTGTCTTATCATTCTTGCTCCACGCATTGAGATTACCCGAGAAATCGAGTGTCCATTTTGGAGCAAGTCCTATCTCCACGCCGAGGTTGGCTGTGGCTGTAGCATCGTAAACAATGTTGGTTTTCACTGCCCAGTCTTGTGCACTGACGTGCGAAAGCCCCGCAAAAAACATGAGGGCAAACAGTAGGCAAAAACTCAATTTACGTTTCATCGTTATATTGTGTTAGGTAGTATCTAATAATAGCATACAAAGTTGCTTATATATTAAAAAATTTGCAAATATCGAAATACTACATTTTACCCTACATCAAATAGTTTTTTATAAAAAGTGACAAATGTAAACCGTTTTGTATATCGTTTTACTTGATTTTTCTACAATATTTACCTATATTTGCATTAAATTAGATTATAAAAAGACACAATAATACAGGTGTATTTACAATATATACAGACTATTTTAACTATAACAAAGCAACTATGAGAGCGCTTAATTGGTGTAAAAAGATAGCAATACTGTCGATACTCTTGCTAATTGGATTCAACGCTTATGCTGGCGAGGAGCACTTTATTAAGGCACGCACACTACAACGAAATGGCGAGTACGACAAGGCTATTGAGGCATATAAAGAGTACCTTATTAAGCCTATCGCACAAAGTGAGTTCAATGAGAAGGAGTTGTTCTACTACACCGAGGCCCTTGTTCAGCTTATGAACACCTACCAAAGTAAGGGCGAGCCTGAAGCATGCGTAGCTACCCTCAAGGAACTATTCAAATCTACATCCACACTACAGCATGAGTGTCTGCGTGACTATTACTCGGTCTTAGGCTATGCACTATCACGCACCGAGAATATGGAGGAGGCGGAGCAGACAACGCTCAAGGTATTTATTCTCCCTCTATACAACGCCACCCCCGAGCGCTATTTCCGTGACTACGCCTATGCCGCAGCCGTCTTCTACAGCAATCCCGATTATCAGAATGAGGTTATTAGCTGGTGCGAAGAGGCTCTGCGCCAAGCCGAACTAAGCGAGAATAAATCTGGAGCTCAATGGGTTAGAGCGATGTTGGGCTCACTATACAAGAAGAATGGACATCTAAATAGCGCCTTGAAGCTGCTCAATAAGAGTAAAAAGGAGGCGGAACTTAAGGGTGACGCCCTGGGCGTGCTCAACAGTCTAAACTCACTCATAGATCTCTTACTATATTGGGATATTCCCGAGTACGCAAATAGATATGCCTCTGAAGCTATACGTGTGGAGAGGAGCATCACGGCAAAGAATCCGATGATTTCGGCACAGACCTATATTAATAAGGGACGCACACTACACCAACTCGGCGAGCGAGACTCCGTGGCTCACTACACCGACATAGCTCGAAAGTTCTGCGAGGAGCTGCCCTACAATAGCGGCATGGTAGATGTTAACCTATTGCATGGCAGCGTCTTAACAGAGAGAGGCGGTGACTCGCTACACTTAGGTATCTTGGAGCTTGAAAAGGTGGCTGAACAAGGCACCATTACAAACCGAGCCAAGGCATATCACCATTTGGCACAGAGCTACCTACGACAGCAGAGAGCCGACCTTGCAGAGCCAATGCTCGACAGCCTACGCCACTTGCTAAGCGAGGAGGGCACGAACATATACATAGGCATCGATTACGAGCCAATTTTAAACCACTACATAGGGCGAGGCGACCAGGCCAACGTTGAACACTACACAAAGCTGATGCTTCGTGAGCAGGATATATTCAAACAAAAGAGCCTAAACTTCAACCTTGTGGAGAGTATCGTAGAGCTACAAACAGAGCATCAGGCACAAGAGACAAAGATAGAGCAACTTAAGCTAACAAACCATCGCCTGTGGCTACTTATAGGCCTAACGATAGTCCTTATCGTCTCGTCAGCTATCGTCATACTACTCCTCGTTCAGCGACGACGTCTCGTGATTCAGGTAAAGAGAGCGGACGAGAGGCTTACATCATTGGTGCAGGAGCTCAACCAGTCGAAGGAGGAGAAGGAGGAGGTAACTAATGAAATCAAAGAGCTGTTGCAGCACCATGAAAACCGCAAGGAGCTCGAGACGCTAACACCATATATATTAAAAGATGGGGGCGAGACAAAGTTCCGCCAATGCTTCGAGCTGCTGCACCCGCTATTTCTCCACCGACTACGTGAAAGGGTGCCCAGCATCACTCGCCGTGAGGAGCTACTATCGATGCTTATCGTCCTTAAGCAAGACAATAGAGATATTGCCGAACTGCTAGCAATTGCCCCACGTAGCGTGCTTATGCTCCGCCACCGCTTCCGTCAGAAAATCGGCATGGCAACGGAGGTGTCGTTGGAGCAGTTTATCGACGAAGCATTGAATAACTAAATAAAAAAGAGAGGTGACACTAAACTGAAGTGCCACCTCTCTTTACTATATAATTCTCATTAACTATCTGTCAACCTTCAAAAGCGACGAATCACCATAGCTCAGGAAACGAAAATCGTTAGCTAAGGCGTAATCATAAATTTTGCACCAATCGCCACCTACATAGGCACTTACCAACAACAAAAGCGTAGACTTAGGCTGATGGAAGTTGGTGATTATATAGCGCACAATACGGAAGCGATAGCCAAGCGGAGTAATCATAATCTGCGTAGCCGCCTTTAGCTGCTCGAGGCCTCGCTCCGTCATATAGTCAAGCAAGGTCTGCAACGCCTCACGTCCCGAAAACTCAGCCGGGATGTCGTACAACTCCCACTGACCTACAACACGCTCTAACTCGGCATCGCCCTGCAACTTAACACGCCAAGCAAGCGCCGACAGCGACTCTAACGTGCGCACCGATGTAGTACCCACAGCCACAACACGGTCAACACTCTTAAGCAGGTTTTCTACCGTTGCACGGCTCACAATAAAGTGCTCGGTATGCATAGGGTGCTCCGCAGCGTCGTCAGCCTTAACGGGGAGGAATGTACCTGCGCCTACGTGCAACGTAACCTCCTCAAAACCAAAGCCCTGTGTTCGCATATCGCTGATAAGCTCAGGCGTAAAGTGCAAACCCGCCGTGGGTGCTGCCACCGAGCCCTCAAACTTGGCATATACGGTCTGGTAGCGGGTATTGTCAATCTCCTCGCTATCACGATTTAGGTATGGCGGAATAGGTATGCGGCCAAGCAGCTCGAGCAACTGACCAAAGGTCATATCTGCCGTCCACCTAAAGCGCACGATATGTTCACGTGTGCCACGCTCAACAATCTCGGCAGTTAGCCTATGTGTCTGGCCCTCAACCTTAAACTCAACAAAAATCTCGCCCTCCTTCCACTTCTTGAGGTTGCCTACAACACAGCTCCACTCCGACTCTGCGTGCACGCTAAAGGCATTCTCGTAGTCGGCAGGAGAGTGTGGCTCGAGGCAGAAGACCTCGATGCGAGCACCCGACGCCTTGTGCATGATGATACGAGCACGCACAACTCGTGTATTGTTAAATACGAGCATGGCACCCTCAGGGAGGTAGTCAGCAACGTGCGCAAACCTACTCTCCGTAATCTCGCCATTGTTATATACCATGAGTTTCGACTGCGAACGCTCCGAAAGAGGAAACTTGGCGATGCGGCAGTCTGGAAGGTCGTAGTTGTAGTCGTTTATATCTATATGTCGCTCAACGCTTTGCATATCTACTCA
>JAEIGA010007207.1_pt1 | contig 16906 bp, 36 predicted proteins | sample 9270691 | NCBI WGS metagenome assembly JAEIGA01 (sample SAMN17057246, study PRJNA624740) | gut metagenome | biome: biome; isolation source: fecal sample | host: Bos grunniens | place: China: Xizang | collected 2019
GATGTGGTGCGGGTCAAGCTTTTTGAACTCGTTGGCTTTGCAGCGGATAGACTGCACCACAATGTCCGACGCGTAGACGCTTTCACCAAACGGAGAAAAGAACGGCACGCCGCCCGTCATTGTCGGCGCGTATGTCAACCCGCCTTGCTTCTCTTTCTTCGGTTTTAGGAAATCAAAAAATCCCATTTTTCCACCTCTTAGCGAATATATCTTTGGAAATCAGAATTAAAGCGCATCAGCGTTGCGTACAGAATAATGAATACAACCGCGCCGTCAATTCGCTTGCTTGCCTGCGACTTCTTGCAGCTGTAATTTTCGTGTCCGTCAATGAAACAGCACGCGTTTTCCAAGCACCATTTGTCAACGGGGTTGTTGCCGTAATTGATGATATGGCTTTCAAAATCGCGCTCCACCCATTTCATGGGCGAAGACATGACCTTTTGGTTGATAGGTTCGCGGATTTCGTCGCTTAGTTCGTCAATTGCCTTTTCGAACTCGCGTGCATACGCTTTATCGTAGCCGCATTTGAAAACGCGGATGCCGTACTGCTTTTTCAGCTTCGCGATATAGTCGACAACTTGCGTTAGGTCGATAATGCTGCCGTTGCATATGGTCATATAGCCTTGCTGCGCCCATTCTTCATAGCGTGCGCCCGCCGCCTTGTCTGCGCTGTCGTGCAGCTTCGCTTCGGGTATCCAGTAATGCGAAAATACATATTTCGTCGGGTCGTCGGGACGCATGAACAGCAATTTTAGATTTGTCAAGTCGGTTGTCTGCGAACAGTCCAGCGCAGCCAGACACACGCAGCCGCGGAAGTCCTCAAGACTTTTGACTTCCTGCGCGTATGTGTAATCCTCTGCACGCAGCCATGCTTGCGCGCTGTTCTGCTTGATATTGAAATCCTTGCAAAGCAAATGCAGACGCGCTTCTTTGTCTGTGCGTGCTGTGTCAACGTCGCGGCGCAGCTTTGAAATCTTTTTCACGCCGTAACGCAGCGACGGGTTGCTTTTCTCCCAGCTGCTTTCGTCAATCCATATTTCCTGTTCGCTGTCCTGCTCATATAGGAACGCAAGGAAATGCGGGTCGTCAATCTCTCCGTCAATAACCGCCTTTGCCCTTGCAATCTTTTTGTCAAGATAGCAGCCATCACGGGAAAAGCCCTGCGTCGTGCAGTTAATGAAAAGCGGGTCGTCTTTCGTAGACATGCCACGCCAGCACGCTTCCGCAATTTCGCAGTTGCCGTTTTCCTCGTCAACGTCGTGGCTTTCGTCTTGATATGTTTTCGTGTAGTTGCCGCCGTCCTTGTTCTGCGTTCTGCTTGACATACGGCTGACAATTATGTTTTTGTGGTCGTTTCGTATCTCCACAAGGTTTTGACTTGTGATTGCTTTTTTCGGGTCAAGGCGGGCGCGCATTCCTGCAATTTCCCGCCAAATGTATTTGCATTGCTTGTCGTCGTTTGACGCGCAGCAGATTTCGCTGCCGCCTGTGCCTATAAACAAATCCGTGTTGCCGTCAGCTGCAAGCATTGTGCTTTTGCCGTTCTTTCGGGCAATCTCCAACAACGCTTCGACATATCGCCGCAGCCCTGTGTCTGCCATTTTGAACGAATACAGACCCTCAAAGAATGCAAGCTGCCACGGCATCAGTTCGACGGGCTTTCCGAAATACGGGTGTTTGCTCTGCAAGCAAAGCGTCTGCATAAATTTAATGCGTTTGTGCGCTTCCGTCGTGTCGTATATGAAACGCCCGTCCTGCAGGTCGTGTATCATGTTGTCGACTTGCTTTTGTATCCAGTAGCCAGCAACGACGTGTCCGCCTTTTATCAAGTAGTCGTATTCTTCAAGATACGTCACGCGCCCAGCCTCCTGTTCTGTTTACTGTTGCACCGCAATGCACTTTTTCGACGTCATTCTTGTATATCCCGTACCGACAATATACCTGCTCAATACGTAATACCATTCGCCGTTATGGTAAAAATACGGGTAATCCTTATACGCGTCTGTTCTTCCGTATGCTTCCGCGTCAAATGCTGCGGGTGCTGTTGTGCTGATTTCGCCAGTAAAAGGATTGCATACAAGCTGTTCCTCTGCGCTTGCTTGTACTGTGCCTTCCAGCCTTATAACTTGCTGTCCCGCCGCATATCGCATGGAATAGCTGCCGACCATATAAATGGCAGCGTCATTTTGAATAGTAATGCGTTGGTCGTCTGCGTTCTTTACGATTATTCGGTTGTCAAGCATTTTGCCCACAGCCCCTTCGCAATTCGATTTTTCCATTGTCGCCCATTTTCAAACGTCTGCCGTCAGCCAGCACTTTGTTGAAATCATATACCGCGCCGTTTACAAGTTTTTTACTTTCTTCGGGCGTGATAAATTCGGTGTATACTTTCGCTTCCGTGTATTCCCGTTCGAACAGAATTTCCGACGTTTCCACGGGGCTGTTTTTTGCGGTCAAAATCAGCTTTTCAATGCCCGTGAAATCAAAGCCCGTCAAATCAATTTCCAGCGCAGTATAAACGCCAACGTCAATTCGTATTTGCTGCATATAATCCACCTCTATTCAAATTCCGCCAGCTTTGCAAGCAAGTCGTCTGCAGCAGAACTTTCGACGCGGTAAAGAATAGTCAGCAGCGTTTTGCGTTTCGCGTCGACTGCCTGCGAATATTCCCGTATCAGCTTTGCTGCTGGTGTCAGTTCCTGCCGCGCTGGGTCTTTTTTACTCACCCGTATAAATGGCAAATTCCTCAACTCTGCAATGCGGTCAAGGAAGAACAAATATTCGTCGATTGTGTCGTATGCAAAGCTGCGTTTGTCCTCGTCTACGTTTTCAAAGTAGCCACGCAGCTGCGCTTTTCTGTCCATCCTCTTTCACCTCTCTGCATGTCTGTACATAAATTTGCGTATTTGTCAAACTGCCGCCATTTTCGCATTTTCGGCTGAAAATTCTTCGAAAATCTCAAAAAATTGTTTTGCGCGCAAAATAAGAGGGCGGCACAGTATTTTTGCAAAAGATTTTTTGCAGCTTGACGGGGGATATGCCAAGCATACTTTTTGTCATATGTCAAACTGCTGTCATTCTGTCAGCGGTTGACAGGCTTGTTGCGTTGTGCTATCGCACATTATTTTGCAGTTGTCAAATCGTGTTGCATTTGACAGCTTTGTTGTTTTGTGTTAGGTGGCAGGGAAAGGATTCGAACCTTTACAGCAGTCCACCCACTCTGCTGCCCTCCACGCCCTGCCATATAATTGCGGGATTTTCACCCGCACGCATTCCGAGAACAGCGCAGCAACGCATGCGTCGTGGTTCGTCTATAAAAAGAAAGGAGGTCCTATGTCTACAAGCGTGCATTCACTCACGCTTGAAACTTAGCAAAATAGTCTGTAATGTATTTGCGCCATTCGTTTGCGTATTCTCTGCGGCTCTCGTCCGCTTGCAAACGCTGCAGGCAGGTTTGTTCGTCTGTGTCAATGTAAATTAGTTCTGCACCATACACAGCCGTCCTGCGCTCTCTCTCCGCCTTATACGGCAAACCCTCAATAATAAAGCAGCGTTCCCAATTGCCTGCGCGTGTCTTTACTGTTTCCAGCAGCGCGTCACGCATTGCGAATACGTTTGCTTTCAATGCAGCTGGCTTGTAATAGCGTTTGCCTGTGACAGCTTCCCATATGTTGTCTATGTCAACAATCAAATCGCTGTTGCCCTTTATGCTGTCGACAAAGGACGACTTGCCGCTGCACGGCGCACCATGCACGATATAGACCTTGCGCTGTGTGCAATAGCCAAATCGTGCATGAATTTCGTTGTGCGCCTGCTGCGATACAAGCATAATATTTTCGGGGTTTAGGCTTATAGCATAATCGTTGACATTTTGCAAGGTTAGCGGCTTTATGTGGTGCGCTACAATGTCAAAGCTGTTCAGCAGAGGTTTCCCGCTGTGCTGGCAATACAGAATGCCGTCTTTTGGGTTTGTGCGTTCTGCAATCAGCATTTGCCGCAGCTGCCGCCACTCGTTGCTGTTGTAGAACTGTGAAAGGGACGTAAACATAGTTATTGCTTCAAAAGCGCGTTGACACGTGCTTGCACGACTGCAGGATTGTAACCTGCTGCAAGCAGCTTTGCTTTACGCAGCACGCCGCTGCCCCACTTGCCTGCAATAACCTCGCGCGCAATGTCGTCAATGCTTTTCTTGCCCTTTAGGATTTCATTTACCCGTGCTTGTACTTGCGACGGATCGTAGCCAGCTGCACGCAGCTTTCCTTTGCGGATTGCACCGCTGCCCCACTTGCCTGCAATGACTTCCCGTGCAATCTCGTCAATGGTCTTTAGCGGTGTCGCTTTGCTTGCAAAGTCGGGCAGACAATAGCCGCGAATGCAGGTGCTATTGACACGGATTGTCCGATATGCTACAGCTTCGCCTTTGTTGCCCTCAATAACCTTTATGTAACCGCCACTTGCAGACACGACAATGCCCGTATGTTCTGCGCTGCCGTTTACCCGCTGCCAGTCGTACATAACAATGTCGCCAGCAGACGGAATATGCGAATTGCCCTCTTTCCATCTGCCCGCTGCCTTGTACTTGTCAATCATTTTGTTGCAGCTGCATTCTGGCAGGATAATGTCAAACCAGCCCAGCTGCACGCCGATAGCAGAAACGAACGTTGCGCACCACTCGTCGCTGTACTTTACAGCATAGCGGCGCGGCAGCGGCTTCTGTGTGTTGTATAGGTCAATGATTTTCTTGTGTGTGCCGTCGCTCTCTTTGCAGCCCAAATATGCTTCGGCGGCTTTCACAAATTTTTCTCTTATCTGTTTTTCCGTCATAGCACATTCTCCTTTGCTTTAGATATAGCCACAGATACGCTTGATATAGTGATTGCTGTTGGTGGTGGACAGCTTAAAACTAACAGTCCCGTCCTCATAGCGTGTTGCAACGAGCGTTCCGAAAACGTCGCCACCAAAAGCGGAGATGTCGCTTAAAGCGTAGTAAAAGCCCGTTGCGCCACCATACTGCGGCGTCATTTGCCAGTCCACGCATACTGTTGCGCCCGTTGTGGTGTCGTCGCTAGTTGCAATATGTACGATATACCACTTGATGTCTTTGTTATCTACATGGATTATGTCCTGTGCTGCGTCCCAGCTTTCGTTATAGACACGCCGTGCGCCGTTAGAATAAACGCCCGAATGGTTGTGGTCGCGTGCTGCAAAGATTTCCTTGCATTTTTGAATGATTTTATCCAGCATAACGTCGCTTGCTGCTTTCATTTGTTATCCCTCCAATTCCTCGGCTTCTTCGGTTTCGATAGGAATATCGGTTTCGGTGTACTCTCTGCCGCTGTTGATAGGGTCTACCGCTTCGGAGTACATAGCCCCGTCACGCTCAATCATAAGACCTGCATCGGAATAGGTGTAATCGTATTCCACGCCGTTGATTTCCTTAGTGGTTTTTACAATCATTTCACTACCTCCTTATACTGCCTTGATATAGCTTGCGTAGGTTGCCCAGTTCGTTGCTGCAATCCACTCGTCGTAAAGGGCTGCGGGCACACGGATTTCGCAGTCATCGGGGATGTTATTAAATGCGTTCGTACCTGACAACGTAGGCACTGCTGTGTGCCTAGTGAAGTCATAGTGTCTAGAACTATAGCAGTAAGAGAACGCACTATTGCCAATATACGTCACTCCATCAAGAATGATAATAGACGAAAGACTGTAGCAGTTGGAGAACGCATTAGGATAGATAGAGGTTACTCCATCAGGAATGATAATAGATTTAAGACTGTAGCAGTTGGAGAACGCATTATTGCCAATATACGTTACCCCATCAGGAATGATAATAGATTTAAGACTGTAGCAGTAAGAGAACACACCATCGTCAATATACGTTACTCCATCAGGAATAACAATAGACGAAAGACTGTAGCAGCTATAGAACGCGTACTTCTCAACACGGGTTACTCCATCAGGAATAACAATAGACGAAAGACTGCTGCAGCTATAGAACGCACTATCGCCAATATACGTTACTCCATCAGGAATGATAATAGACGAAAGACCTCTGCATCCATAGAACGCGTAATCTCCGATAGCTGTTACCCCGCTAGAAATCTCAATCTTACACAACGCATTAAGATACGCTGCGTTTCGGTTGTCCTCTGTTTGCGCATATCGCAACATATAAGAACCATTGGCATTGCCTTTTTGACCACCAAAACCCATCTCGCCATCCACAGTAAGCGTGATAACATAATCGCCCGCTTTTGCATATTCGTGGTTAGGTGTATAGACAAGTGTGCTTGTACTTGTACCTGTCAGCACATCGGGCGCAGTACCATCGCCCCAGTCTACTGTTACAGTTCCGTTCGGACAACAGCCCAGCATAGGGCTTGTTCTGCCCTCCGCAAGAGAAATCCAAATATGTGTATTGCCGTCACCAATCCAGCCATCGTCACCGCCTGTGTTTCCACCGCCGCCAGTGTTGCCGCCCGTGCCACCGCCGAACAGCTTTTTATACATTGCATATTCTGTGATATTCATAGGCTTAACCCCCGAACGCTACCCATTCGCCTTTGGTGTTTACTACCATAACTTTGCCGCTTTCGATGGAAACGGCGGTGCTACCTGTGCGGGTGCATTCGGGAAGATTTTCGAGGTCTGCGTCTGTGTCTGCGAGAAACTCGCACTTGTAGTCGTCACAACAGGAATTGTAATCCCTTGCCATCATTTTAACTGCCATAATTTATTTCCTCCGTTTAATTATTGTTAGATATATCCGCTGGTACACTATTCGGAACAAAAATAATACATATTTTCGGCGTTCGTTACAGCGTTGTTGCCACTCTTAAAGCCAAGAGTACAATAATGGTTCATTGAAGCAAAATATACAGTCGTGATATTGTCGCAGCCATAAAAGGCTTGATAGCCAACTGCCGTTAAACTGGCAGGGAACACAATTTCCGTTAAACCCGCACAATCGCAGAAAGCATACCACTCAATCTCCGTCACATCGTCCCCGAGTATCAACTTTGTTCCCGTGGTCAGTTCGCTGTAGTTGGTCAAAACATAATAAGGACTTGATGTCTTTGTTTTATAGTAATTAGCAGAGGTAGTAGTTGGGTTATAATCGCCTGCAACATCCATACCATAAGTATTAACAAGCGCATCCCAAGACGCCAAAAGATTGTCGTTTTCGTCATAAAGACCCGCTGCAGCCGTTGGCAAGACAGAAATACACACATCTGCCAGCATTTTTTTCCCAGCGCACGTGAGGGTAACAATTTTACCCGCTTTTAACGCTGTTTCTGTTTCGTTATAGCTGATTTGTCCCGCGCTATCATAAGTAGCCACAATATCTGTGATAGCTCTATCCCCTGCACAATGCAGGGTTGCAGACTGCCCGTTTTTTAATCTTGCTATCTCGTCCCCGTTGTAGGTTATGGCGACCACGCTTGCACCTATCATTTTTGTAGCATTGGCAATAAACCATAAGTAAAACGCTTCATTTACCACCTGCGCATTTTCAATATAAATAAAATGGTAATATAAGCTCCATTTTTCTGTGCTATCTTCATAGACATATGAGGAACTGCCATCTGCATTTACTACTTGCAGACCGTCTGTTTTGCGATTTATAGCTGCGCTTAGGTCTTTCGTGTGGCTGCCAATTCTAAATTCAAGGGGTTGGTCTATATCGGTTTCAACCGCGGTAAGAACGTCGTTAAATTTCCAAACGCCCTCCAATATTGCCATATAGTTTCGCCCCCTTAGGTTATTGTCAAGCTTCCGTCATAATCTTCAATCGAAACGCCGCTACTGCCGCCGCCTTCCTCGTCCTCAACGCCCGTATAAGTGCCAGCGAACATTCTTTCCACGTCTGCTTCTGTCACCCACGCCAGCTGGTTCTGCTTTGCTGCGATTGCAGCTGCAATGTCCGCGTCCCTTGTGCTGTCGGTGATAAGGTAAAAGCAATTCGGGTCTTTCGTCGGCAGCGCGTTGAACTGCGCTTGCGTTCCGACCCAAAATGTGATATAGCCGCCGCTGTTCTGCTCTTTTACTTTCGTAATGAAAGCCGCGCCTGTGTCAAAGGTAAGACTGCCCTCTGCTGCCTGCTCGATAACAGCAAGGATTTGCTCTTTTGTCAGCGTTTCATACTTGCAGTTGCTGCCGCAAAAACAATAATATTTCTTCTCGTCGCTCATTTGCTCATGTCCTCCAAGTCAAAATTGTTTGCAACAGCAATCGCTTTGCGCAGTTCCAGTTCCTGTTGCTTTAGATTGAAATACGCTTTGTCCTTTACGTAGTTCGGATCGTAGCGGTTATATGCTCCAAATATCGCTGTCGGATTTGGCGGCTGGTGCTTTGTCGTGATTTCCGTATACGTTACCTTTTCGCCGTCCTCGTCCTGCTTTATGTACTGTTTCTTTTCTTGGTATTCGTAACCCTCGGCGCAACGCAGCAGGGCGTTGTCCAGCCGTTGCAAAATCTTTGCTGTTGCTTCCTCGTCCCTTTTTAAGACTTCCGCAAATTCCGAATACTTGTTTTTATAATCGCACCACGCGGACACGCTCACGCCCAAGCTGGACGCAATTTCCTTTTCGTCTACGCCACGCGCATATGCTGCCTTGATTTGTTCAAGGTGCGGCTTGACGTGCGTTTCATATTTATTTGGTCTTGCCATCATGCACCACAACTTTCAAGCACAACGAAAAAGCACCCGCCCAAACTGGACAGGTGCTTTCGCTGTTATTTCACTATAACCATATCAAACTTGTTTACTAAAATTCAATCAACCTTTACACGTTTTTTCCTCTGTATCAAGAATTTTTTGCAGGTTTTTTACGGCACGCTTGCGGATATGGTCAATATTCTGTTCTGTGCAGCCAAGATTTTCGGCTATTTCCCGCCACGTGTAATAGCAAGATTGATTTTTGCGGCGGTTTTCACGCTTTCGGACGTACAGCCAGTGCAGGACTGTGCGCTGCTTTGGCGGCAGCATTTCAATGTGTCGTATCACATCTTCCCGAATGTCTATATATTTATCAATCTGCGCAATGGTCTGTTCCCTTGCCTTTACTATTTTTCGGGTAGTGTTGCCGACTTTATCCGAAACGCCGTGCGCGGGTGGCATACCATCACTTGATTGTGTGATACTGGTTGCGAGCGACCACAGTTCCTGCAATTCAGCCTTTTTTTCGTCAATTCTTGCGTCTGCATTTTTTACCTGCTGCAAGTAATCGTATGCGTTCATGGTGTCCACTCCCTCAAATTTCGTTGATTTTGATACCATGCCGCCACAGCATAAGTTTGCGTTTGATAACGAACTTTGCATAGCCCGCGCTTGCTGGGTCGCGGTAGCCTTTCGTATCTTCAACAATCAGCTTGCCGTCCTGCATATAACAGAAATCCGCTTTGTATACGCAGCTTTTTTCAATGCAGCGTTTGCCGTCCTGCAGCCGCTTGCCCGTCTTGCCATAGCGCGGGTATGTTTCATACTGCGCGGGTATCAATTCAAATTCCCGCTGCAGCTGCAAGTCGGTTATTTTGCCCGCCCGCTGCAGCAGCTTCAATTCCCAATAGCGCCGCGCTTCCTTTTGACTGTCAAATTCTATGCCGTCGACGACGACTTTTCTGTTGCCGTATTTTCTCATTCGCCTGCGCCCCCTTTAGGTATATACCAAAACGAATACGTCACGCGGTTTTGACTGATAGCTTTTTTCAAATGCTCATATTTTGCGCGGTTGTCGTCTTTATAGCGGTCATAGCCTTTCATGCCGCTTTTCTCCCGCCCGTACCTTGCCAGCACCCATTCGGTGTCTTTCTTTAGCGCACCGACCAGCGCAGGGGTTGTCGTCGTCAAATTCAGTTCAAAGCCCCTGCTTGTGATAATCTGCGCCACGCCTTTTATAAATTTCGTGCCAATGCCTATGCCTTGATAGTCGGGCAGCACAACAAGCCTATGTACGCGCTTTTTCCCTTTCTTTAGCGGGAATTGGATTATGCCAGTATGACAGACAATTTCGCCGTTTATAACGCCCACAAACTGTTCTGCCGATTGGTGCAAGTCCGTATTCAAATAATGGTATTTCCTAAATATTTCCCATACTTGCTTTTTAATTGCGTTGTCAACCCTGTATATTTCAAGTTCGATCCGCGGGCGGTTGTACTCTCCCGCAACGTAAAAAAACGCTTCTCGTCGGTGTCATATATCCAATCGGGTTCTAGCCATTCGATAATATCCCGATGGCAGGCAACCGCAATGAATTTTTTGCCCTGCTTGCGCACAGCTTTGGAAATGGCATAGCTGGACGTTTTGGCAACCTCGCGATTGACCACGCTTGTAAACTCGTCGAAAACGATAACGTCCTTGTCGTCAAGGATATTTCGCGCCAAGTCCACCCGCATTTTTTCGCCGTTGCTCAAAACGCTGTACGGCTTCAACCAAGACGGCGGGCTTGCAAAGCCTACGCTGGTAAATGCCATTTCAATTTCCTTTATCGACTTGCCCTTTGGCATATCGTCCACGACAGCTGCTGCGCTGTAAATATAGCTGCTGCTTTCGTATGCGTCGGGGAAGCACTCGCGCGCAATGGTGCTTTTGCCTGTGCCGCTGCCGCCTACAATCAGCCCGACGTTCCACTCTTTGCTTTCAATGTCTATATTGCCCGCGAAATGTTCGTGAATGTGTTCCACGTCCAAATCAAAATTGCTGATTATGTTCGCCGTGCGAAACGTTGTCGCTGGCTTTACCTCTTTTACAATGTCAAAACTCGGCATTGCAGACCCTCCTCAATTAGTCTTGTAAAGACTTCTTCCTGTTCGTATTCGTCCGCGCATTCGACAATCACTTCATAGACGGCAGCAACCTTGCTGGACAGGTCTTCCCGTTCCGTTTGGCTGTCGTCGTCCTCGTCGTCTGCATCGTCAAAGCCGAACGCGGTCATATCCAGTTCGCGCAGCTGCTCCAATTCCGCTTCCAGCTTGTCAAAGTCCCAGCCTGCCAGTTCGCCAACTTTATTGTCTGCAAGACGGAAAGCACGAATTTGCTCGTCTGTCAAGTCGTCCGCCACAATGCAAGGCACAGTCTGCATTCCCAGCTGCTTTGCCGCTTTCAGTCGCGTGTGTCCCGCCACAATAACGCCTTTGCCGTCTATAACAAGCGGCACTTTGAAGCCAGCAAGTTCAATGCTGGCTGCGACAGCCGCCACAGCGTTTTCATTTTTGCGCGGATTGTTTTCGTATTCGCGTAATTCGTCCACGCTTTTATATACAATTGCTATTTGCTCGTTTATCATGTGTTAACCTCCAAACTTTCAAATTTGCTGCAAAAGATTGCAACTACACTTTGCTTTTTGGCTGCGTAAAATGCACTTTTGCACAAAACATGCACAATAATGCTGATTTGTCAACTACCGCCGTTCAAGCGGTCAGCCAGCCGCTGCACTTTTGCGTCCATGTATCTGCAGACCGCTTCGTTAAGGTCGAACATGACGCGCAGCTGTTCAAGCATAATTGTCGCGTCTGCAATTTCTTCCGCGAGGTGTTCCAAGTTCCCTTCCTCGCGCAGCAGCTTGCAAACCTCTTTCTGTGCTTCGCTTAGTTCCTCAATTGCGACAATCGCCTGCAGCAGCACGCCGTTGCGTGCAATTGCTTTTTCATAAACCGCGACCCGCGCGGCGTGGTCAATTGAGTTCATCAGCAACCACCTTTCGCAGATATGCAAGCACGCCGTTTGCTTCGTGCTGCCGTACGGAAAGCGTACACATTCGCCCGCCACCTATGTTTCATATCTTAAATTCCTCCTGTTTTACTTTTTCTTCCGCGCGGATTTCAATAACTTTTGTGTCGCCGTACTTTTCCAGCTGCATTGCGATTGCTTCCTTGATGCCCTGCGCCATATGCAGCGGCGCATTGACTTGCAGTACAATAATCATTTTGCAGCCCTCTATCTTTCATTTTTAGGGATATATCTTTCCCGCGCCCGCTTGTTGTATGCATCTCGGCGGCAGTCCTCACTGCAATATTTTTGTCCGCGTTCTGCATGAACAAAAAATTCTTTCCCGCAATATTCGCAGACGTGCCGATATTGGGGCTTTTCTTCTTCCGCCACAGCAGGCGCTTCAATCTGCTGCAAAGATTGTTTTGCTTTCCATTTGCCGTATGTCATGCCTGCAGCAAGCGCGGCTGCTGCTTCTTTTGCCAGTTTATCCATTGTCTTTCCTTTCTCCATCCATCTTTGCACCGCAGCTGGGGCAGTATGCATCTGTCGATAGCATAAGGCTGTCGCATATTCCGCATTTTCTGTCAAGCAAAACCTTTTTCGGCTGGTCTGCTGGAATTGTAAACCCGTGTACCACTTCCACGGCATCCACGGTGGGGGCATATTCAACCCTCCGCAACGCATCTGTCAATGCTCTTACTATTACGGGTGCATTGCGGTCACAATCTTTTCCACGAGAACAGATGCTAAGAAGGAGTGATTTCTCAACTTCAGTGGCAGCAATCAGCCGTTTTTCATTTGCCATCTTCTGCCCTCCCAAACGCCTTTTCAATCTCGGCTAAAATTAACTCTATTTCTTCTTTGGTAAGCGGTCTTGTCGTTCCGCTTGTTCCCCATAACTTCTTAAACGGCATCTTATACCCTCCTGTTTCGTCTGCGGCTTTTCTTTGCCATTTTGCGGTGTTCTTTCTTTTTGAGGTCTTTAGTTTTGTTACGATACAACGGTCTGCACTTCATCCTGCCATCGCCTGTAATACGGTTTGGCTTGACAATGGGCAGTGGCTCAAAGTGTGTGTCGTAAAAGGAATAAGCTGTCTCCATCATTATTCCTCACCTCTCATATCAGCAGGCTGTTGTAGATATTGCAAAATCTTTGCTCGGCATTCTTCATCGGTGTATGTTTCGCATTTGCCTTCACACACAACCCCGCAAGGAAAATAGTCGAAACCGCAACCGATTTGCTTTTTTGCAAATTCAACCAACTCCTCATCACTCATAGCACGGATGCGGTCTGCGTTTGTCTTGGGGACTCGTACAAATCCAATGCCGTGACAATCTTCACAGGTTTTGCTCCATGTCGAATTTTCATCACCGCCATGCACATGACCTGTTCCCCAGCATTTCTGGCATACTGCCAGCTTGGTGTTCTCCATAATCATTCTCCTTTCGGCGGTTGGGGTAGGGGCATCCAATTGGTGAACTCTGTCGGGTATCTCACAACAATGTCCCATACCCATCTGCTCACATAGCCTTCATCTTTGTTGATGGCAAGGACGCTTTCGGTTTCGTTTGCGTCTTCTCTGGTTGGCAACCTATCCTTGACCGAAATCCACCCTTCCTTGAAATGCTCACAGTTAGGAACACGACCATCACAGCTTTCTGCCGTTTTGCAGACTGCCTTGTGGATGCACTTGGAACATTCTTTGTCTGTCATCGCTTCCACTTTCCTTTCGTGTAGTCATATTGTGGCGCATATTCATATCGTTGTTGGAAGCTATCGTGCAATCCGTCGCCGTACGCTTCTGCAAGCGCAGCGTCCAGCTTTGCCCTATAGTAGTCCGTTTCGTCGTGCCGCTGCCAAGCAAGATTATATTTGTCGATATAGTCGTCAACGCCCTGCACGACTTTCAGCAGGCGTTCTTTTCCGAAAATATCTTTGCCCATGATTGCAGGGTCACGCAGCACAAGCGAAACCATGTCAAGAATTTGCTGCCTGCCCACCTGCACGCCAGCGTCGAAAAAGCCATGCCGCATAGCGTCCTGCCTTGCTAGAAAATCCTTTTTTGCCATTGTCAGTCCTCCACCTCAAAATATGTGCGGGTAGAACCCGTTTTCCAGCAGCCACAATGTGCTGTCCAGCTTTTGTTCTTCTGTCGCTGCATTCATATGCAAAATTGCTTTATGCACACCCGCCCAAAATACTTTTTCATCCTGCGGAATAGGCGTCCCGTGCTTTTTGCAAAACCGCTGTATTTTTTCCTTGTCCAGCGATAGCAGCGCAGCGTCGCGCTCTTTGACAAATTTACGTATTGCCTTATTGTCCATATCAACCACCTTGTTTTTATTTGCAGTCCATGTTTCGAACTTCTTGCAGCCGCTTTTGGAATGCTTCTGCTTCGCTTGCAAAGTCTGTGCTTGGTTCGTCCTCGTCTAGCATTTTTTTTATGCACGCGTAATCGTCGTTGGTAAGTTCCATAGACGGCTTCATCCAGTTTGGCTTCTTTTCTACTCTTTTGCCCTGTGGCTTTCTGTTCAAGTAGTTTTCAAACTTGCTGCCAAACAGCGTTGACGGGCGCAAATATTGTTCCCATTCTGTATTTGTCCACTCTATGCACATATTATCCACAACGCGCTTGAAGTCCTCGACTGTGAAGCCCTCTGCAAGTCGTGCATTGATATGCTGCTGCGTCGCTTTTGTACTGCTGCGGAAATGCTGTCCAGTTTTGCTGTTCAAGTAGTCAATCACAGCTATATATATTTCTTGATTATTTATTAGATTATTAGATAGATTATCTATATCTATATTATTAGTTAAACTTTGTTGCATCCCCCCCGTTAAACTTTGTTGCATACCCTGTTCAACTTTGTTGCATACCCCGTTAAACTTTGTTGCATAGTATTCACAAAACTTTACACCATTGATAACCTTGTCTGTCTTTACAATAAAGCCCTTTTCAACTAAGGATTTAAGGCACTTGACAACGCTTTGTTTTGTGCTATTAGTCCAATCAGCTAAATATTGCAAGCCGCCACTGAACACTTGATTTTCAGCCTGCGAAAAGCCGTATATGCAAGCGTAAATAATCAGCTCATTGCCCTTTAGCTTCAAGTCGGAAAGCATCCACCCTTGCAGCACTATGTACTGCTCGGCGTTGACTTTGCTTTCTTTCATAAATTTGCCCCCAACTGGTTTCGTAGGTCACAGCGTCGATTTTCAGCCGTTTGCAAACGGCTCTGCGCGGGTTTTTCTCCGCCCGTGTCCATTTTGTTGTCGTCTATCAAAAAGCGCGCTTCTGCCCCGTACAGCGTCGCCAAAATCAACAGCACGCTTTCTGTCGGTTTGCAATAGCCGTTTTCCATCTTTGACAGCAGCGAAACGTCAATGCCATTTTCGCCAGCTGCAGCCAGTTCCCGCGCAACGTCTGCCAGCTTCATGCCTGCGTTCAGCCGTGCAGCTTTCAGTCGGTTTATGCTGTCGGCAAACGCTTCTATTGTGTCGCGCTCTTTACCAAGCACAATTCGCATCTGTCCGTCAAGTCCTGCCTTTTTCGCTTTCAGCCGCGTGCGTGCCAGCTTGCGGAAGATGGCTGCAAATTCGGAATTGATATATTGCTCAAATTCTGCGCTGCTTGCAATCTTTACGCCCTTGCTGTTGCTGATAATAATTTTTTGGATCGCTTCGCTTTGGTTAATTACCCGAATGTCCTTTGTCAGCAGATGACGCGTTGCGCTATCGTGGAATTGGTCGTTATAAAAAGACGTGTCGTACCACTCTTTCAGCGCATATACAATTTGCATTTGCGTCAAGTATCTGTCGGGGTGGTTTTTCAAAAGATTGTACAAAGCCCATTGTCGGGCGTTTAGTTCGCTTTTCATTCTTTATTGCTCCTTTCTTAGAACGGCAGCTGCGCGTCGTCGTCAATTACGCTGTAGTCGTTCGCGGCTTGCACAACTGCTTGCTGGTACTCGTTTGGGGCAAATGCAGCTGTCGGGCTGCTGGCGTCGTTCTGCGCTGCGTTCTTGCTGTCAGCGAAATAGACGTTGCTTGCAATGACTTCCGCCTGCCTGCGCTTGTTGCCGTCCTTGTCCGTCCAGTCACGAAGATGCAAGCTACCCTGCACGCAAGCCATACGCCCTTTACTGAAATACTTGCTGACAAATTCACCTGTTTGCCGCCACGCCACGCAGTCAATAAAATCCGTTTCTTTCTCGCCGTCCTTGCCCGAAAAATCGCGGTCAACGGCAAGCGTAAAACTTGTTACCGCCACGCCACTGCCTGTGCGTCGCAGTTCGGGGTCGCGTGTCAGTCGTCCCATAATTACGATATTGTTTAACATTGTTTATGCTGCACCGCCTTTCAGCTGTTCAATCTCTGTTTGCAAATTGCTGATTGCTGCGCGTGCGGAATCCAGCTTTTCTTTCGCAATGTCGCGTTCTTCCTCGGCAGCGTCCAGCCTTGCTTTCAGCTCGTCAATCTGCCATTGCTGGCAGCTGATAGTCGTATTTTTCTCCTGCAGCACTTCGCCCAGTTCTCTAAGCACCGCGCTGTATCTTTGTTCATCTGTCATATTCATGCTCATAAGCCCCCCAAAATCTCTCCAAGTGTCAGTTCGCCGCCGAACAGCTTGTAAATGGGATAAAACAGAATTGTCGCCGCAAGAAGCAGCAGGCATATGCCGCCGAAAAATACCAATAAAATAAATGCGTTCATATTCTTTCTCCTTTCAATGTTCACCTTGTTGCAGTCCTTTGCAGGTAATCCCGCAAACTGCAGCTTAGACCATCAACAATTTGTTTTGCTCGTTTTTCTCTTTCGCCACTTTCCAAGACTGGACGGCGAATTGTGATTGTCACGTTGCCGTGCTGTATGGTCTTGCTTGTGTAGGCTGTGCTTGTTTCCATGCTCTTGCCACCCTTTCCATTGTGCTTAAAGCACAATTTGCGCGCAAAAAAATAATCACTTGCTCCATACAATGTCGTCCACAGTCAAGCCGTAAAACTCCGCAAGTTTCTTTGCGGTTTCAACGTCGGGCGTACTGGTGTAAGATTCATAATTTGCAATAGTTTGCTTGGTTTTGCCAACATATGCGCCCGCTTCTTCTTGCGTTTTCTCTGCGTTGATTCTAGCTGCTTTAAGTAGAATTGCCATGCCTTATGTCCCCCTTTCGCTGTATTGTGCTTTAAGCACAA
>JAEIGA010007208.1_pt1 | contig 16906 bp, 23 predicted proteins | sample 9270691 | NCBI WGS metagenome assembly JAEIGA01 (sample SAMN17057246, study PRJNA624740) | gut metagenome | biome: biome; isolation source: fecal sample | host: Bos grunniens | place: China: Xizang | collected 2019
AAACTCTGGCACATCCAGAAGGAAACGCACAAACTTCATTTACAAGGCTGTAAACAAGTCGAAGCAGGAATCGCTGGCGGCTATGAAAAGGCAGTTCGATGAGGACATTAAAAACTTGAACAGAAAGAGGTAAATATGGCAAACGGTCGTGTTTTGACTGGTTTTTCGCTCCCGTATATCGCCCTGTACTCCGAGAGTTCAGGCACGGTGAGCTATACTTCGGGCCAGATTCTGGCTCGTGGCGTTTCTGTTTCGTTGGATGTGAACAGCGCATCCGATGATAACATCTTTTATGCTGACAACGTAGCCGCTGAAACGGTCGCTGGTACGTTTACTGGCGGCACGGCGACCCTGACCGTGGACGGGTTGAAGGATGCCGCAGAAAAGCTCCTGCTGGGGCTTCCCGTTGCCGATGCCGCTGGGTTCGTCCATTATGGCGATTCTGCCTCCATCCCCTATGTTGGCGTTGGCTTCATCTGCCGCTACATGAGCGCAGGATCCACCGAGTACGTTCCCGTGGTGCTGACCAAGTGCCGTGCGAATATGCCGAATCTGGAGGCCAACACGCAGGAGGCCGAGATCGACTGGCAGACGCAGGAGCTGACCTTCAATATGCTCCGTGACGATTCCGCAAACCACGATTGGAAGATGGTCGGCACGGCGTTGACCACCGAGGCTCTGGCTGAGGCGAAGATCAAGACTGCGCTGGGCATTTCCTGAAAAACAGAAAAGGAGCAAAAACAATGAAGATCTACAACAAAGAGGTCGGGTTCGCCCTGACCGTTGGAGCATCCATCGAGATCTCCAAGCTCTGCCCTGACAACGATATCACGAGGATCGATGAAGTGCTGGGTTCGGACTACGTTAAGAACCTCGAAACCACCGTGCAGATGATCCTGATTATGAACAGGGCGTTCGTGAGCGTGGCTAAGATGGAGGGCCGAGAGGCCGATTCCGTCACCGAGGAGGAGATCCTGACCCTGGCACCGAAGAAGATAGCCGAAGTCACACAGGCGATGATGGAGGCGTTCAAGGGCGATTCAAAGGGCGAGGTCGATGTAGAAGTAAAAAACGGGGAAAAGGGAGCGCATTAACGCTCCCTTGGTTTTTATTCTACGGGATGCACCTATTTCACATGACGAGGCAGGAGGTTTTGAACACCAGATACGGAGAGTTCAAGGATCTGCTTTCCTGCCTAGCCGTTTACAATGGGGCGGCGAAGGAGAAGAAAAAAATATCCTTCGATGATGCCCTGCTTTTGAGGTGAGCCTATGGCAAACGGAAACAGCATCGGCCCGAAAATTCAGGTCGATGGCGTTGATTCGTATTACAGAGATATTCAGCGAGTGATCGCACAGGGAAAGCAACTCGCCAAGCAGATGAAGGACACGGGCGAGGATTTTGACGATGCTGGGGAAAGCTCGTCACGCTTCGCTGATGTACTGAAAGCGAACCTGACCTCCGAGGCGATCATCGGTGGATTGAAAACTCTCGGCAAGGGTATTCTGGAAGTCGGGAAGGCGTTCGGATCCCTTGTCGTTGAAGGCGTGAAATCCTTCGCAGAGCTGGAGCAGAACATCGGCGGCTCCGAAGCCGTGTTCGGTGAGTTCGCATCCTCTATCCAGAAGACAGCCGAGCAAGCGTACAGGACGATGGGAACGACCCAGAGCGAGTACCTTGCCACGGCGAACAAGATGGGCGCATTGTTCCAAGGCTCTGGGCTGGATGCCCAGCGGTCAATGGATCTAACGACCCAAGCCATGCAACGGGCGGCTGATATGGCCTCCGTCATGGGTATCGACACCCAGTCTGCTCTGGATGCCGTCACGGCGGCGGCGAAGGGCAACTATACCATGATGGACAACTTGGGCGTGGCTATGAACGCCACCACCTTGGAGGCCTATCGTGTATCGCAGGGGATGGACACGGCTTTCTCGAAGATGAGCAACGCCGAAAAGGCCGAGCTGGCGATGAAGTATTTCTTCGAGAACACTACACAATATGCTGGCAACTTTGAGAGAGAAGCAAGCGAAACGATCTCTGGATCCATCGGACAGCTCACAGCCGCTGTTCAAACTTGGGTCGCTGGCCTTGGGAACTCCGAAGCCGATATCACAGCGTTGACACAGAACATCGTGAACGCTTTCCAGAGCGTTGTGGCGAATGTCGTGCCTGTTGTTGAGAATATCGTAGCGACCATACCCACGGTGCTGGCTACGCTGATGCCAGCGATCAACCAGCTCCTGCCGATGCTCCTGACCATCGGGGCGAATGTGATCAACACGCTTTTGGATGGTATTACATCTGCCCTCCCTGCTCTGGTGGCGGCGGCGAAGCCGATAATCTCCGTACTGGTGACTGGCGTGGTGAAGAACCTTGGCCCGATCATAAAAACGGGCGTTGATATCCTTTTATCGCTGATTGACGGTATCGCTGATACGCTCCCCGACCTGATCCCGATGGCGGTGGAAGTGATCGAAACCGTGATCGAGGGGCTGGTCGATAACCTTCCGAAGATCGTGGAAACTGGCATCAATGTGCTGGCATCTTTGATCGAGGGATTGACGAACGCCATACCGAAACTGGTTCAGTTTCTTCCGAGGATCATCCAGACCATAACGCAGACCCTGACCCAGAAACTGCCGCAGATCATCCAAATGGGTATCACAACCCTGTCGAGCCTCATAAAAGGCTTGACCGATGCCCTGCCGCAACTGATCCAGATGCTCCCGACCATTATCACAACGTTCGTATCCACCATCACGAAGAATCTGCCGCAGATCATACAGATGGGCGTACAGATCCTCGTGTCGTTGATCGAGGGCATCGTGAGTAGCGTTGGGAACCTTGCCTCGGCTGGCTGGGAGATCATCAAAACGCTGGTCAGTACGCTTTCGTCCCTGCCGAGCGAAATGTGGGATATCGGCAAGGAGGTCGTGTCTGGTATCTGGGAGGGCATCTCCGACAGCTATACGTGGATCAAAAACAAGATCAAGGGCTGGGTCGGGAATGTCACCAAGTTCATTAAGAACTTGTTCGGCATCCACTCTCCCTCCACCGTAATGAGGGATCAGGTCGGCAAATACTTGGCCCTTGGTATCGGAGAGGGGTTCACGGACGAGATGAAGTACGTGGCGAAGAACATGGTCGCCGCTGTGCCGATGGACTTCTCCGTTGGCTCAGGTGTGACGAACATGGGCGGCGTGACGATCAACATCCAAGGCGCAGAAGGGCAGGATGTTGAGGAGCTGGCGAACATCGTCATGTACAAGATGCAGAGGGTAGTCGATAGAAGGGAGGCCGTTTTCGCATGAGCATAACTTGGAACGGGGTCAGCTCCGACACCATTGGCGTTGTCGTTGAGAGGATCCCGAATCGGTACGTTCCCACGAGGCGGTTCTCCCCTCAGCAAGTCGCTGGCAGGAACGGTAACATCCTTCTGGTCGATAAGTCGTTCCCGAACGTAGAGCAGGAGTACGAGGTCTACCTCTCCGCAGAGGCGCAGGGCCTCCCCTCCGTTGCGAGGGCGTGTGCCGAATGGCTGATGGGGCCTGACGGGTACTGCCGTTTGCAGGATTCCTACGACACGACCGTGTACCGTGAGGCGTTCCTGATGGGTGGCTACGATCTGGAGAACATCCTGAACAAGTTCGGACGGTGTACGATCACCTTCTCCTGCAAGCCGCAGAAGTATTTGATTACTGGCGATACCCCGATTTCTATCCCTGCTGGATCTACCACCACGTACACAGGATCCTCTGTTCAGTTTGATGGCATAACAGGCGCAAGCATCACTTCCCTGTCAACTACCATCACCCCTATCCAAGACCTCCACGGCTACGCCAACCCGTGGCCTGCTGGGGGCGGGAAGAATAAATACAAAACCACGCTGGAAACACAAACAAAGAACCAAGTGACGGCTACCGTTGATGAAGATGGTTTTATTCATTTAAGCGGAACCGCTATTGCACAGACAACATTTTCGCTTGGGTCTTTTACGTTCACGCCTGGTACTTGGTACGTTTCTATGTGTCCTCCCGGTGGTTCAGCATCTACATACCGTGTTTATTGCGGATGGGGCGCAAACGAAACAGGGAACGGAATAACAAGAACTTTTTCTTCGGAAACAACAACCGGTTTTACGCTGACCATTTCAAGCGGTGTGAACGTTGACGGGCTTGTTTGTAAACCAATGATATGCCTTTCGTCAGCAGGAACCGCCTTCGCTCCCTATGAGAATAATTGCCCAATCAGCGGCTTAACTAGCCTGTCTGTGTACGTTTCGCCCACGCAAGACCCCGATGATGCTACTGTATACAATGAGGATTGGTCAGCCCAAGCTGGCACGGTGTACGGCGGTACGGTGGATGTGGTCACGGGGTTGCTGACGGTGGATATGGCCAATATCCCGTCCTACAACAGCGAAACCATCAACGAGCCGTGGCTGTCCTCTATGGATGCGTATGCTCCTGGAACAACCCCGACCATCGGGGCGCAGGTGGTGTACACGCTCGCCACTCCACTCACGTACCAGCTTACTCCGCAGGAGATTCAGGCGTTGGTCGGCACGAACAATGTGTGGAGCAGTTCGGGTGATGTTTCCGTGACCGTGGCAACCCCTCTCGGCGGTATCGTTACAAACCCGACACCGTTCGAGGCGAGGCCGTTGCTGGAGGTATCTGGGGTCGGTGAGATCACGATCAACGGTAAATCCATCCAGATCCTCGAATCCGTTTCCGACTTCGAGATCGACTGTGAAAGCATGGAGGCTGAGGACAACTCAAAGATCTACTGCATGGACTTCCCAGAGCTTTCAGGCGGCGAGAATGAGATCGTTGGCGATGGATCTATCACAGCCCTGACGGTCACGCCGAGGTGGTGGACATTATGATCCTGTTATACGACCCCGAAGAAAAACTGTTCAACACAAACGGCATCGGCTCTCTGGCTGATGCCGTTTCCTGTATTGTTACGGAGGAACGGAACTCGTCTTTCGAGCTGGAGCTGGTCTACCCGATAACTGGACAGCACTATGTCGATATTCAGTATAGGTCGCTTATCTTCGTGAGGCCAAACCCGTTCGACCAGCCGCAACCGTTCCGAGTGTACAGGATCTCGAAGCCTCTCAATGGGCTGGTGACTGTGTACGCTTGGCACATATCCTACGACCTGAACGGGATCCCCGTGAAGCCGTTCCACACGTACACCATCGATGCCACGCTTTCTGCCTTGACCACGAATGCGGCTATAATAAACGACTTCACCTTCTCCACCGACAAGCCTGATTCAATGGCTGGAGAGGTTTTTACGGATGCCCCGTACTCTGCAAGGGCGATCCTCGGAGGGATCGAGGGGAGTGTTCTGCAAACGTACAGAGGCGAGTTCAAGTTCGACCGTTTCAATGTAGCCCTGCTGACCAACCGAGGGGCGAACAATGGCGTTACGCTCAGGTACGGAAAGAACATCGTTGGCATGACACAGGACGAGGACTATTCGGGGCTATATACAGGCGTTGCCCCGTTCTGGAAGGGTGAGGACACAGCCGTGTATCTCCCTGAAACGATAGTCTTTGCACAGGGGAGCTTCGGCTTCGAGAGGATCCTATCCCTTGACCTTTCGGGCGAGTTCGATGCCGAGCCAACGCTGGATCAGCTTCGGACGAGGGCGGCTCAGTACATCTCCGATAACGCCATCAGCACTCCGAAGGATTCACTCGATATCGACTATGCCATGGATGCTACCATAGGCTCTGTGCGGCTCTGTGATACCGTTTCCTGCGTGTATATGGCTCTTGGTGTACAGGCCACGGCAAAGTGCGTTAAAACGGTCTATGATGCCCTTCTGGGAAGGTACAAGTCTATCACCCTCGGCTCGATCAGGAGCAACTTCGCTGATGCCTACGCCGCACAAACACAGAACCTGACGAGGAGGATCCGTAACATCGAATCCGACTACACCTCCACGGGAGAAGCAAGGGAAATCGTAACCGAGGAGATCACTACTGGCACGGCTTTCGTGCAGAGGGCTGAGAGCATCATCGCAACGGCGTTGGAGGAGTACGTTCGGACGGGCGACTTTGAAACGTTCCGATCCTCCGTGATCACCCAGCTTTCGGTTCAGGCTGGTGAGATCGAGGCGAACTTTGAATCTACCTCGACCAGTATCTCCACGCTTTCAGGGCAGACCGAACAGCAGTTCGCATCCATTCGTTCGTTTATTCGGCTACTGGCAACGCAAACCGACCCCTATGGTCACATCACCCAGCAGGGCGGCATCGTGATCGGCGAATCCTCGTCCGATATCAAGCTGAAGCTGGAGAACGATGTGCTGTACTTCTTCACGGGAGACGAGAAGCTGGTCACCACCGCAAACGCAATAGCGTGGTTCGCATCGAATCAGCTATACGTGAACAACACCACGATTCAAAACCTGACCCTCGGCACGACTGGTGCGTATCTGGATGCCCGAATTGTCGGCTCTGGCGATAACCGTTGTGTCCTGTGGAGTGGGAGGCTTGCATGAGCAGAACATACACCCTTACAGCAACCACATACGGGGGCAGAACGACAAGCCGAAATATGTACATGTCCACGATGCAACCGTGGGCTGGCGGCAAACGGGTAGGGTGCTGGAAGTCTGGATCAACCGAGTATTGGGGAGCTGTTTCGTTTCTGTTCAACTCTGGAGATCTGGCAACGGTTAGTGGGCATACCATCGAGAGTATCAAGCTCTCCGTGGCTTGCAGTAGTACGTTTTCGTACAGCGAGGAGCTGATCTACGAGCAAAAGTCAACTGCTTCAACAACAAACTGGACGATTCCGAACTACGCCCATGAGGTGACTGTTCCCCGTGGCGGCACCGTACCAATTATCGATGTAACCACTCTGGGGATCCCGGACTATGGGTACGTTATTGGCGGATATTACAGAACGTACTCATACTGCGATGTTACTGGTGGCACTCTCACCGTTGTCACCGCTGAAACATCCAAGACGATCACCTACAACGCCAACGGCGGCACGAACACTCCTGAGCCGACCGTGGTCTGGGGCGAGGGGTCTTGGGAAGGAATCGTCACTATCCACAGCCCGACCAGAACAGGCTACTCCTTCAACGGCTGGAACACTCAGGCGAACGGCGGCGGCACTTCCTATGCTCCTGCCGACAGCATCTCCCTGAGTGCTGATATCACTCTATACGCACAATGGACTGCCCTTTCGTCCGTGCTGGATTCCGTGACCGATGCCAACATCACCGAAACCACAACCGTTTCTTGGACGAACTACGGTTCCTTCACGAACAAGCTCAGGTTCATCTTCGGTTCTGTGGATTCGGGCGAGATCGCCGTGACTGGATCCTCGTATACGTACACGCTCCCAGCTACATGGTACGCCCAGACACCGAACGCAACATCTGGCACGGCTACTGTGTACCTCTACACCTATGTGGACGGGATCCTGATCGGCACTTCCTCCCAGACCTTCACGGCATCGGTGAAGTCGAGCGTGGTGCCATCGATAGGATCTATCACGGCGACTGGCGTGGGCATGATGTGGAGCCTATACCTCCAAGGCCATTCCTCCGTCACGATCTCCGTGGCTGGATGCACAGCAGGGCAGGGAGCAAGCATCGCCTCGTACTCCTTCCAAGGGCATGAGCTGAACTACTCCACGCAGACGAGCCAAGCGAGCGCAAGTGCTACTTCTGGCGTGTTTGCTGTGTCTGGCTCCCTGATCTACACGGCAACCGTGACCGACACCCGTGGGAGATCCGCAAGTCAAGATGTGACCATCTCCGTCACGGCGTATGCGGCTCCGAACATATCCTCCGTGACTGGCGTTCGGTGCAACGCTGATGGAACTGAGAACCCGATCACGGGAACCACGATCAAGACCTCCACCAACTTCACATGGACTGCGGTCGGGTCGAACGCCCTGACCTCCACCCTGTCGTACAAGAAGCACACCGACCAAATCTACACTCAGGCGCAGACTGGCCTGACCTCTGGCTCTACGTACATCATCGCTGTCGGGCTTGCCCTGATCGATTCCTCCTACGATGTGCAAGTCGAGATCTCCGATTCGCTTGGGAACTCGGCAACCTATACGATCATCGTGCCTCCTGTCGTGGGTATCTCATTCGGGCTGAAGAATGATCGGGCGAGATTCGGAGGCCCTGTCGAACAGGCTGGCCTCCAGATCGACTGGAACACGGTCTTGAAGGGAACACTGACAATCGGCACGACAACGATAACAGAGAATCAGCTCCAGCAACTGCTGGCTATGCTGTGAGGAGGGAACGATGCTACAAGAATTATTGAAAGCGGCCCAGACAGAGGTGGACAACCACTCGATATATGTCTGGGGAGGATCTGGGCAACTTTGTTGCCAAGTGACTGAGGCGTGGATCCGTTCGATGGAACACAACAGAAAGCCCGAAATGGCGGTGCAGGAGTGGAAGGAGGTCATGGCCTCCCCGTACAAAGATGTGGCCCGATGCTTCGACTGCTCTGGCTACGTTTCGTACTGCCTCATGAAGCTGGGGATCCTGAACCACAGAACAGACTGTGATGGCCTGTTCGCTCGGTGTCAGGAAGTGTATACCCCAACTGACGGAACGCTCCTTTTCCGAGTGAACCCTGCGAACAAGCGTGACGAAACCCATGTCGGGATCTACTTCAACGGGAATCAGTATCATGCGAAGGGCCGACAAACTGGTGTCGTGTGCGAGCCGTACAAGGCCTCATACTGGCAGAAGCTGGCGTGGTTCCGTGCGCTGAACCCTGACGAGCCTCCTGTTCCTCCTACTGAGGAAAAGGTGATCGTGGTCGGCGGCTCCGTCTGGGTTCGCAACTCCGATTCTACGAAAGGAAAGAAGCTGTTCGTTGCTCATAAGGGCGATTCATTCCCCCTGCTGGGGTACGGCGACAGCGGCTGGTATAAGATCGAAACCAAGTACCCCGAATCCTACATAACGAACAAAGAGAGGTATACGAAGCTTGGATAAGGAGATCATCATCGCCATTCTTTCGAGTGGTGTGCTGTCCACCCTGATCACAGGGGCGTTTTCTGTTTGGAAGTCACGCAAGGAGAGAGAGGACGGCGTTACCGCAGGGGTGCGGATGCTCCTCTATGACCGAGTGAAGTTTCTCGGCAAAAAGTATCTCGAACGGAGCCAAGTCACCATTGAGGAGCTGGAGGATCTGGTCGAAATGCACAGGATCTACCACTCGCTCGGTGGAAACGGGTTCCTCGACTCGATCATGGACTCAGTAAAGCGACTGCCAAAAATACCGTGAAAGGAGAAAGTCATGAAGCTGTCAAACGAAACCTATGACCTTTTGAAGAAGATCGCATTGTATTTCCTTCCTGCCCTTGCCACCCTCTGGCTGACAATCGGCAAGATCTGGGGCATCCCCTATACCACCGAGATCGGCGCAACGCTGACCGCTATCGATGTGTTCATCGGGGCTTGCCTTGGCATCTCCTCCAAGAACTATTACGGAGAATAATATGGTACAGGCTACAACTCCGACATTCATCCTGACCCTTCCAAACACTGTGGATCTGTCGCTGGCGGCTAATATCTACTTCTCGCTAAAGCAGGGAAAGGTGGAGATCCAGAAGGAGAACGATGCTCTGGTGGTGGATGGGCAGACCGTTTCCGTGTACCTATCGCAAGCCGAAACGCTCCAGCTCTCTGCGGGGTCAGCTCAGCTCCAGCTAAACTGGACATACGCTGACGGATCCCGTGCCTGTACGAATGTTGCCACGGTGCAAGTCACCTCGAATCTGCTGAAGAAGGTGGTAGAATGAACTTCCCGATCCCTGTCAATATGACCGTTGACAGCGAAGAGGCCATTCAAATGACTGTTCAGGGAGATGTGACTGTTTCATGCTCTGTGGATCTCCGCATCATCCCGAACGTTCAGACATATGATGGCCCGTACTCCGTAACACCTTCGGAAGAAACACAGACCCTCGAAACAGATGGCCTTGCCATGACCGATGATGTTACTGTTGGTGCTATTCCTTCTAAGTACCATGACATGAGCGGCCCGTTGGGATGGATGGGCGTTGACGCTGAACTTGTGGACACTTTCACTCTGGCTGATGTAAAGCTATCCGCAACCGCATACAACGGTTGGACGCCATCTACCACTGCGAAGGATATACTCCCAGCACGCAACGCAGGAACGTTTGCGGCCTCCGACATGGCGGTAAACGAGTATATGCTTGTATGGGAAACCGTAATTCCTGTGGTCATGCAATCAGGCGCAACGCAGAAAGCTTTGCCTGTGTATCTTGCGTCAACGCTGGTTCAATCCATCTGCCGCAGACCTTCCTCCTATGCCAACATTCTTTCGGATGTCGCAAACAATAACGTATGCGTCACGGCTTGGTCAGGCGGCAACTTTCTGAGGTATTACGGAACTACGCAAGGCACGATAACATACACGCTGTCGGCAAGCTACGGATTTTACGCAACGCCAACACCCGCTACATTCAGCAATTCCACAGCAGACAGCCCGACTGCCACGCTGAAAACGCCAAAAGTGACAGCAAGGTGCAGTACAACGTACATGAGTACGGGCAACGCCGCTTTAGTTGACCAAGAGGAGACGATAATCAAGCAAAAGTGCTATGTGTACCGCATCAAAAAGAAGGGATTTGTCCGTGGCATCTATGACAGGATGTTCGACCTTGTTAAAGAGGTAGATGCCTGATGTATTCTGAATCAAAGCCCCTCCGAAGGGAGGGGTTTTTTTTATTTCTCCTGCACTTCTATCATACCCATTCTTTCTGCCAAGACCTTGGCGTTATGAAAGGCTATACTCACTTCTTTTTCCCTCGTTACGGTTACATGATCGAGGAACGCTTTCCAGAATACGTTCTTGCGCTCTGGGGAGAGCTTCGAGTACATCCCTGAGAAGTCTGTCGTGATGTTTGGTAGATCTGGCGCAGGATCCAGCGTTTCCAGCTTCTCGTCTATCTCCTTCCTTCGGCGGTCGTAGTCTGCCCTGTCGATCATTCCGTCTGTGTACAGATCCACCAGCCGCCGCAGCTTCTCGGAGAGCTTCTTTCGTTCCTTCTCGATGAGCTGGTTGTTTCGCCGCTGATCCCTGACCGTCACCTTGTATGTGTCCAATGCTGGGGCGATCATATCCAGCACCTTCCCTTCGAGATCCTTCTGTGATATCGTCACCCGACAGCCGTTCCTGCATTGGTACATATGGTATCGGTCATCAGGGCATAATCCACGCATTGTAGAGCCGCAGGAGCCGCATTTCACTATCCCCGAAAATATGTACTCGCCCTTGTGCTTCGAGCCATTGTAGGCCCGTTTAGGGCGTTGTAGGGCATCCCATTCGGAAGGTTGTATTATCGCTTCGCAGTACCCGTCCACCCCTCTAAACTGGCCTTTGTAAATCGGGTTTCGTAGGATCCTGTTCACCGTGGTTTCGCTGTACCCCTGCTCACGGACAGCTTCACAGCACCGCTGGAGGTTGAACGTTTTCTTGAAGGTGGCGAAGATCTTGCGGATGATCGGTGCGGTGGCTTCGTCTATGACGAGATAGTTCCCGTCATCCCTTTTCTCGGTCTTGTACCCTGTCGGGGCGTTGTGCTGGGGGAACGGGAAATGCCCTCTTTTTATTTCGGCATCCTGAACGAACCTTATCCTCTGCCCCGTCTGCTCTGCTTCGAGCTGGGCTGTGCCGAGCATGATACTCACTTGAAAGCGGCCCGTCGGGGTGACCGTTTCGAGGTACGGCTGTTCCACGGCGATCCAGCCGACCTTGCACGAATCAAGGACTTCCTGCACTTTGTAATAGGAGGCGGCGTTCCTCGACCAGCGTGTGATATCCTTGAACAGTACCACCGAGAACTTCCCTTCCTTCGCATCCTCCAGTAGCCGCATCAGGGCTGTGCGCTTCTCCAGCGACTTGGAGGCCGACTTCCCTTCATCGGCGTACACCGAGGCCACCTCCATATTGTGTGAGGCGGCGTACTCCTTCAGGAGCGTTTCCTGAGCATCCAAGGAGTAGCCATGCACGGCTTGATCTGCTGTGCTTGCTAAACCCGAATGTAAATAGCGGCACTATTTTTCATTCGGCTCACCACCTCCTTTTTTTCTCTTTCCTATGTTCCCGTGCATCATAACGTGTTCCCTATTTGTCATGAGTCTTAGGTTTGAAATATCATTGTTTGACTTGTTCCCGTCAATATGATGCACAACCTCGTCCTTTTCCAGATACCTCCCAATATGTTTTTCCATTACAAGTATGTGCTGGTAAATGTATGGTCTTCCATTGGCTCTTGGATGGTCAGGAGCATATACCTCAACGTAGCCCGTTGACTTTACGTGTATTCCCCCGTTCCAATTCGGCGTCTTTGTTGGGTCGTGCATAAACTCTGTGTTTCCCCGTCTTTCCATCCCAAATTTCACAAAGTATTTCCTGACAGCCGCCGCTGAAACTCCTATCTCCTTTCCTATTTCGCCCATCGACTTTGTTTTGTATTGTTCTTTTAGATACTCCTTGAACTCTTCATCCGACATGCCCATCATGGTGTTTTGCTTTTTTAATTTGTTTCTGTTTGTTTCTATTCCCAATTCTCTGAGCCGCTTCGCCGCCGTGATTACACTCTTGCATCCAAAATACTTGCGCATTTCAGACAAAGTTTTTCCTTCATCATAAAACATCTTTTCCGCTTCACTCTTGGTCATATCACTTTCTCCTTATCATTGGTGATAACCCAAGTATATTGCGATTCTGCCGGAAAGTCAATCATTAATTCTGCTTTTTGTTTCTGTCCCATATGTGGCCTTAAATATTCTTATGTCTATGTTATGATTTAGTCACGAAGTCAACAAAGCTTTTTATTTGTGAAAACTGTTCAGGAGTTGCAAGTATGATTTTTTCGATTACTTCCTGCCTACCGATTGATATTTGTCCTTCGTTCATCCGTATAGCCATAGAATCATCGCAGACTGAAAGAAGCTCCGTCAATGTGATCCCCATCGCCGCCGCTACTTTTATTAGGGAGTCTGTGGTCGGTATAAATGGTTTTCCGTGCGAGTTTGTTCCCCTCTCCATAAAGTACACCTGAGCAGGGGAAAGTTTGCACAACCTTGAAAATTCACGCATTGAAAGATTGTGGTCTGCCCTGTACCCGTAGATTACTTCGCCAAGTTTCATAGACTGCTCCTCCTTGGCTCCAGTATAAACAAATATTAATAATTTGTAAAGTATGGTAAAAGGGTGTTTATTTTTGGTAAACAGCAATTTATAATGATTACATTGATAAACAACGAAAGGAGGTGAACCAAATGACGAAGCTGGAAGAATTGCGGCGAAAGGCTGGCATGACTATTGCCGAGCTTTCGCAGAAAAGTGGCGTTTCTGCTCCTACTATCATCAAGATAGAGGGTGGAAGGGTGGACACCGTGATCGTCAAGGTGCTTTTTAAGCTCGCAGACGCTCTTGGGTGTGAGGCTGGCATCCTTTTATAATGCCGAAAATGTTTACCAATATAATCAAGGAGGACAACATGGAAACCATCTACGAACTGCCCTCGTGGGCTGAAACTATCCTGATCATCTGCATCGCCCTCATGCTGGCTGGGCTGGCTGTGTGGATCTCCTGCAAGGCGATCCAAGAGGCCATCGAAGCCGAGGCGAAGCTGGAGCGCAAGCGCAGACGGAAGGAAACCAAGGCCCTCAACAACTGGGAGGCCCTATACCAAGAGGAACGGCAGAAGCGACTGGCTGATGTTGGAGAACTCAGCACCCAGATCGCAGACCTACTGAAGAAAATCGAACGAAAGGACGCACTTCTTGCGAAGGCGAAGGTAAAGGACATATGACACAGCAGAAACTGATTCTGGCGCATCTTGACACGTATGGGAGCATCACCCCGATGGAGGCTTTCGGCGAGTACGGGATCACCAAACTGGCGACAAGGATCTCCGAGCTTCGGCGAGATGGCGTTGAGATCTCAGGCGAGATGGTGGATGGCAAGAACCGATTCGGACAGCCGATCAGGTTCATGCGGTACAGGAGGGCGTGATGGACGAGATCGTATATGTCTGCAACGAGTGCGGAGAAACCTTCTCCCTTGAAGAAGGCGAAACCAAGCACTACGAGGAGGGCGATATCACCGTCTGCCCCGAATGTGGATCCGATGATATTGAGGAGGGCGAACGGTGCAAGATCTGCCGAGAGATCCACTACCCGTGGAAATTAAAGCACGGCGTGTGCGAGGACTGCTTCTCTGATGCAATTTCATCGTACAAATCCTGCATCAACTACCTGATGCCGTGGGAGCGTGAGGTGCTGGAGGACGAATACGGAACCATTGATATTACAGAAAGAGATTAAGGAGGAACATATGAACATCTATCAAAAGCTGGCGGCGATCACCGCTGATATGCAGACCGTAGCAAAGAACCTGAACATCGACACGGGGAACGGTAAAAGCTACAAGGCCGTTTCGGAGAGGGATGTACTCGATACCGTGAAGCCTCTGGAGGCCAAGCACGGGGTGTATTCGTACCCCGTTAATAGAGAAACCTTGGAGAGCGAGAGGCTGGAAACTGAGACGAAATACGGGGTCAAGACGAGCTTCTATACGAGGATCAAGACCGTATACCGATTCGTGAACATGGACGATCCTACGGACTACATCGACACCGTTGTCTTTTCCGTGGGGCTGGACTCCGGCGACAAGGGGGACGGCAAGGCCATGACCTACGGCGACAAGTACGCCCTGCTGAAAGCGTACAAGATCTCGACTGGCGAAGATCCCGACCAACAGGCCAGCGAGGACACCGTGTATCGCAAACCTTCCGAGGAGCAGGAACGCTGTCGCATCCTTGGTGATATCTACAATCTGGATATCACTCGAAAGGAACTGGACGATTTTATCCAGTCACGGAACCCGAATCTGGATGCTGACACCGTTCCTGTGGATGTGCTGAGAAGTATCAAGCTGGCGATCATCAACAAGCAGAAGGGAGGCAAAGCATGACGATCATCCAGTACGCTGAGAAGCGATTGCAGGAGGAGATCCACGAGAACGATCTCGGTGCGTATAACGAGGGCTTGCTGGCCTACTGGTCGGCGTATCTGGACGGCGCACGGGCGCAGAGGGAGGAGGATATCCGTGAAGGGTTTGAACCCAAGGCTCACGCATGAGTATGGCAAGGGCTGGGTGATCTCCTTCGAGGTGGATTCGGAGAGCGTGGGGCAAGCCAAGCAGATCTGCGATGGTTTCCCCACGGGGTACTTCGAGATCAGCGTGGAGAAGTGGAGCGATAAGCGGTCGTTACAGGCCAACGCATATTTCCACGTACTCTGCAACAAGATCGCCGCCGTGACAGGCTCCGGCATGGACGATACCAAGAAGATGCTCGTATCGCAGTACGGGTCTCTGGCCCGTGGCTCCGATGGAAAGTATCTGGCGGCGAAGCTCCCGAAGAACACCGATATCGACAAGATCTACCCCTACGCCAAGCACATCGGTGAGGGCGAGGACGGGCTGGATATGTACCTATTCTTCAAGCGCACATCCGAGCTGACCAAGGACGAAATGAACCGCCTGATCCAAGGCACCGTGGACGAGGCCTCCAATCTGGGGATCGAGGTACTCACACCGCAGGAACTGGCGGCGATGATGAACAGATACAAGGAGGGAGCATGAACGGCGTTTGCAGACGATGTGGAAAGCGTGGGTTCGTACACTCACACCACGTATATGGCGGCTCGTACCGAAAGACAAGTGATCTGTTTGGCCTGACCGTTGAACTCTGCCCCACGTGCCACGAGTACATCCACTCGGCGAAGGGCGTAGAAGCACGTAGACAGCTCCAGCACGATGTGCAACAGGCGTACATGGACAAGATGGGCTGGAACGTTAATTACTGGATCTCGATATTCGGGAAGTCATGGTTATAAGAAAGGAGTAAACAATGCAATTCATCAGTTTCACAGGACACCTCACCGCAGACCCTACTGCGAGAGCAACAAACAATGGAACATCCGTCACCTCGTTCACCGTTGGCGTGACGAGATCCCATAAGAACCAGAACGGCGACAGGGAGAGCGACTTCTTCCGAGTGACCGCATGGCGGCAACAGGCCGACTTTTGCTCCAAGTACCTCACCAAAGGCATGAAGGTGTTCGTTCGTGGTGAGCTTCAGCCCAGCATCTTCGAGGGCAAGGACGGAAAGGCAAGGCTGTCGCTGGATGTTCAGGCCGATGCCGTGGAGATCCTGAGCGAGAAGCAGAAGGAGCAAAATAAGGATCTGGAGGGCTTCACCGATATCTCCTCCGATGATCTTCCGTTCGGGAGGTAACGATGGAGAAGCGTTACTACTGGCTGAAATTTAAGGATGATTTCTTTGATTCAAAAAGGGTCAAGAAGCTCCGAAAGATGGCTGGCGGCGATACGTATATTGTGATCTACCTCAAAATGCAACTGAAAGCCCTGAGATCCGATGGCGTTCTGTCCTATACAGGGCTGGAGGAGAACTTTGCTGACGAGCTGGCTCTCGATATTGACGAAAGCCCAGAAGATGTGCGGATGGTTCTCGCCTATCTTATGAACTACGGCCTCTGCGAATGCTCCGATAATATCCACTACTTTCTCCCGTATGTCGTGGAGAACACGGGGAGCGAAACGGCAACTGCCCAGCGTATGCGTGACCACAGAAGCCGTGCGAAGCTGGCTGAGTGTAACAATGTTACAGGCTTGTTACAGGAGAGTTACGTAGAGAAAGAGATAGAGAAAGAGAAAGAGATAGAGTCAGAGATAGAGATAGATGCACCTAAAGGTGCAAGGGGTCGCTTCGCTCCACCCACCCTCGAGGAGGTCAAGGAGTATTGCAAAGAGAGAGGGAACGGAGTG
>JAEIGA010007209.1_pt1 | contig 16906 bp, 17 predicted proteins | sample 9270691 | NCBI WGS metagenome assembly JAEIGA01 (sample SAMN17057246, study PRJNA624740) | gut metagenome | biome: biome; isolation source: fecal sample | host: Bos grunniens | place: China: Xizang | collected 2019
AGCTTCCACGCGGCTGTTTTGCCGTAATATTAAGAAGTAATATATTTTGAGGTGGTAAAATGGAACCTACATACATAATTGCGCAGATATTTGGAGTTTGCTCCATGATTTCATGTTTTCTTGTTCCGATGTTCAAGAAAAAGTGGCAGATCATGACCGGAGCTATATTCAACAATCTTTTTATCGGTCTCAATTACCTGTTGCTTGGTCAGACGTTTTCCGGTCTTATCAGCTTGTTCGGTATTGTTCAGTGTCTTCTTGTAATATTCCATGTTGTAAGAGAAAAGCCTGTACCGATCGCCGAAACCTTTGTGTTTGCGGCGATTGCCATGGTAACTACCTGTTTTGGCCCTTTTGTTGCACTTAGCGGTATGCCCTTTGTGCAGATACTCATAACTTACTTTATAAAGCAGTACGGCATACTCCCGATTATTGCGATAGTATCGTATAATATTTCTGCGCTTGTCCGCAGAGAACAGTTGGTTCGTTTGTTTTTGCTTATAAATGCAGGAGCATGGGTGCTCTACGATGCACTTATTATGTCAACGGCTTTCTTCGGTCATGTTATTGGATTTGTATCTACCGCAATTGCGTTGTGGGTGTACAGAGAAAAGAGTAAGGCTGAATAAAGAACGGTTATGTGTGAATAATCTTTATGGCAATGTCTTGATTTGTTAATTTTTTTGTGTTATACTTATATGTACCCACTATGAAAGGACGTGATAACATGGCTGACACCAAAAGCGGCACTAAGCTTATTGCTCCCAACAAAAAAGCACGCCATGATTATTTCGTCATGGAGACATACGAAGCAGGCATTGAGCTTTTTGGCACCGAGGTGAAAAGCATACGCCGCGGACAGGTGAATCTTAAGGATTCATACTGTTTTGTGGAAAAAGGCGAGCTGTTTGTGTCGGGTATGCATATAAGTCCCTATGAGCAGGGAAACATATTCAATAAAGACCCCATGCGCATACGCAGACTGCTTATGCACAAGAAGGAGATAAACAAACTGCTTGGTCTTGTAACACAGCAGGGACTTACTCTTGTTCCGCTGTCTATGTATTTTCGAAGCTCCAGGGTAAAGCTTGAAATCGGTCTTTGCAAAGGTAAGAAGCTGTATGATAAGCGCGATACTGAGGCAAAGAAGCAGGCAGGACGCGATATTGAACGCGCGATGAAATCGCGTGGGCACGACGATTATTAAGGAGTTTGACTATGGAATTCAGTGAGCTTATATACAAGCGTCGTTCCGTGCGTGCATTCACAGACCGGGCAGTGACAGATGAAGAAGTCGGTAAAATGCTTGAAGCGGCGACCAGAGCACCCAGTGCGTGCAATATGCAGTCATGGCATTTTTATGTAGTACGGGATGCAGATACAAGGGCGAAATTCACAGAATTTTGCGCACCTTGGGTATCTACGGCGTCTGTAATATTTGTGGTATGCACAGACGAAGCACAAATTGTCGCAAAGTTTGGCGAGAGGGCGAAGATATTCCCTATTCAAGACACCGCGCTTGCTACCGCAAATCTGCTGCTTTCTGCGGCGGATATGGGTCTTAACGGATGCTTCATCGGCGCGTTTGATGCCGACAAGTGTCGTGATGCTCTTGAAATACCGGAAAAATACGGGATTGTGGCTTTAGTACCTGTGGGAGAAGCGGCAGCAGAGGTTTCTTTGCGTGAGCGCAAGTCTCTTTGTGACGTTGTGACATATATTTAAAAAATAACCGTCATCTTACGATGGCGGCATTATGGGGGCGTAAAGGTTTCGACGGGGATTTTGACATACGGTAAGCGGGTAGAGACGCCTGATCTCTTTAAAATTGGCAAACTTTAAATTTAAACGCTAATACTGAATTAGCTGCTGCCTAAATGGCGGCTGTCCACCGGATGAGTACTGCGTCTTCCGCTTGGGCATCATTTAGCAGTGAACGTGAGCAGCCTTTTCGCACTTGAAGCTGCCATGCACTAAAGCGCTACCTACGCGTGGGCCTGCCAATCGGCGTGCGCGGTAGGGAATCTTAATAGATTGGCTGCACCCGGAGAAAGCTGTATTGATGGATTTTCGGACAGGGGTTCGATTCCCCTCGCCTCCACCACTCATTCTCACGTAACGTGGGAAATTATACGAATACGCCACTTAGCAAGACTTCACTTGCCAGGTGGCGTATTGTTTTTCTGTTAGATCAATGCTTTGTACGACATTTTTAATGTAAACTCTACCTGCTCTTGTGGCATGAGATATGAGCAAACGTTTTCTTTTTCTGCGTTTATCGGGCTGTCGTAGGGCGCGGAGCAAGGCTCGATCGCGATATTGTACATCTTGTTAAGATCTCCGGGGTTTACCCAAACACCAAAATATTTTATTACATCATTATCAAACTCAACGTTCACTTCGAGCTTGCTTTTCGGGTAAACAACACCGCACTTTAACGGAGACATCGTACCCGTGTAATAAAATTTATAATTTTTGCTGCCAATATCGGGCAGGAAATGTACATCGCCCGTTGGGTTGCCGTTCACAACTTTTATGGGACTGCCTTTCGGGAAATTGCTTACCGCATAAGCACCCTCTTCACCTATCAGCATCATATGTGCTGCCCAGATGTACGGAAAACGAAAATCGTTATGGTTTTCGATAACGTAGTTAATAAGAAGCGAATCGTTTTCTATGGATACGGTCTTATTGTAGGTGATGTTAAGCGACGGCAGGGAGCAGGTAAAGCAAACACTGTCGCTGTTTATCTGTACCGCGTGCTCGCGGCGGCAAACTTCACCGTGGTCAAGGTAGTCATAGCCGTCTATCGTACAAGGATCAATGGTGGGAACATATCGTCAAAGGCACTGCACTCGCTTTTTACATAGTCGGAATCAAGGAAAAGTCGTCTATATTCTTCGCCTTTTGCCTGTGCCAAAAGCTCTATGCCGTCTTCGGTTTTAAACGAAGCCATTTTTGCACCGTCTGACGGTAAAAAAACTGCTGAAAAGCTGCTGCATTCGAGAGTTATTGCTTCTCTGTCTTTATATATTGTTTTTTTAATCATAATTGTTACCTATTTTTGTTTATTCGTTAATAATCTTATCTTTTTTTACAGCGGTTACTGTTTTATCAAAATTTTCCTCTGCTGTGTTTTTGTTTTTCAAGAAGATACATTTGTGAAGAATATCAATTATAATAATTTGCGACTGAATAAGGGGAAAATCAGAATCGAGATGCTTGTTTATATCGCGTATTGTGGTGCAGATGTTTATATTCGAAACGTTGTGTAGCGGTGAATTACCGAAATCGCTTACAGTAATTATTTTTGCGCCCTGCTCCTTGGCGATCCTTGCTGCTTCGATTACGGACTTTGTTCTTCCCGATGAAGAAAAGAGAAATAGAATATCATTTTCTTTCAGCAGAGAAGCTGTCATTTTTGAAACCACTATATCACTGTTAAACGAACAGCCGCTTTTAAGACGAAAAAATTTTATATATGCGTACTGCGCGGAAACTGACGATGTACCGAGTCCAAAAAAGTGGATATGTTCCGCGTTGTTGAAATATTCAATGATTTTTTTGATGATTTCTTTGCTTACGGCTTTATACCCATTGTGAATAACATCAACGGTAAAATCGTGAATTCGCTTGCTAACTGTTTCTACTGAGTCGAATTCCGAGAATGACAAAAAATCTTCGGAAAAAATATTATTTTCCTCGGTAGCCGTGTATAGTTCGCTTAAAACTGTTTTTTTAAACTCTTTAACCCCCGAAAAACCTATTCCCTTAAAAAATCTGCAAACTGTGGAATAGCTTGTACTCGTATTCTCTGCAATAGAGTCTATAGTCATTGAGTTAACCGAAGCTAAATTGTTTAAAAAATATCTTGCCAAGGTGCTTTGCGCATTGTTTTTTGAGTTTTTTAGTTTATTTAACTGTAAAAAACAAATATTTTTCATAAGATTCCCCCTTTTTGATTATAGCACGATACGATATAAATGTCAATAATATATCATTAAATACATAAAAATACTGAAATGTTGCTATGGAATTATGTCATATAAATATATTATAATTTAAATAGAAAATGTATTTTTGGAGGGATATATATGTTAAAGTATTCTGTTTTTTTGGGAAATGTTGGCAGTTGTTTTGATCGGTATTGCACCGAATATGCAAAACCGTTCAGCCTATGTGAACTTTTTGAGCGTGCTGCTTCAATTAAGAAGTTGGATGCAGTTGATCTTGTGATGACTTGGGATATGATGAATCAAAAGGATGAAATCAAAGCGCAGCTGAAGAAGACTGGACTTAACGTTGGCTCGCTTGCGGTTGACACATTTGCCAACCCGATTTATCAAAAGGGAAGCCTTTCTTCAACCGACGCAAAGGTGCGCAATCAGTCGCTCGCCGATGCAAAGCGTGTTATTGATTTTGCCGAGGAAATCGGCTGTCCTATAGTAACACTTTGGCCGGGACAGGACGGCTATGACTATATTTTTGCGGCGGACTATATTAAGGAGCGCCAGCTCTTTGCTGACGGCCTCAAGGAGCTTTGCAAATACAATGAAAACATCATCATTACCGTTGAATATAAGCTCAAGGAGCCTCGCACGCATTCTTATTTAAGCACAGTTGGCTCTACCCTTTTGATGATGGAAAAGATCGGACTTCCCAATCTCGGTGTTGCGCTTGACTACGGTCATGCCGCTCTTGGATACGAAACCGCGGCAGAGGCGGTTGCAATGTGTAAAATGTACGGTGACAGATTAAAGCATATCCACATTAACGACAACTACCGCTTGTGGGATGACGACATGATTGTCGGCACCGTTCACACTCTGGAATACCTTGAATTTTTCTATTGGCTGAAGAAAACGGGCTATAACGGCTACCTGGTAATCGACCAGTTCCCATACAGAGAAGACGGAAGGGATGCGGTCAGCGAAAGTGCCGAATGGCTGGATGTTCTGCAAAAGGCGGCGGAAAGAATCAACGAGGAAGAAATAACCGAGGTTCTTGCAAAACGTGACGGAGTTGCTTCCAGCCGCTATATGAGAAAGCTGTTATTTGGAGGTATGGAATAATGGAGAATATTTTAAATGCACCCATTATTAAAGAATAGGAAAGCTACGCTAAATAAGAGCTTTATGCAGGAAAGGGAAAAATACTATGTACACACAACAAAGTTTTTGGGAAGAAAAAAACGAGCTTGCTGAGGCATGCCAGCGCTGTGCTGAGCTTGGATATGTAACTTCTTCCGGCGGAAACCTTTCCATAAGAGTTTCCGAGAATGAAATACTTATCACCCCCACAAAAACGCCCAAGCGCTGTATAAGTGCGGAGCATATCTGCGTTATTGACCTTAACGGCAAAACGCTCTACGCTCCCGAGGGTCTGGCTCCCACCGGTGAAACACCGTTCCACGTCAGAATGTACCAAAAGCGTGCCGATATCAAAGGTGTCGTTCACGCGCATCCCTCCATTCTGACCGGATTTGCTATCGCGAACAATGATATGCTCACAAAGCCGTTCCTTCCCGAGCCTATCATAGAGATCGGTCCGATTCTCACCGTCCCTTATGAAACACCGCTTACAGATGAACTGTCAGATAATATCGAAAAATTTCTTCCTCTCTCCAACGGTTTTCTTCTTGAAAATCACGGTGCGGTATTCTGCAGCGGCAAGGGAGTTATGGATGCACTTGATATGCTCCAGATGGCTGAAGAAATGGCAAAATCTGTATTTGTCGCCAAGGTTCTCGGAAACGCTAAGACTATTACGCCCTATTATGTAAAGAAGCTTGATGATGTTTTGCATGTGCGCTCTTTGAAGATGCCGGGAGATCCGAGCAGAGTTACATCGCTTGTTGAACTGTACAATCTGGAAGAAAACTCACCACAATAAATTACGAGATACATAATTATGAATTATCCAAAGATTTATTTAGCTATTGACAATTGCTTTGCTACAAAACGTTGGACAAGACCGCAATCTTGGTCGAAAATCATCAGCGAGTGTGGTCTTTCGTATGTAGAAAGCAGTGCTGACACCGAGTGTGATATGCTCTATCACAGCAAGGATTATCTCACAGATTGGCAGAGCATCACTCAAAAATGCGCAAACGAGCACGGTCTGTGTGTAGCGAGCGTTTATACCGGACACGGAACATATTCCACTCTCGGACTCACTCATACAGATGAGCGTTGCCGCAAGCGTTTTCTTAAAGAGTGGCTTTATCCGCACATAGAAAATGCCGCCAATTTCGGCGCGATAGTGGGCTTTTTCTGCCATGCGTTTGACACATCTGTGCTTCAGAGCGCGGATAAGTATCAGAAATATGTGGGAATTCTGATTTCCCAGCTTCAAGAAGTCGCAAAGCACTGCAAGAAAAACGGTGTCATTCCCTCTCTTGAACAGATGTACACTCCCAACCAATATCCTTGGCGCATAACCGACGCTGAATACCTGATCAAATCGGTCAGCGCGGCGGCACCGCTGTATCTGACGATTGATACAGGTCATCAGTGCGGTCAGAAGCAGTTCCCCATGCCGACAGAGGAGACCATCCTCTCCGCTATCGAGAATAAGACAACCGTGTACGTCGGATGCGACGAGGCTTATCGTGTTCTCGACGCGGCAAGAAACGGCAATATCTCAAAACAAAAGGCTGTGGCTGACATCCTCGATATAGCGAGCACCACACCGCATCTATTCTCGCAGGAGGAAGACTCGGATACATGGGAATGGATCCGCCGCATCGGAAGATATTCACCAATAATCCACCTTCAGCAGACGGATAACAATTCTTCCTCGCACAAGGACTTTTCCGATAAAAACAATGCCGCAGGTATTATTACGGGTGAAAAGCTTATCACGGCTCTTTATGAAAGCTACAGCAAAGCACCCGAGGCAGACATGCCGCCTTCAGTTGACAAGATTTATCTGACGCTCGAAATGTTCTATCCGACAGCTGAGAAAAACTCCAATATAGTAAACAGCATCAAGACGTCTGCTCGTTATTGGCGCACCTTTATCCCATCCGACGGAATGAGTCTTGACGAGCTTTACCGTAATTTAAAGTTGATTGGGAGGAATAATTTCGAACCACAATAACTCGGAATTATTCCTACAACATCACGAAAAAGAACCTACATATCTCATAATTTTGGATATTATGAATTGCAAATAAATTGGACATCGATTTTGAAAACACTAAAAAATCGCAAATAAAACAGTAAAAACTCTGACGATTTTCGAACTCTGATGTCCAATTTCATATAGGTGAATAAAAAGCGGCTTCTTTTGCGTTTGGCGTTTTGTTGCCAAGTGCTGAATGAGGCCTTTTATTGTTATACATTTCTATGTATTTGCCGACCGAAATTTTGAAATCTTTGACGGAACGGTAGTTTGTCCGATACAGTTCCTCGCTTTTCAAAATAGAGAAGAAGGTTTCGATCATTGCGTTGTCATGAGGTGTATGTGTTCTGGAATACGACTGCGTGATATTCATCTCTCGTACGGCGGTACAAAATGTTTTTGAGATATAATTGCTTCCACGGTCCGTGTGAAGAACAAGGTCGCTTCCGGGTTCGCGAGAAAGGTATGCGTCCTTCAAGGTAGCTTTTGTGAGCTGTGTACTGTTGTTTTGCGATATGCGGTACGCTACAATTTTTCTCGAATACACGTCAAGTACTGCGCAAATATAGAAAGAAGTTTCGCCCAAGCGGAAATATGTAACATCACTTAACCACAATTCATTTGGTTTTGATACAGTGAATTGTTGGTTGGTTCGGTTTACATATTTTCGCTGTTGTCTTTCATACAGGGATTTTGCGCCACTACGTACGCTATGCAGACCAAGTTCGTGCATTAACTCGGATACAAATTTTTCGCTGACGCGGAAACCGCGTTCTCTGAGAATGGCTGCAATTTTCCTTGCACCTAAAATATGACGGTATTCATCGAAGATGTTTTGGATTTGTTCGCTTATCTCAACTCTTCGCTTAACAAACCAAGAGTCTTCCTTCTTGCTTCGGAATATGTGATTGTAAAACGTTCCGCGGGAAACTATCAAAGCTTCGCAAAGTGCGTGGACGCTGTATTGACCGTAAAGTTTTTCGATAGCGTTTAGTTTTTCTCTGAGCGGTGCTTGTGCGGTACAGTCAACGACTTTCAGTATTTCTGTGATTTCGGTGAGCTTCTGCACGCGTTTTTGAAGAAGATAGGTTTCACGCTGTGAAGCGGAGGATTCGTCGGTTTGCTTCTTAAGCCAAAGATATAATGTGCTTTTGGATATACCGGTATCTTCCGCGATCTGGCGAATTGACTCGCCGCCGCTTATGTATCGGTCTATGATTGCTTGTTGGGCTTGGGGTGTGTATTTTGAACTCATGAGAGTGTTCTCCTGGTTGTGGATGTGTATAGGTATATAATATCAGGTAAATGTTAAACAAATGTTAAGAGAGATTAGAGTGTAAGTGTTATTCAAAACACGGAAAAAGTTACCTGACGTGATAGTATAATTTTTTGAAAATGCCATAGTCATTTATATCTGAGATTAAGAATAATAATATGAGTTCACGTTTAGATACCTATACATTTTTGAGTAATGTAAAGATAATTTGTCAAAACTAATATAGAAAGCTGATCTCAAATAAGTGTTAATTAACATTTAACAAAATGATAATATTTTGTTAAACCCATTGATTTGAGCAGGTGTTTATATTATAATATATAAGGAGATTACTTCGCCTAGTGCGAAATAATATAGGGAAATGAGGAATACAATGGTAGTTTTAGATGTTAAGCTTGATAATTTTTATGCGTTTAGAAATTTTCATTTGAATTGTACTTATCCAAAAAAAATTGTTGATTCTTGCATTAAGGACGAACACTTGGTGGATCGACCCAATTTTCGGTATAAAAAAGTAAATATTATTATGGGCGCAAATGCATCAGGAAAAACAACATTGGGTCGTACTTTGATGAAAATATTCAACTTTATTGAGAGAAAAAATTATGAGTTTATTACAAGTGCTATCGCCGACCCACAGAAAAACGCTATGTTTGTTGTAGATTTAGCGTCGGTTCATAATATTTTTTATCGCGTTACATGTAATATTTCTCCTTGCACAAATGGCAAATATAGCTTGGAGAATATAGCACTAGAGATTCGTCAGGAACAGATAAAGGCGAAAGATAGCTATGAATCTTGTTCAAAGCGCTTAGAAGATAAAGAATATTACCCATCTGAAAGTTATTTAGAAGAGTTGGAAAAAGTGTCAGCACTCGATTGGTTGTTTGAATATCCAGAAGAGACTAATCGAAAAATTAATCTTCCAAAGGATGATTTGAAATTACAGAATGTTCTACAAAACATCCTAAAGGCATTGGATCCGTCTATACAAGCAGTTGAAAAATCTCAAGAGATAGATAATGCATACGTAATTAGACTTCATAATAAGTCTATTATTTTGCAAGATGGCGAAACATTTGACACAGAGTATTTGTCAAGTGGAACTAAAGCTGGAGTGGAAGTTGCAAAGGTCGTTTCTGCGTTAATTCAAAATGTATACTCGTTTTATTATTGTGATGAGAAATTTCCATATGCTCATAGCGATATTGAAAAATCAATTCTTTCAGTAATGATTGAGTCCATTGGCCCCAACAGCCAGTTGTTTTTTACTACTCATAATACCGATGTGTTGGAACTAAATCTTCCAAAACACTCATTTATATTCTTGAAAAAGAATATGAGCGATAATGAGAGTCCTATCAGCGCCATTAATGCATCTTCATTGTTAAAACGTAATACGGATTCATTGAAGAATGCCGTTGAAAATGATTTGTTTTGTGCGGCTCCATCTGTAGATGGCATTTATGACATTTTGAAAATATAGGTGGTATCAATGAAGAGTAAATATGTACAATACTATGTAGAAGGAGAGGACGAAGAGAAAATTGTAAATGTCCTCAAATCAGAACTGAAGGTTATTAGAGCCGGGAAGGTGCAAAAATTTAATGTTGTTGAAAGTGAATTGTCAAATGCAAGGTTGATGATGCTAAAACCATCAACGATGGTTGTTTTAGTGTTTGATACTGACACAGGAAATTCTGACATTTTAAATAGTAATATAAATAAGCTCCGTGAGTGTTCCGCAGTTGCCGAAGTAGTTACTGTGCCCCAAGTATTAAATTTGGAAGATGAATTAGTTCGTAGTTGTAATATAAAAAACATAAATCAATTGTTAAATAGCAAGTCGAAAAAAGATTATAAGAGGGATCTTATTAGTGCTTCTAATTTAGCTAGTAAATTATTTGAACATAAATTTAGTATCGAACGTTTTTGGAATTCATCTCCTAACGCCCCCTATCATATGGTGGAAAATATGTCGAAAAAGATAAAACTATGATTGGATACCCTATTGTGATTCGATCTATTGTGTGACGAATGCAGTAGGGTATTTAATTTATAAGCCACCACCTGTCTGTGAAATCTCTTGTTTCCCCAGTAACAAAGTGAAAACACTTTTCTCTCTTTTTGTAATATCATTAGTAGCATACCCCTATTGATAGGCCTACCGTAGGCCTATCAATAGGGGTGAATACCCTGCTGCGATTCGAACCCCTGTGGGTTGGACACAGTGGGGTATCGTTATATTATCCAGCAATTACAGGGCTTTTGAGGTGCAGATTTTTTGCGCAAATTGGACATCAAAAATAAAAAACTCGAAAACGTCTACAAAAACACAAATTATCTAACTATTTTCGAACCCTTGTGTCCAATTAGGGGTTTTCCCATTATAGATGAATAAAGAAAAAACTAACGAAGATATCTCAGCCAAAGGCTGCATGGAGTTGATAGAGAATCAACTCACACAATCATAGGTCAATGCCGAACCGGCAAAACATCTCTTGCAGCTTCATTGGGGACAAGGATGATTCTTCGCGGAAAGATTGTGTACTACATAAAGTACTATGATCTAATGGAGATTTTGTTCTCGAAAGATACAAATCCAACCTCAAAAAGAAAATATGATTATATCATAACAAGTGATATGATCATCATATCCTAATTTGTGCGTAACGTATGTGTTGGAAAACAAAGATGCGTTCTTGGCTAAAATAGCAGCTGTTCCATTGGGAAAAGAAGCATTTGAAAAGTTGGTTGCTTCGAAACAAACAGACTTGGTATTTAAAGAATGCATTATCAAACATCATGGTGCGAATCTCATGACTGAAACAGTTGCGAATCAGATCTGTTCTGAAAGATTTTCAATCTCAAGGGATATATTCCATGCAACATGGGAAGTCCTTGATTTAAGCAAAAAGAAAAAGCTGATGCTCGATTATTTGGATATTCTCAACGCCGATGATTTTGAATTGTGTTTTTCCATACTTGGAAAACCTTATCATGAACTATCTGATAGAAGTAGACGCCATAAAGTAATGATTCCATATAGCGAAGAACATATGAAACTAGCAAAGCGATTACAACAAGTTGACTATATTACAAGCTATGATGATACCGGATACAGCAAGGAATATGATTCATCCTCGCATAAGATGGTAGACACACATGCAATTCTTTGCCGAGTAAAAGCTATTATAGCTGACAATAAATAAGTGGATACCCTGCTGTGATTTGATCCATTGTGTGATGAATGCAGTAGGGTATTTAATTTTTTAACCAGCACCTGTCTGTAAAATCTCTTGTTCTCCCAGTAACAAAATGGAAACACTTTTCGTTCTCGCTGGCATATAATTAGCAGGATACCCCTATTGATAGGCCTACCGTAGGCCTATCAATAGGGGTGCCATGCATCTTTTTTGTACGGTGTAGCCATCCTTTACTTAATTTAATTTCATTCCCGAAAGCATGAAACCGAATCCCTTATCTGTATCGGGAACGGTGTGTCCGCTTTGCACGCTGCAACAAAATGAATTGTCAATACAAATCAAAGCCGAAACCGCCGCCCACTTTTTTATTTGGTTGCGCCGCACGTCCTACATACAACGGTAAACGGTAGAAGGGATCAAAGCGTGTGGGCAATTCGCTGTGTAATATCACCCGACGTACCCCGTTGCGTATTTCTTCTACGGCAACCGGGAAAATTTCGGACGTTCCGTATCCGTTGGTCGCCAATACGGCAGACACGTTTGAGTTTTCGTTATAGATAATCGGTCGCAGACCGTTTGTACCGATACTGATCGTACCGCCCAGAATATCACTGCAGCCGCCGTTCAGTGTTTGACAAAGCGGACCGTCACCCTCTGTTTTGAAGCCCATCAACCACAGTAGACCTCCGTCGTTGATTATTTCGTGCATAGAGCGCTCGGGATTCAGATTTTGTGCATATACGGTTTGACCGATAAAATGGAATGCGGGCTGATGGCGATACTTCTTGTTTGCTGTGGTAGAGACCACATCTTCCATATATACGGTTCCGCCGGGTATGCGATTGACATAGACAGGACAGCATTGGGCGTGAATGTCACGCAAGTGGATTGTTCGGGTGCTTTCGTGACTGAAGAGCCTGATTACACCGTATAGCATATCCCGTGAGGCGAGTTTTTCCATCAGTAACGGTTTATCGCTTTCGCCTACAATGGCAAATACGGCATCATTCTCGTCTGTGGATCTGCTTTCGGGTATCGCCAGCTCGCAGTTCATAAAATGCACATGACGTACCTGTGGCGGAACAGTTACTGTATCCGATAATAAGTAGTATCCCGGTTGAAACCATATTGTTCCGCCGTGATCCATTGCGCGCTGTACAGCAGCGGTATCGTCAGCGATGCCGTCACCCACAGCACCGAAATCATTTACACACACCCAATCCTGCTGATTCCACAAATCCGTCTGGTCGGGAAACGGAGGGCAGGGGATGTTCATGCTCCTCGCTTCAGAGCCGTCAAAGGGACTGTATACTCCGTGGGAGGAAAATTCCTCAACCCAACCGTCGGGTGCGGCGGTTTCGCCCCAATAAAGGCTGTAAGCTTTTTTGAAGCCGCTTGTTTTTATGTTGCGCAGGAATACACACCCCATATCGATACGAAGGGCGGGATATAAGCTGCCGTTAGGGCTTAACAGCTCTGCGTCTGTGATCACAACATTTCCAAGTGCGCCTGTAACGAATACTGCCGCCATATCGCCCACATAATGAAGATTATGGAACGATACGATGCTTTGCTCGATGTAAATTCCGTATTTTTGCTGATTTTTAAGCGAGATTGTATCAAATGTCATATAATTGCGCGTGGGTGTTACTTCAATGCCAATATCAAATCCGTCAATTTCCACGTTACGCACACAGCATCCGGAATTGATCTCCTTGGTCAGCGAAATTCCGACTGCTCCGCGGTGTTCAGAGTCGGAAGAACGAATAGTTACATTGCGTACCGCACCTGAATTGTTTCCGTAAAACACAAGCCCTATTGCGCCCGGGTTACCGGAGCCAATGTCGATTGTCATATTTTCAAAATAGTTGCACCACGCTATGTTCGAGCGTTCGCCCCGCATATAGCTGATAACAGGGCGTCGGTTACCGAATTCAAAGCCTTTACAGTTATCCTGCAAGCGGATTACAGTGCCGGTGCGGCTTTGACCGATCATTACAATGCGGCGGTTGAGCTCGTATCCCCGTACGGCTTGAGTCGGTCGGTAGTTTTGCAGCTTGTCCAGAGAATAGCTGATCGTATCTGTTACCAGGTATTCGCCGTTCGGGAAATACAGCGCAGGTACCTGCGGTTCTTTTTCGGGGAAAACAATTCCGTCTACCACACCGTTGATTTTCCAGTTTTCAAAGGCGAGCACGGCGTTCGGTTCGGGAATGGCAAGCAGATGCTGCATGGTAGCTTCGGTTGCTTCGATCTGGAGCTTAAGCAGCTCGTCCAATAATTTGCACAGAACGGCGGTACAGTCTTTTTTTCCGGTATTGTCCAAGCTGTAGGGTGGCTTGGTTACATCAATAATGCCGCGGCAATTTTGCGGGAAACAAACATTTTGATATTCTGCAAGATACTGATTTTGCATATTGCGCTCCTTTCGTGATTCAAGGCTTCAATTTTCTACAGAATTTGTTTTTTCTGAGGCACTTAAATTTATTTGAATGCCGAAAACATAAAGTCAATACCCTCGTCGGTGTCGGGCAGAGTGTGACCGCCGTCCCATGCGGTAAAGGCGAAGTTTTCGGGGCATCCGAAGGCTTCGAAATACTTGTGTACCCTCTCTGCCTCTCTTACCGCGGACCTGTAATCGAAAACGCTGTCCTCCTTGCCGACGGCAACGTAAAGCTTTCGTGGCGCACAAAGTGCGGCAACCTCGGCGTCGTGAAAGGTATTGGCGCTGTTCTGATATGTCCAATTATTCCACGAATACACGTTGCGGTCGTTGAAGCAGGCATTGGGAAATCCCGCCTTGATGCGTGTGTCCGCCGCCATTGTGTGAAGGGTGAAGTAGCCGCCGTATGAAATTCCCGTCATTCCTATCCTTTCGCCGTCGATAAAATCAAGCTCCGAAAGAAAAGTGATGGCGTTCATTATGCCCTTTATCTCCACGGCGGTGATGCTGAGCCCGAACCGCTTCAGATTCTTGTCGACCTCGCCTCGGTTATGTGATATGGGGTGTGACGGACTTGTGGGCTTCGCCTCTGCACAGTTCCACAGAAGAAGCTGGGGGGCAAATGCCGCCGCACCGCGTGCAAGCAGACGCTTTACCATATGATTGTAATTGTTGGGTCCGTTAAGGTCGGAGCAAAGCTCGGGCGTTCCGCCGCCTCCGTGCTGGGCGATCACAAGCGGTGCATTTTTCGCACCGTGAGGCACGAAAAGCAGCCCGTACTGCGAAAGCTCGGGTGTTATCGGTGTAACAAGGCGGTAAATTTCCGCACCGTCACCGTCACAAAGCCTTGTAAGCCGCGGAGCTTCAAGTCCGTTGGAGGTGAGCTTGTCAAGCCCCAGCATCTCACAGTATTTTTGGCGGTACTCCTCAAGCCTTTCTGGGAATGTATCCGCAGGCATGAAACGCTCCCGCTCGGCATTTCCCTCGGCTTCAAGCCGCTTTACAAGGGCGTTTAATCCGTCGCGGTACTGTTCTCTGTATGTATCGCCCTCGACGATGATGCTTTTTATCTTATCCTCGATCATAATCCTATTTCACCTCGATAAGCTCAATTCCGCTGATTCTCGAAAGCTTGCGAAGCGTTTCGAGATGATGACCCACACCGAGGGCAAGATGATGTGTGGGTCCCGCCTCGCACCAGCGTTCAAGGAAGCCGCAAACGTCGCCGCCGAAGCTTACTCTCGTGTTGGTGTTGCCCGTCTGGGGTATCTCGCCCGGCAGAGATTCGCCCTCTGCGGCTATCATGCGGAATTTGCCGTTTGCATCCGTATTGATGCTGAGGAGGGTCACGGGACCCGATTTCAGCGAAAACTCAACGCCGATGCCGCTGCCCGATTTGCCGTGATACTTCTTCAGCTTGCGAAGTCTCGGTCTTCCCTCTGCGATTGCGGTATTGTGAGGTCCGTCGTGACCGATGAGCACCACATCGTCGCCTACATCGAAGGGGTGTATCTCCGCAAACGAGCCTCCGCCGCCCACAGCCTTCATAATAAGCATTGATGCGGCGGTCTTGAGGTCGGCTTCACCTGCGAGGGGTGTGCCCGACGAGGTAAGAAGCGTGTTTCCGATAATGAGATTTGCCGCAAGCTGCTCATAAGGATTGTTCGGCTCGCTCTTGTAGTAGTAAGCGAGAGCACAGAGTCCGTTGTTCTTAACGAGTGTTTTAAGTGCCGCCGCCTGACGTGCGGAATATACAAGATCCTCACGCTGCACATAATCGGTAAGCGGGTCAACTGACGGGTCGCATATCTCGAATATGCCCTTTATCTCCTCGATCTGCTCGTCTATCTCCGCTTCGGTAACAGCCTCGGAAAGCCTTGCAAGCTCGCATATCTCTATCATTTTGACATGAGCACCGAACGCCGCCGTGAAGGCGGTGGGATCCGAGTGCATATCGTACATTCCCTCGTAGGTGTGACCGAGATAGCCGATGGTTTCGTACTTGAACGCCGCCATGGCATTTGCCGCCGCAAGCCAGCCCTCCACCTCGCGTCCTATACGCTCACGCTGTGAGGATGCCGCCACGATGCAGGGCGGAATTTTTTTGCCCATACGTCCGTAAACGCCCGCGATTTCGGGCATTGCGCAAACGTCGTCGTTGGCAAGCTGCATATAGGTAGTGGTGTGTGAATAATCGAGGTGATCGAGGGGCTGAATCGCCACAAGCACCTGTGGGATATCAAGGTATCTTGCAAAGGGTGCACACACCGCCGACGGAACATAGGTTGAAAGCAGCACGAAAAGTAAGTCCGCATCTGCCTTTTTAAGCTCCCTTACCGCACCGAATGCCGCTTCGGCGTTGTCTATATAGCCTGCGTCGAAAATTTCGTATTTATCGCCGTCGATATACCGTGCAAACTCGGCACTCTTCTTCATAAGCTCCTCGCGAAGCCCCTCAAACTGTGCGAAATATATGTAATGTCCGACGGTAACAAGTGCTATCTTTGTCTTTTTCATAGTTTCCTCTCAAATATAGTTTTTTAAGGTTTCACGCTTTACTTTTTCCTTATCGAGCCGCTCAAGGCTTACCTTGCTCATATCGGGAGTCTCCCACGACCTGTTAAGCCGCTCCGAAAGTCCGATATCCTGCGGTGTGCGGTAATCGGGCAGATTATCGCGTGCGGTCAGCTCCTCGCGAATCGCCTGAAGATAGCGGAAGCCGAACTCGTGGCTGGGTGCCACATAATGTCCCTCGTCCCATTCGTTCCAGTTGTCGATCATCATTATCCGCTTACCCCATGCTCCGTCCGGAAGGGCGTCTGTCATTTCCTTCATGCGGCGGATACATTTGCGGTA
>JAEIGA010007210.1_pt1 | contig 16906 bp, 15 predicted proteins | sample 9270691 | NCBI WGS metagenome assembly JAEIGA01 (sample SAMN17057246, study PRJNA624740) | gut metagenome | biome: biome; isolation source: fecal sample | host: Bos grunniens | place: China: Xizang | collected 2019
AATCTTTTGCAATAACAAAATATTGACTACCTTTGTAACGAGAAGAACTGCGAAAACTTAAATTTTTTTAATAATAACTATGAATAAGGTTAAATTTTCTTTGTTTGCATTGGTTGCAATCTTTGCAGCATCGTGTGTTGCTGACCCCGTTATGGAGGGTGAAGGTGTAGCTGCCGAGAAGAGTCCTATCGCGAAGATTATCAACACTTCTGAGGGTGCTGCAGCTGGCAAGCTCATCCTCTATGTCGATGAGGAGACTGCCGACGCTTGGACTGTAAGCCCAACTCGCTCTGGTAACGCTCAGCTCGATGCTGTGGCTGAGGAGCTTGGCGTAGAGTCTATTTCGCCTGTGTTTAATATGAACATCAATGGCGATGCTAAGCGTGCCCTTGATATGCACCGTTGGTTTGTTGTTAAGTTCGACAAGGAGGCTAACTTGGATCTCGTTGCACAGAAGTTTGCTGCAATCAGCTCAGTTGATCGTGTGCAGTACAGTTCTATTATCGAGAGACCCGACGCTAAGGCCGTTACTCTATCTCCTGACGAGGTAGCTCAGACACGCTCTGGCGAGGAGTATTTCAACGACGAAATGCTTGCATTGCAGTGGCACTACAACAACAAGGGTCAGCAGAGCATCTTCCCTGGTGCTAAGGAGGGCGAGGATATTGGTGCCTATGGTGCTTGGAACTACACTACAGGTAATCCTCAGATCGTTGTTGCAGTTGTTGACGAGGGTGTTATGTACACCCACCCCGACTTGGCTGATAATATGTGGGTAAACCAGGCTGAGGCTAACGGTGTCGAGGGCGTTGACGACGACAAAAACGGTTATGTCGACGATATCCACGGTCTTAATGCAGTGAAGCTTACCGGTAATATCACCTGGAATAAGCCTGCTTGGGCCGCCAATGGTGACTATGATGGTGACACGGGTCACGGTACTCACGTAGCAGGTACTATCGCTGCGGTAAACAACAACGGAATTGGCGTTTGTGGTGTTGCTGGTGGCGATGGCTCTGGTAATGGCGTCCGCATTATGTCTATTCAGATATTCGATGGTAACGATAAAGGTGACATCAACACTAATGCTAAGGGTATTGAGTATGCTGCAGACAATGGTGCTTGCATCTTGCAGAACTCTTGGGGATATAACTCTGAGAAAGGTCCACAGTCAGATAGTGCCTACTCTTCAGGCTACTATGGTGTAGAGCTTACTGCACTTCGCTACTTCCAGTCGCAGAGCGGTTGCCCACAGGTAATGGATGGCAACGTGGTTATCTTTGCTGCAGGTAACGAGACCTACCATTCAGCTAACTACCCAAGTGCTTACAACGAGTTTATCTCAGTAACTGCTTATGCTCCCGATGGTAATCCTACAGTATACACAAACTATGGTCCTGGCTGTAATGTAGCTGCTCCTGGTGGTGAAAGTGAGGTTATCGGCAGTCAGGGCTTCAAGGACTATGGTTGTGTGCTCTCAACACTCCCATCTGATTGCCCCGATCCATACAAGTCAGTTGGTGGAAATATTGTAAATTACGGTGAGGATTATGGTTATATGCAGGGTACATCTATGGCGTGTCCTCACGTCTCTGGTATCGCAGCCTTGGTACTCTCTTACGCTGTAGAGAATGGCATCCACCTTACTAACAGTCAGCTCTACGATGTGCTCACCTCATCAGTGCGTAATATCGACAACAGCCTTACTGGCGATGTGGAGCGTCACCAGGCTTACATCGATGCAAATGGTAATTACAAGATTAGATCATACCAATTTAACCTTGACCTTTATAAGGGCAAGGTGGGTACTGGTAAGCTCGATGCTACACTCGCTATTATGAACCTCCGTGGTGCCACTTGCATCCCTGTGGTTGTTAACGAGGAGTATGCTCTTAAGCTTGGCAATATCGTTGGTACTAATGATCTCAATCTGACTATGATGAAGGAGTTTGTTATTACTGACGATGTTAAGCAGCGTCTTGGTATCAAAACAGCTGACTTCTTCGACAACACTATCTATCTTGAGTGTACTAAGCCAGGTATCGGTGTGATCACTGTTAAGTACATCGCTGGTGGTAATGCAGTTGGTGGTGGTAATTCAACTGGTGGTAAGCTTATGGAGAAGGAGGTCGTAATCATCTCTCGTGAGGGTAACGACGACGGTGCTTGGTTGTAATCTATTGTAGAACTTATAAAAGTTGAAAGATATGAAGATTTTTAAGATGTTGTCATTGGCTGCCGTATTGCTCTTCGCAGTGGCTTGTGGCGAGAAAAATGGTCCTTCAGGCGGCACATCTGTTGCAGGTTGGGATAACATCGAGCAGGAGTGGAAGCTTGTGTCGGTAGATGGCGTAGCTAACGACTTCTCGGTATATATTGAGTTCGATGGTGGTACATTTGCACTCTACCAGCAGGTTTACTCTTGGGACTACGTCTTCTACGAGGGCGAGTACTCTATCGATGGTGGCGTGCTCAGCGGCAAATACTTCGATGGTAGCAGCTGGAAGACATCATACACCGGTGGTGTATCAGAGGATGGTAAGTTCCTTACTCTCAAGGATGCAACTCCTGTGACTTACGTCTATGAGGCTTGCACAATTCCTGAGAATGTAAAGGAGGAGGCAACAGCAACACGTGCTGCGGAGATTACTCCATTCCTCTAATCTCTCGATGCAACGGGTCGTCGTTGACCCATTCGAAAATGCAGGACCCCTCGGATGGTACTTTGTAGTACTGTCGCGAGGGGTCCTTTTTTGTGTTGTGTCGAGTTCGGCACCCGTTAGCTTTGTGTGTGGTGAGTTCTAAAATTCCATAATCTTCACTCGTCAAGCGAAAAAACTTATAATCGCGGTTGTAAATAATCTTTTTTTCGTATATTTGCAACTTGTGAGAGTCTCCTTTAACAGGGCTTACATAATTAGCGATAAGACTTTTAACTAATTAATAACTATGAACAAAACAAAACTACTTCTTCTTGCTTTGGCTGGAATATTCGCGGCATCGTGCGTGGCAGATGTTGTTGAGACCCAGACTATCACTGCCGAGGCTCAGGCAGCTAAGAAGTTTGTCAACACCCCCCAGGATGCTACTGAGGGCGAGTTGATTATCTATGTTGACGAGGCTACAGCACAGCAGCTAGAGGCTGCAGAGGTGGCTACACGTTCGGGTGTTATGCCACTCGACAACCTCGCTTGCGAGGTAGGAGCCACAAGCCTTCAGCCAATCTTCAACCTTCAGGTAAATGGCGATGTGAAGCGTGCTCGCGGTATGCACCGCTGGTACTCTCTTAGCTTTCCAGCTGAGACCGACCTCCAGGTAGTAGCTCAGAAGCTCTCTGCAATGGATGTCGTTGAGCGTGTGCAGTTTGTCACAAAGGTTGCTGCTCCTACATCGAAGATTACTGAGGTAGACCCTTCGCAGTTTGCACAGACACGCTCTGAGGATCTGCCTTACGACGACCCTATGCTCTCAAAGCAGTGGCACTATCGCAACCTCGGTCTCCAGGAGACATTCCCTAATGCTAAGGAGGGTGCAGATATCAACCTCTTCCCAGCTTGGGAGATCACTGCTGGTCGCAACGATGTCATCGTAGCAGTTGTCGACGAGGGTGTGTGCTATACACACCAAGACCTCGTAGATAATATGTGGGTTAACGAGGCTGAGGCTAATGGTACAGAGGGTGTCGACGATGATAACAACGGCTATGTAGACGATGTTCACGGCTATAACTTCGCACACAACGGTCGTGTGACTTGGACACGTACTGGCGACCAGGGTCACGGTACTCACGTGGCAGGTACTGTAGCTGCAGTAAACAACAACGGCATTGGTGTGTCGGGTGTTGCTGGTGGTACTGGTAATGGCGATGGCGTGAAGATTATGTCGTGCCAGATTCTCTCTGGTGGTAAGGATGCTGGTGCTGGTGGTACTGCAAAGGCTGTTGAGTATGCTGCCGATATGGGTGCTTGCATCTTGCAGAACTCTTGGGGCTTCCAGGCTGGTCAGATTGCCAACGACTCACAGTTCGAGAGTGGTCAGACAAGCGTAGAGCTCGATGCATTCCACTACTTTATGGAGACCAAGAACTCTCCAGCGTTGGAGGGTGGTATCATCATCTTTGCTGCAGGTAACGATGGTAAGGCTGTTGCTGGCTATCCTGCTGCATACAACGAGCTTATTGCTGTTACAGCTATTGCTCCTGATGGTCTTCCTACATACTACACTTGCTACGACCGTGGTTGCAACGTAGCAGCTCCTGGTGGTGAGTATGCCCCTACAACTTGGGCTGAGCCTGGTTGTGTGCTCTCTACATTGCCTGGTGATAAGTATGGCTTCAGCCAGGGTACATCTATGGCTTGTCCTCACGTCTCTGGTATCGCAGCGTTGGCTATCTCATACGCTTTGGACAACAACATCGTGCTCACATTGCCAGAGTTGAAGGATATCATCGTAAGCTCTGTAAATAACCTCAACCCATATCTCACTGGCTTCAAGACAAATACATCTGGTGGTACTCTCAACCTCGCATCGTACAACAACAAGATGGGTACAGGTCTTATCGACGCTTACCGTGTGTTGATGGCTGTACGTGGTACAAAGGCTATCGCAATTCCTGTTGGCGAGGAGGTTATCATCAACGTAGCATCATATATCGGTGATGGTACAAACGACAAGATTAAGATGCTCGAGTCTGAGATTTCGCAGGATGCTATCGACGCACTCGGCATCGAGAATATCAAGTGGATGGGTGGCAAGCTTATGCTCACTTGCACAAAGCCTGGCTCGGCACTCGTTACTCTGAAGTATGTTGCCGGTGGTACTAACGTTGGTGGTGGTCAGATCACTGGCGGTATGGCGACTCAGCAGGAGTTCGCCTTCGTGGCTCGCTATGGCGTATCGTACGACGAGGGTACTTTGGAGCCTAACAATCCTGGTGGCTGGTTGTAATAGTTTATAACGCAATAATATTGTTTCGAGATATGAAAAGTTTGAAGATATTTTCACTTGCAATGCTCCTTGTAGTTGCTCTTGTTGGTTGCGATAAGAATAATGATGGCCCTGCAGGTGGTGGCGACAATGGCCTGTTGGCTGGTGAGTGGAAGCTCGCTATGTGGAACGAGGCTGAGCCTGAGTTCAACGTATATATCGACTTCAACGCTGATGGTACATTTGAGATGTATCAGCAGGTGTGGTCGTTCGATTACGAGTGCTTCACTGGCAACTATACAATCACTGGCGACATTGTGACAGGTACTTATGCGGATGGCTCTAACTGGCTCTGTGGCTATAAGTTCGAGAAGAGTGGCGACACCCTTACATTGTATAGCCAGGAGGATCAGTCTGTAACAAGCCTCTACGAGAAGTGTGAGATTCCAGCCGAGATTAAGGCTGAGGCTACTGCAACTCGCTCATCTGAGGTTGTTCCATTCTTGTAGCAAATCGTTGGTTATCAATTTTTTGGGGTAATTTCCGATGAGGAGTTACCCCAAATTTTTAGCTTATGAAGCGAATATTTACACTTTTAGTTCTTCTATCTACTCTCGTTGCTACGCTCCGTGCCGAGGGTATTAGCCCCGAGCGAGCCGAGAATATCGCTCGCGAGGTGCTCGGAGGTGCTACACGCTCCTCGGATGTGTGTGTGGTGTGGGATAGCTCTATCTTCGCCCAGACCCGTGTTGAGCTTTCCGAGCCAACGTTCTATGTTGTGACATCAACTTTAGGCAGAGGCTTTGTGGTTGTTGCAGGCGACGATGCTGTAGTTCCCGTCTTGGCATACTCAACTAACTGTTATGCACCGCTATCGGATAACCTCCCTAAGAACTTCGAGGGTTGGCTTAGATATGTTGACCGCGTGGTGAGTGATGCTCGTGACCGTGGCCTTAAAGCCAACAACGCTACTGCACAGCTTTGGAGCCAGGAGTATACGCCCGTCGATGCAGTGATGCTCAACACAGCACGTTGGAGTCAGGTAGCTCCATACAACAACCAGTGTCCCGTAGAGAGTGGAGCACATAGCCTTACGGGATGTACCCAGACGGCTATGGCCATTATTATGAAGCACCACCGCTGGCCCGAGGCAGCGAAAGGTACAACCGAGCCATATGAAACAATTTATGGACTCGCAGTTCCACAGCGTGATATCAACCACTCATACGACTGGGATACTATGCTCGAGACATATGTCGATGGCGAGTATAACGACGTTGAAGCAGAGGCTGTTGCGACACTTATGGCTGATTTGGGCTATGCATTCAAGGCAAACTATACGGCAGTAGACACCTCCGCTCTGCCAGATATGGAGGTGCTCTACAACAATTTTGGCTATAGCCCCGCTTCACGAATGATAATTAGCACCAACCCAGGCATTACCTATGACTCTTGGGTAGCTCTTCTTCGTCGAGAGATTGAGTCCAACAGACCAATCTTCTATGTTGGTTATACGGCAGAGAATAGTGGTCACGCCTTTGTGCTCGATGGTGTAGATGCTAATGACTACTTCCACGTCAACTGGGGTTGGAACGGTCTCTACGATGGCTTCTTTATGCTCGACAACCTTATGCTCGACAGCTACCACTTCACCGAGCGACACTGGGGTATCTTCGGTATGCACCCAATGCGTGATGGCGAGGCAGATAACTGGCTTGGCCTTGCCTCTGGAGGCATTGTGCTGAGTGAGAACGATTTTGAGAGAGATAAGCCGTTTATTGTTGAGTCGTTGTCGTATGTCAACAACTCCACATTCCTTGTGTTCGATGGTAAGGTGCGTCTCGGTGTCTGCAATGCTCAGGGAGAGTGGAAGTCGTGGGCATCGGAGGCTTCTGACGTATATCTGCTCTCGACATATCAAAACTCTAAGGTGAATATCGAGGCTACTATTACCCACGACATAGAGCAGGGAGATATGCTCTGTGCATACTACTGTAGCGATGATAGCGAAAAGTGGTATAGGATGTATGGCTCTGCTGATGGTGCTGAGGATAGTGTTGTTTTGAAGTATGCCCCCATTGGTGATACAACTTCGATGTCGTTCGATAAGGAGTCGGGACTCCTCATTGTCAAGTATGACTACGATGTGAAGTCGGAACTCTCGCTCTTGGGTGAATCTGTCGAGAACGGAGTGACAATAACAAGAGGTCGTATGGTTGTCGACACTAAATACCTGGTGAGTGGGGCAGAGTATTCCATCTCGCTTCATCGCGAGGGTGTCGAGGATAAGACGATTAGTTTCAAGTTTAATAAGGAGGAGTAATGAGAGGGCTAATATTTTTGGTGGCGACGCTTTTTCTTGCCATCGGTTGTAAGGAGAGTAACGTCGATGAGAGGGTCGAGCAGCCTACACTCAATGTCGATGTCGAGAGCCTTGAGCTTAGCTATCGCGAGCAGAAGGTCGAGATAGCTGTCGAGAGTAGCGAGGAGATTGATGTTGCCGAGCAGGTGCTGTGGATTAATATTAACGGCGTTGATAAAGGCAAGGTTAAGCTCTCTATTCTTAAAAACGACACAGAGAAGGCTCGTGAGGCAGATGTCATAATCACCGCTGGTGAGTTGAGCCACACTGTTCATATTATACAGTTGGCTAAGGGTGAGGTGTTTAGCCTTGTGTTGGGTCATAGCTCTGAGATACTCGACTCGCCAAAGTGGGGTGGTGACAACGTCTCAGGTCGTGTAGACTGGGGCGATGGCACCTCAGAGGAGTATGTTGAGGGCGTTTCGCACGAATACACCGCCGATGACAAGCATACAGCAACATTCGATATGGAGGGTGCCACATCGTTCGAGATTGAGCGAGTGGGTGAGATTGAGAGTGTTGAGATTACACTTTAAAAGATTGAGGGGTTGTCCGCGGACAACCCCTCAACTGTTTATAGAATATTCTCGACATAGTCGATTTCGTACTCATCGTTCTCGTCGGTCACAATGGCGATAAGGTCGAACTGGATGTTGTGTCTCAAGCGGTGCAACGAGCGATAGGCCGTGGCTCCACGACGCAACGTGCGAATCTTCTGCTCGTCGATGCTGTCGTAGGCCGACTGCCAGCCACCCTTGCGGCGAGTCTTGACCTCGACGAAGTGTATGGTGTCGTAGTGCTCGGCGATGATGTCGATCTCGTAGCGACCGGCACGCCAGTTACGCTCCACAATGTAGTAGCCCTTGTCACGCAGCCACTTGGTTGCGATATCCTCGCCACGCGAACCAATGATGGCCTGACGAGTAATCACTACTTAGTACGCTTGATGAGGAACTCGATGTTGTCGCCAGGGTTAACCTCGTAGGTCTCGATACCCTTCTTGAAGATACGCATTGGACGTGAGCCGATAAGCTCGATGCTGCTCTCAGTGACGCGGAGCATACAGCCCTCACGCAAGCCCACAACATAGCGGCTGCGGTTAGCCTCGATATACTCGTTGATACGCTGCTCGCGAGTCTCACCAGCGTGGCCTTCAGGGTTGGCGTCGAGGTAGTGAGGGTTGATCTGGAATGGCACGAGGCCGATGGCTCGGAACGACTCTGGTTGCACGATAGGCATATCGTTTGTTGTGCAGATGGTAGGGCAGGTCACGTTGCTACCAGCCGACCAGCCGATGTATGGCACACCAGCCTTCACGCGGCGGAAGATCATATCGAGCAAATCCTCTTCCTGCATCTTCTTCAACAGTGCAAAAGTGTTACCACCGCCGATGACGATAGCCTGAGCGTGACGCACGAAGTTACGCTTGTTCAAGGCATGGTGAATTGAGCGTACCTTGATGCCAATCTCCTCGAAACGCTGCTGCACCTTACGCTCATACTCGTCGTATGAGAAGGTAACAGCTGCATAAGGAATGAATACAACCTCAGTTACGCCCTGCAATGTCTTTGCTATCTCGGCGATAGGATATTTGAGATATTCTTCGCCAGCATTGGTGGAATTGGAAATTAGTAAAAGGTTCATAATTCTCTGTATTTTAGGGTTTTAATACGTTTTTGTTGTAATTTGTTAATAATTTTTTTGCGAGATAATGTCAAAGATAATAAAAAAGTGTTATTTTTGCACCGTCTAAGTGAAAAAAAATTAGACAAATTACAGTAGGAATGATTTAACTACTATAATGTTTAACTAAAAATTAATTATTATGTCAGAAATTCAGTCAAAGGTTGTCGAGATTATCGTTGACAAGTTGGGCGTTAAGGAGTCAGAGGTTGTTGCAGAGGCAAGCTTCACAGCACACCTCGGTGCAGATTCTTTGGATCAGGTAGAGCTTATTATGGAGTTCGAGAAGGCTTTCGATCTTCAGATTCCTGATGGCGATGCAGAGAAGATCCAGACTGTTGGCGATGCTATCAGCTACATTGAGTCTCACAAGTAATAGATAGATCGTACGACATAAAGCTGCGTTTGGTGCGTGGTGGAGTGTCTCGATTTCTTGGGAGTGAGGTTTGTGGTGCTGCGTTCGTAGGTCGTAGAAGTATGATCAAGGGGTGTGGTACTCATAACCAATTCATTCGAAATATGGACTATGCCAAGGGATTTTACTCCCTCGGTCTAGTCCTTTTTTTACCATTTTAAATAGCTAATTAGTCGTCGCAATCATTGTGCCTTGAGTGCCTCAATGCGTTGTGCGATAGTATATTATATACTCTTATGTTCGATTTTTTGCTGCGTCCCTATCGTCGTAACTTTGGTCCAGACAAGAAGTACTATGTGGCCATCGACGATATGTTTGGATTCATACCACATAACATCGAGCTCTATAAACTCGCCCTTATCCACAAGTCGGCTTCTGTCGAGTTGGAGGATGGCTCGCATATCAACAATGAGCGTCTCGAGTTCTTGGGTGATGCCGTCATCGAGAGCATCACATCGGACTATCTCTTCATCGAGTTTCCCGATCGCGATGAGGGCTTTATGACGCAGCTTCGCTCGAAGATTGTGTCGCGTCAGTCACTTAATCGTATCGCTTCGGCCATTGGCCTTGATCGCCACGTGATCTCGAATGCTGCGGGCAATGCTGCTCAGAAGCATATCTATGGCGATGCCTTCGAGGCGATGATGGGTGCGATATATCTTGATCAGGGCTACGACTTTGTCAACCGCCTGCTTATCAATACTATATATGGCGAGCATCTCTCTATCGATGATGTGCTTCGCTCCGAGACCGACTTCAAGAGCCGCCTTATTGAGTGGTGTCAGAAGAACCACTACTCTATTGAGTTTCGCACCAGCAGCGACACGTCTGCGTCGGCCTCGCATCCAGGCTTTGTCTCTACGGTATATGTAGATGGCATAGCTGTGGGTCACGGCTCTGGTGATTCGAAGAAGGCCGCCGAGCAGAATGCTGCCTACTCGGTGTCGCAGTCCGATACTATGGCACTCGACGACGAGAATAGTGCCCGCATCCTTGATAAGCTCGACCGTATAGCCAACTAATCCATTATTAAATTAAAGTGTAGCAAATATTTGCCTTGGAGCAAAATATTTGCTACCTTTGTTTTATCTATACTGCTACTAACTATGAAATACGATGTTTTTATAAGTTACTCACGCAAGGATTATGAGGACGAGAATAAGCAGGTTATTCCTGGAAATATAGTATCGCAGATAAAAGCCTTGTTTGATGAGAATGGTATTACTTATTGGTTTGATGAGGAGGGAATCTATTCGGGAGATGCCTTTGCACATGTTATTGCCAAGAATATACGAGCATCTAAAATATTGCTTTTTGTCTCTACTGATAACTCCAATAAGTCTTCTTGGACTAGTGATGAAATAGCTACTGCACGAATCTACGAAAAGAAGATTATCCCTTTTCGCTATGATCGTTCGCAGTATAACGAGAGTGTTATTCTCTTTGTTGCTAAGCTCGATTATATTGATTATCTGCAGAACCCCCAAACTGCTCTAAATCGTCTTTTAGTAGCTGTTAAGGAGTATCTTAAGTCGGATAGCGAGCGTGTTGCTCGTGAGACAGCTGAGGCCGAGCATCGTAAGAATGAGGAGATTATGCGTCAGATGCAGGCTGTTAAGGATCGAGAGATGCGTGAAAAGATTGTGCAACTTGAGGGTCGTCGCCAGGAGATTATCAACGAAATTTTAGAACACGAAAAGACTCTTGCTGGATTAACTCGCGAAAAGGATTTTATTGAAAAAGATATAGCCGATTTGCGTCATTCACTTGGCGAGAGGGTTCAAGTTAGAGAACAAGATATGAATGATGATGGTAGTAGTGATACATCAGCTCTTATGCCTAAGAATGCTAATTCGGTGCTGTTGTCTATTGTGACGTGGCTTAAGAAGGGTCTTAATATCATTATTTTAGCTTTCGCTTTATTCTGTGCTTTAGGTGTAATACTTAAAGCGTGTGATAATGATAACGAATTTAATGATGATAACGATGAATCAATTGTAGGAGTCTATAATATCGGAGATTATTACGATGATGGCGTGAAGCAAGGTGTTGTATTTACTGTGGAGGATGGCGGTAGGCACGGTAAGATTATAAGTCTCGATGAGACAAGTCTGCCTTGGGGTACAAATACGGATAATATTGTAGGTGTGTCCAATGATGCTAACGGTAAGATAAATACCGATAAAATAATGGCTCGCAAAGATAGCGACAATTATCCTGCTTTCGAGTGGTGTAGAGCAAAGGGCGAGGAGTGGTATTTGCCGTCAAGAGAGGAACTTATGTTGTTATACGAAGTTGTGGACAAGGTCAATAAAACATTACACGATAAATCGAAGATCGTTTTGGAAGGTAATATTTATTGGTCTTCAACGGAACTTAGTGAGTTTTGTGCGTGGTATGTCGGTATGACTGACGGATTTACCTTCGACTACTTTAAGAACTACAACCTCTATGTGCGTGCCGTGTCCGCTTTTTAGATTTAGGCTTTAATATTTTATCATTTAGATGTTTGTTCTACCTAACTCTGAGAGTAATGAAGTACGACGTTTTTATAAGCTATTCCCGTGAGGACTCTCTTGTTGTAAGTAAGATATGTGTGGCACTCAAAAGTGCGGGTATCTCCTATTTTTGTGATGAGTCGCAGGAGCATAGGTTTACAACGGATGTCTCTGAGGCGATACTCAATAGTACTCTGCTACTCTTTGTGGCCAGCGAGAGTAGCTATAAGTCAAAATGTGCACGACAGGAGCTATATTTCGCATTAGACGAGGTGCGTGCGGGCCACATATTGACGTATGTTGTCGACAGTGCCTCTGTGCCTCGCGACGTAGAGCTGCTCTTAGATGCGACTAAGCGGTACGATATGGATAGTTGCCCAATATCCGAGGGGTTGATTAGCTCAATATGCTTGCATCTTGGTCGTGCAGATAGTTTTAGTGGCACGGTTGCATATGGCGATAGTGGGGATTCAAAGGCCTCATCTAAGAGAAGCAATCTTGGTCTGCTTACGCCTCCGGAGTGGATGAAGATAGTGCTTATTTCTTTGGGTGCAATAGCGATTGTTGTCTTCATTGTCTGCCTTTGTCTAAGTTTTGTGGATGACGATTCTCGCGAGAATGTGGGTGCTGATGTTGAGGAGGTTGTTCGTGTGCAGCCCGCTAAGAAGGTTGTGGGTAAAGAGGAGTTCGACGGCGAGGATTTTGGCGTTGAGGAGACTGAGGAGGCTGGTGACGAGTGGCTGTCGAATGGCGATTTTTCGGGGAGTGAGACTCGTGAGCATCCCGATAATGGGTATCTCATAGAGCCTTCGATTAGCGAGGTTGATGATGGTGATGCTCTCTACCACACAATTGAGAGTGGTGATACATTCTCCGTTCTGGCTCAGCGATACAACACTACGACCAAGAGGCTCCATGAACTCAATCCAGAGGTCAATCCTGCAGCGCTGTTGTTGGGTCAGAAGATTCTTGTTAGGGGTAAGGGTCCTTCAGATGGAGGACTGAACGTCGCTTCGCGTGGCGAGGGGGCAGACGGAGGTTATGTGATGTCGCTGTATCACACTATCCGTGCAGGTGATACATTCTCCTCTCTGGCTCAGCAGTACAACACTACGACAGAGAGGCTTCGTGAACTCAATCCAGAGGTCAATCCTGCAAGGCAGAAGGTGGGAACAAGGATAAGAGTTAAATAGTAATGAGAAAAGGTAGTAGATATTTGCTTAATAGTAAATTATTTGCTACCTTTGTTTGGTCTATACTATTACCAGCTATGAATCACGATGTTTTTATAAGTTATTCGAGTAAGAATCCAACAGCGGCTCAAGCTATCTGTCACGAATTGGAAGAGAATAAGATTAAGTGTTGGATGGCTCCTCGTGATATTCCTGTGGGTTCGAAGTATGCTTCGGTAATTACTCAGGCTATCAAGGAGTGTAAAGTTGTAGTTCTTGTATTCTCGTCGCAATCTGCTATCTCTCCGTGGGTTGAGAGTGAAATAAACATCGCCTTTTCAAATCGCAAGCCTATTGTTCCGTATAAGATTGATACTGCAAACCTCGAGAGTTACGATGAGTTCTATCTAATGCTTAACAATCGCCACTGGATTGAGGCGTACCCAGATTTTAAAACACGCTTTGCTGAGTTGGTGAATGTTATCTCTAATCTTATGGGTGTGGTGTCGTCGACAGTGGGAACATCATCTGTAGTTTCTCATATTCAAACCTCTGTTGCAAGGTCGTACAAAATAGGTGATTACTACGATGATGGTGTGAAGAAGGGTGTCGTATTTGATGTGTGGGATAGTGGTAGACACGGTAAGATTGTTAGTCTCGATGAAGCATTCTTACCTTGGTGTACACGAGAGCATTATGATAAGGAAAAAATAGCTTTGGATACTTCAAGTAAGTATGATGGGATGGAAAACACGCAAAAGGTAATGGCTCGATTGGATGCTGATCAATATCCAGCATTTAAGTGGTGTATGGATCACGGTAGTGGTTGGTATCTTCCTGCGATTAATGAGTTAGAACATCTGCTGTTAAACGTAAATGTTCAAAATACTGTAAATAGAACTCTTGAACAGTATGGAGCTTCAATGTTGTTCAAAATAGGAGCAGATGCTCGTTACTGGTCGTCGACTGAACCGTTTTTATTGAAGGCGTATGCGGCAAGGCAGGTTACAATGATCGATGCTTCTACTCAGTCCTTCAACAAGACCTGGGGTGAACAAGTCCGTGCCGTGGCCATTTTTTAGCAAGAATGGTAGGGCGTTGAAGTGCCTAGAGAGTAAAAATGGTAGCAAATATTTGCCTTGGTGCGAATTATTTGCTATCTTTGTTTTACCTTTAAAATCAACCTAAACGAATTATGAAGTACGAAATTTTTATAAGCTACTCTCGCAAGGATGGTGAGACGGCACGCAAGATATGTGAACTTCTTGATGAGGCGGGTGTAAGCTATTATATCAACCCTGACGGTAACGACGAAGATAAGGATTTTCCCGAGGAACAGATAGCAAAGATCAAGAGCTGCGAGAAGATGCTCTTTGTGGCAAGCATTCACGCCTATAAGTCGGCACTCGCTCTGCGTGAGATATATCACAGTTTTCAGAATATCAAGAAGAGTAATATATACCTCTATCAGATTGATGGTCAGCCTCTTCCAAAGAGTATTAACGCACTCTTCTTGGTCGAGAATCGTCGCAATATTACGCAAAATCCTCTCGATGCATCGCTTGTGTGTGATATCTGTCACGTTGTCCCTCAGTCCGTTAAGCAAGATAGCGTTGAGTCTGAGCCAGTTGTAGTCGAGGTCCCAAAGCCCGAGCTAAAGCCTGAGCTAAAGCCCGAGCCCCAACCTAAAGTTGCTCCTAATCCAAAGCCCGCTCCACGACCAAGTGCTGCACCTGCAGCGAGGTGTGGTCGCCCTGCATCGCTCGATGCTATGCCAAAGAAGAGGTCGAAGACGGGTCTTATTATCGGCATAGTTGCTGGCTTGATAGTGCTTACAACAGCAATACTTACGCTTGTGACAGTTAGTAATATTGGCGGTGATGGCAGAGTGAATGAGTATGACGTCTATCAGGGTGATCCAAACGACCCATTTAGCTCCGCAAAGCTCCCCGTCGACAACAAGACTACCTACAAGGTGGGTGACATCTACAACAAGAATGGCAAGTGTGGTGTTGTCTTCGAGGTGTCGCACGATGGTAAGCACGGCAAGATTTTGAGCTTCGATACATCGCAGCAGCAGTGGTCGTCAGAGGAAAAGTATCAGCAAGGTATCACCGTCGGAGCTCTTGGCGAGGATGATGGTAAGTACAATACCGAACTCATCCTGGGACGTGGCAACGGCCACGATTATCCAGCTGCCAATTGGTGTCGTATGAAGGGTAGTGATTGGTATCTGCCTGCAATTCGTGAGCTCGAGGTTATATTGCTCAATCCATACGTATGTCGTGCTGTGAATCAGACGCTCCATAGTGTTGGTGCTCCTAAGCTCCATACCTATGGCGAGACTGCTTGGTATTGGTCATCGACAGAGTATCGCCAGAGCCCAGCACTATACGCCTCGCTTGTGCGTACACACGATGCTCAGGTGAACCACGGATACAAGTATCTCTATCGCAAGAACGGAGATCCTTATGTGCGTGCCGTGGCAACATTCTAATCACGGTAGCCGAGTGTAAAGATGAAGAATATCATAGATAAACTATGCTCAAGAGGTGCCGAGAGCCTTACTAATGAGGAGCTCTTGGCACTTCTTGTGGCTGAAGATAGTGGCGATGAGCGTGCCAAGGTGGTCGCTCGTGAGCTTCTCGAGTCGGCGTGTGGTTCGCTGCATCGCCTTGTTGACACCGATGTTATGCGTCTTAGGATGGTTGCAGGCTTGGGCCTAAGGCGAGCTCTGCGTCTTAAGGCTGCTGTGGAGTTTGGCAGTAGGGTGGCCACGTCTGAGGCACAGAGACACGATGTCGTTATGTCGGATAGCGATGTGGTGCGTATTATGGAGCCTGTCGTTGGTAATTTGTCACACGAGGAGTGCTGGGCATTGTACCTTGCGTCGTCGGGTAAGGTTGTTGAACGTCAGCGTATTAGCCAGGGTGGAGTACAGGCCACGGTGGTAGATAGCAAGATTGTCTTGAAACGAGCCATAGAGCTGCTTGCGGTGCAGATTGTATTGGTGCACAACCACCCCTCGGGAAGTGCTGAGCCGAGCCGTCAAGATGTAGAGCTTACGGAGCGAATAGCGGAGGGTGCTCGCCTTCTCGATATGCGTCTTTTGGACCACGTAATCATCGCTCGAGGTGCTCATTATTCGTTTCGAGGACATAATCTCATAAAATAGCTCGCTATTCAGCGAAATTTTACTATCTTTGCACCCCGATATGCCAAAGGCATAGTGAAAAACGAGAATAACAAAAACGAAATATTGATATGACACAGGAAGAATTGTTTAAGAAGCTTATTGCTCACTGCAAGGAGTATGGTTTTATTTTCCCATCAAGCGAGATCTACGATGGCCTCGGTGCTGTCTACGACTATGGTCAGAATGGTGTTGAGCTCAAGAACAACATCAAGCGTTACTGGTGGGACTCAATGGTTAAGCTCAACGAGAATATCGTGGGTATCGACGCTGCAATCTTTATGCACCCAAAGACTTGGGAGGCTTCAGGCCACGTAGGTGCCTTCAACGACCCGCTCATCGACAACAAGGACTCTAAGAAGCGTTACCGTGCAGATGTCTTGGTTGAGGATTGGATGGCTAAGCAGGAGGAGAAGATTCAGAAGGAGGTGGAGAAGGCTCGCAAGCGTTTTGGCGAGGCTTTCGACGAGGCTCAGTACCTCGCAACATCGCCTCGTGTGTTGGATATCAAGGCTAAGATGGATGCTATCCACGAGCGTTTCGCTACTGCCCTCAACGATAACAACCTCGACGAGCTCAAGCAGATTATCCTCGACTGCGAGATTGTCTGCCCTATCTCGGGTACTCGCAACTGGACCGATGTTCGCCAGTTCAACC
>JAEIGA010007211.1_pt1 | contig 16905 bp, 27 predicted proteins | sample 9270691 | NCBI WGS metagenome assembly JAEIGA01 (sample SAMN17057246, study PRJNA624740) | gut metagenome | biome: biome; isolation source: fecal sample | host: Bos grunniens | place: China: Xizang | collected 2019
ATAAGAATTTTTAAATTTTTTACTAAAAATAGTGGGATTTTTAACCTAATTCAGCTGGATCGATGCCCATATTAGTTAATGCTGCATTATACTTTAATTCAGTTAACCTAGAATATTTTTCTAAAGTTTCTTCTGTAATAAATGCTTCAGTATTCGGGTCAATATCACGAATCAAATTTTGAACATAAGATAAGAACGGCTTCGGATCAATCAGGGATCCAATTTGATCAAGAGTTTGAATAGATGTAGTCAACACATTAGAAACCTGTTGCATCAAATTATTAACTGATTCTGCCTGATTAATCTGATTGTTATAAGTTACTGTAGATTTCTCAAGGAGATGCAATTTAACAAAAGATGTATCAAGTTCTTCATTATATAAAATTTTATATAAAGTACAAACTAATGCAGTAACTGATGCATTGATACCATTCATCACTGAATTAATTCTTGAATTCAAACGCTCTGATTGTTGTAAAATTGTCCACTTAGAACCTGCAGAATTATCTAATGCCCCACTAGGAATACCTACAGTAGATAAAATATTTGACTTAGTTTGTTCAAGCGACTGTAGTATCTCTAAGAGTTTTTCAGATAATTTGTCCGTATTGATTAATCCTTTACTTGTTATAGTTGAATTATAATCTGGAATACAGACAACAGAACCTGATGCTAAAATATTCTCGATAAGAGATTCTGCAGAAAAGCTAGAAGACATAAACGAAGCCAATTCATTTGTGGTATTAAATAATTTTTGAACTCTTCCACATAATTCACTTGAGACTTCCTGAGGAACGCCTTTGTCTATATTCAAGGAAAGAATAGACTTAGATGTTAATTCTCGGAGGGTTAATAAGTTTACAAGAAGATCTTTTACTACAAATTCTTTAATTTTTAATATATTTGAATAAAAAATTGGCTGTCCCGCAGAATAATACTCTCTTTTTATTACTTTATCTCTATTAGTTTCACTTTTTTCAATTAGAGATTTTGGCGAACCTTGAGAATCTTTCTTAGTTGTTTTATCAAAGAAACTATCGTATTTTTTCTTTGATCCCCCATTTTTCCATTCATCTTCTAAATCATTAGTTAATCTGAAATTAGGGGATCCTAAATAAAATGCCTCTTCTCTAGGGAGTACGTATGCCTGACCATCATCGCCTGCAGCAATATATTCATCAATCTTAAATCCGTCATCACCAATTTTTGTTTTCATGATAACAGAAATAGGATCATATAAATCTAAAACCATAAATTTAACATGTCCAGTTTCATCTCTGGTTTTATAAAGCATAGAATAATAACAACCATAGTAGACTACCTCATTGATGTGGTCCTGAATATATTGAAAAATATCTATCTGATGAGTTAAAATTTCATTAATACGATCTGTTTTTTGTGTATCAACTTCACCATCTTGATTCATAATCGTACATACCTGAGAGGCAGTTTTATTCAAGAAATTAATAACATAATCAGAAATCATAGATACACAAAGATTTGTTATATCAAGATTATAGTAATTTTTTAACTCAGCGATTCTTGAGTACCATCCTGAAATCAATGAAGTAGGTTGTGCATTACCTAGAAGTGGTGAAACTTTATCTACTCCAGATCCGAAAAGTTTAGAATTTCCAGTCTGTCCTATAGGAGAATACGAACCTTTTCCTCCCTTACCAAAAACATTTGTTTTAATAGGTATTCTAGTTCCTAGTCCCCAAGAAGAGAACATTTTTTGAAATATATTTGACATGTCTTTACAGTTTTACAAAATTATTACATTCTTCGTACAGTAGAGCTAGGTGATGAAGGGACTGCAGCCTGTACTGCTTTACCAACAGCTTTAGGAACATCTGCCCACTGAAATTGCTTCATACTCTTTCCTACACCCTCTTTAAACTTTACTGCTTTTCCATTTAACCATCTTTTTGCTGGAGCAGGCGTTAATTTATCTACCATTTTAAATTGAACTGGATTAGGAATTGCGTTATCCACTGCCATTATAACATTACCGGCAGTCCCTCCAATAAAAGGAGCAGCATAACTTAAACCGTAAGTTACTGCACCTATAGGATTTTCAATACTTTTTTCAATACCTTTCGATAAAGTTCTTCCTGGAGTAAGTACTGCACCGGTCACTGGATATGCAATCTGATCCACTAGGTCAATTCCTGCGTTTATTCCCTTACCTACTAAAGGAGTAACTTTTCTTTTAATTCTACGACCCGCAGCAAATAAATCAACTTTTCCATCTTTTCCTAACTCAGTTGGTTTTGGTTGTACAAATTCCGGCGTTTGTGGTTGTGCACCTTCTGAGATAAGCTTTCTCTTTTTTGCATCCTGTTTAACTGGAGAACCTGTAGTAGGATCTATAATTTTTCCTAAACCAAAAGTATCCTCAACTTTATTCTGTAATTGTCTTTTTCCGCGTTCTAATTTTGCAGCAAGCTTTAAACCTAGAGAAACAAACTCTTTTTGTTGATAAATTGAGAAATTTTTCTTTTTTAAAGAAAATTTATTCTTTTCAATTTTCGTTTTATCTATATAATAAGTTCCATCGAGATCTTGGTATGAAAAATATTTTATATCTTCTGTATTCTTCATAATTAATTTACTGATTTGGTATCCGTAGGTATTGTTTTACCTTTAACTAAATTTGCAGGCATAACTTTTCCCTGATCCGGACGATTATTATTTAAGGAAACTCGTAGCTTATTTTGATTATTTGCTTTAGTTTCTTCTATTTTTTGTGCTTCCCTAATTTCTTTTTCTCTATTCTGTTTAGATTTCTCTGACATTTCATACCTACTCTTCTGAAGTATCATATTTTGTCTCTGAACTCTAGATCTCTCTATTTGCAACTGATGATTCATTCTTTTTGCATCATTCAATTCTTTTTGTTGAGAAATTGGAGAATTAGGAAGTACTCCTGGCTTATTCGAAGAATTGTTCGAAATGCCTGGAGTACTTTGTTTATTTGTTTGCTGAATAGAAGAAATAGAAACAGGATTATTAAATAATTTCCTAGTTATTCTATATACAGCCATAATTATTTTATCTAATACGAATACTATTTCTACCAAGATTTAATACACTATTATGTTTTAAATAATCTTCGTATTCTCTCTTAGCTTTCTTCTCATTTCTATAACGCTCTGCATTGACTGCTTCAAGGTCATCAATTCTACCAAGATCTCTCATTTTCTTATCGAGACTCTTAGCATATTTTTTAGTTACTTTCTCTTTATTAAATTCATCTGCATTTTTTACATAATCTTCTGCATCTTCTTTTGCAACTTCACGGCCTTTTTTATAACCATAGCCAGCTACACCAAGACCACTCAATCCTGCACGAATAAGGGCTTCTTTATTAGATGAACCAAGATATTTACTACCAAGACCTACTATAGCTGCAGTGCTAAGTCCTCCCATAATAGAGCCTACTATACCACCACGACGAGTCTTTTTTTCAATATACTCTTTCTTATCCTCATCAACTCTCTTTGCTCTATTATCAAGAAGCCTAAGAATCTGATTATGACTCATTTTTGAAAGATCTTCTGTTGTTTGATTGAAATCACCTTTTTCCTCATCATTTTTTTTAGAGAACATTTTAGACATGATAGAAAATTTTTTTTCTTCTTTTTCCTCGTCCTTTTTTATTTGCTTTTTCAGTTTATTAATCTTATGTTGATTAACACCTGCTGAAACTAAATTAGGAAGACTCATAAGTGCTCCTCCAGCAAGTGCTCCTTTTATACCAGCTTTTTTTGTTCTAGGAGTTTTGGGAAGAATATCATAAAAAATCTTCTTATATGTTTCTGAAGGTCCCTGCATTAACTTAGCTTCAAGTTCAGTTAGTTTTTCTCCACGGCGAGCCTTTTCAACTACACCATTTATTCTATCAAAGACTTCATCATTTTGATTTCTTATACTTCCTCTTTTAGCTATTCCATGTCCTTTAATGGCTCCATAGCCACCCATAATACCGGAAAGAATAAGATTAGCATTTCTTTCTTCTTTTAATTTCTTAAGTTTCTTTTCTTTATTAATTTTTTTTGCCATAACGTAATCCGTGATTTAAGAGGGATTGTCTAGAAATAGTACCTAGTTCTTTTTCCTCTGATATTAAACTATTTAGAGACTTTTCTCTATTTTTAATTTTCTTTGTTCTATAATCTGAAAATCCAGATTTTTGAGTAGGCTTAAGAATAGTTGGATTAGATTTCTTCTTTTCCATTTCTTCTTTATGTTCAGTTACTTCATTTAAACTGCCTTGAACAATTTTATTATTTCGTTTTTGTTTACTTGTTTGATATTCTTCACCAACTAAATTACCTGTAAACTTTTTTTGAATAAATTTAATCATTTTCCTTGATTCGGATTATAGGTTTCATTTTCTTCGGGAGAAACTACACCTTCACAACAAAGTTTTTCTTTAAGTGTTCCTAAATTTTCTTCCATAATAAATAATTTATCTTAATCTACCTGGATATGGATTTGTAAATGCATATCCACCAATTCTTTGTCCTTCTTGATAAGGATTATAACCTGCCTTAAGTAGTCTTTTAGCCATTCTCTCCTCTCGTCTCCATCTACGATTTTCTTCAAGACGATCTTCAAGTTCATCTGCACCCTTCGCAATTGCTTTTCCTGCTTTATTTGCAGCATAAATAGTACCCGCTGCTGCAGCCGCTGTAGCAAGACCTGCCCCAATTACTAGTGGTTTAGCTTTATTCCATGTCCACTTTTTCATATCACCTCCAAGTCTTCCCCAATCTACGTTTCCTGTTGTTCCTTGTTGACCAGTCGGTTGCTGCCCAATAACAACATTTTCAGGTTTAATATTAGATAGTGGCTTATCCGTTATACTATTATTTCCTGTATTAATAGTATCCTGATTATTAGTAGATCCCGATTGTGTTACCTTAGATTGTACTACAGTTTGCTTATTCCCTGTTGAGTTAATTACAGAATTTGATTGTTGAAAATCACTTGGATTTAACTGAAGCGTAGAGCCAGCCGGAGGAGCAAAATTTTGCTGTGGTGTCGAAGAAGCACCAGGAATCTTTACTGTGGATTTCTGTGTTATTTTTCGTTGATTAGATTTTCTTGCTTTTCCCCTTTTTGAAAAAAGTTTTTCTTCTTCTAAATCTACTCTTTGTACTCTAAATGTTGCCATATATTAATTTCGCTTTTATTAGCAGTATTATTAAACAAATATAAGAGTAATTTTAAAAGAAATAATAATTCATGGGGTTTTATTAACAAACCTGAAAGTAAATTGAATTAATTCCTTTTTCTTTTAATTGAAAATATAAATTATAATTTATTATGAAGAAAACAGAATTTAATGAATTCATTGAAAAAGCTTTTTCAATGGGTTATGAGTACACTCAAAAAGAATTTGGCATAATTAAAATAAAATAAAAAAAAAAATAAAAAAGAAGAGGATTAATTTCCTCTTCTTTTTTATTTTATCATTTTAAGACCATTTAAGAATTCATCGATTATTTGATTATGAATTTTTGAAGAAATTTCTTCATTGATAAGTCTCTTAATATCTTTTACAAATCTTGAAAGAGTTTCTGAGATTGAATTAGAATCATATCCATTACCAACAATAAAACTATAATTTTTAGAACTAAAAGAGTAATAAAGGGCAGAACGATCTCGATATGAAATAGTATCTGTTGCTACATTAAAATAAGGAGCATCCCAAAAACCTATCGTACTAGATTCTAAAAACTCATTTATTTTATATCCAAAAGTATTATCAAATTTAAAAACAGGATTTGGGAATATTTTAGTAAAATCATCAATAATAATTGATCCTTGATTTCCAATTAATTTATTATAAGCCTCATACCATCTCTTATAATTCTTTTTAAGAAATTTTTCATAAAATTTTATATAAGAAAATAAATCAGTATTAAATTGTACTGAATATTTCTCTTCAAAATCTTTTAATGAGTTTATTACTTGAATTGAATTAAATATTATAGGAGATTTGATTCTAGACTCTATGATTTTTGAAATATTATCTTTATTTTCTTTATCGATCTTTGCTTTATAATCAGAATCATTTTGATATCTATAATCATCGATTGATTTACTTGCATTATAAATTCCACCAGCAATCCCTCCTAATCCTGCACCTACTCCAGTAATAATTGCTGCTGTTTTCGGCTTTCCTAGTAAAAGTGCTGTAACATTGCCAGGAATTAATGCAGCACCTGCCATTGCCCCATACTTAGCCCCCTTACCAAAACCTTTAAGACCCGCTTTAGTTTTTCCCCAGAATGAGAATCTTTTTATTTTATATATCATAACATTCTTTTTATAAAATTTAAATATTCTTCATCTAAAGAATTATTTTCAACCCTATCACTACTAATATCATCTGAAAGATATTGAACTAATATTTTCTTTAAAGATGAATATGACCCTTTCCCATCTTTAACATTAATATCAAAATCAAATGTTTTTGTTTTTGGGTACCAAACTATCCAAGTGTCATCAAAATGCTCTGGATCTGCAAGAACAATCAAACCGTCTTCCTCTGAATCAATTATATTATCTTTATCGTACTGAATCGTTTCTGGTTCAAGAACAATAATCCTAGGTTTCCAAAGGACTTTATTTTCTTTTATAAATTTCTCTGCAATAGGTATAAATTGTTTATTTACCTGAATAAGTTTATATAATTCAGGAGGAAAATCTATCCCTAAATTTTTATAGTCCATTGGATTTTTATCTAAAAGATCTTTTAAGTAATTCTTAGGATTTCTAAAAATTTCTTCCTTAGATTTTTCATATTTTTCACTATTTGCACCAATCTTATATCCTAAGCCACTACCCAATAAAGATCCAAGTACAAATCCTTTCTTTCCAAAAAGACTTCCACCTAAAGCACCACCTCCAAGACCTAATATTGTGGCTGTAGTAAATTTAGGGTATTTTTTAGAAAAAGAATCAAACTTATTCTCAAAAGAACTAAATCTTTTTATTTTATAAATTGCCATGATTTTTTATTAGTTAAGTAGTTTAAGGCCAACTCAATGACCTTAAACTTTTATTTTCTTTTGCCGTTTATAATAATATCTCCAAGTAAATCTGCACCTAGATTTAAAAGAAATTCCCGTCCTGGAGAATCTGCTTCAGATCTTTCTAAGATTTTCTTTAAGAGTTTATTATTTTCTAATAAAAGATCTAAAATTAGATCTAATTTTTCACTATCATTCATCTAGACGTACTACATTATAGACCCATGATACATCCGCAAAATCTATATAGATTTGAGAATTGCCATTTGTTTCTACTCTAAGTCTCATGCTACCTAGATCATCGTCTTGATCGATAACTTTATATTTAACCTGTTCACCACCAGATTCGTCAATAAAATTTTGCCCCTGAGTAATGACTTTATAAATCTGAATAGATCTACTATAAATAACTACTTTATCTGTTTTTAGGTTAAACGTAATCAGAATATCACATCTTTGCCAATCTGACCATTGATAACCAATCTCTTTTATTGCAACTGAAGTTGCTTTAAAATTAATTATTTGTGAAAAACTTGGAATTGACATAAATAATGCCAAAATAATCCCTAAAATAATTCTCTTCATAACTCTTATATAATTTCTATAAAAAGAAAGAGATTCGGATTTAAATTAATTTAAATCCGAATCTCCTTTATTATTTTTTTTTACTTACCCCACTTTTTAGCAAATTCTTCTCTAGACATCTGACCATCTGCAACTTTCATCTTATCTTGATTTTTTCTTGCTGCTTTGTCATAAGAACTAGACACTTTTCTTAAAGATCGACGAGCAGCAATACCCAACGGATATCCAATAGAACCAGTACCGCCTTCAAATGCTGCACCACCTAAAGCACCACCAGCCATATATTTAAGTGCATTCTTCACACGTTCTGAATTCTTTTCATCTTTACTTCCGAAATATCCAATACCGCCACCAATAATAGCACCACCAAGAGCACCTCTTTTTGCATCTCTAATAATATGACGTTTAGATGCTTTTAATATTGATTCTTTTTCGTCAAGATCTTCAATTAATTCTTTACGGTCCTTTTTACTCATGAGATTCTTATAAGTCCAGATATCCATGCGATCTCCTAAACGAATTTTCTTCTTAGGCTTTTCATCATCTTCATCTTCGCTAAAATACTTTTCCTCTACTTCTGCAAGAGCGCACTCATAACCTATTGAAAATGCTTTTTCAATAAGTTCATTAAATTCTATTTTCTTCATATCTTTTTTTTTATAAATTATAATTTATTATATACAATTATTAAGAATGTATTAAAATGAAAAAATATTCCAGGTTAAAAAGTAATAATCGCCTTATATATAGAGAAATCATTAATATTAATTTTTTAGGATATGGAAAAATATTTTGAAAGAGTTGAAAATAAAATTATCAACATAAGTTTTTCACAAGATATGAATGTTTTTGAAAAAATATGTGAAAATTTTATATCGCCAGTAACTGCACTTGTTGAAGTTATAGGTGAAAAGAAAAGAAGAGGAAATTAATCCTCTTCTTTTCTATTTTGTTCTTTTTCTTTCTTTTTATTACCTTTTAATGATTTTCCAATAAGAACAGCACCTGTAATACCTAATCCTAGACCTACTGCACTTTTTCCAATACCTTTAGCAAATCTTTTTGGATTTTTCTTTACATAATCTTTAAATTGATCTAAGCCATATTTTTTATAATTCTTAGATTCTTTTATGTATTTTGAATCTATATCATTTTCAAAAACAGCTGTTCCTTTTCTAGATAAATCTTTATATATACTTTCAGAAATTACTCTTGCATATATATTTCTTCCTCTTCTTCCTACAGCTTTTTTTAATAGTTTTGCTTCCTCTGGTGTATTTTTTAATACATTCTTCCAAATATTCTTAGCATGTTCTTTAGCATTCCTTGCCCCACGTAATTCAGGATTATCAACCTCTTTCATTTTCTTTAATTCCTCATAAGGAATATTTACTTTGAGGGTTTTAGATTTTCCTCTATAATTCTTATTATTTATTAATCCATTGGAATGGTTTATGTCACGTGATAATCCTACTTCATCTGCAACGGATTTCTTTCTCCCTAGATAAACTTTTCCCTTTAATTTTGATTTATCTATATTTTTACCTAATAAGCTATTTGCTAAATTATTAGGATCTTCAGAATATTTTGTTTTTAGTCCATTTTCTTTTATACTATCAATAGTGCTTTCATCTGCAGAATGCCAAAAATTTTCCAATCCAGTAACTTTTGATTTATTTTTCTTCACTATTTTACTACCTCCGATAAGTAATCCCGTACCCGCAGCAAATTTGGCAAGATCTCCTAAATCTTCATCTTTCTTCTTTTCTTTTTCTGGTCCCTCTTTTTCTTCTTTAGAGAAATACTTATATCTAAACTCAATTCTTTTCATTTTACTTATATAATTAAATAGGGAAGAAATTTTATATTTCTTCCCCGTTATTTAATAAATTAACCCCGAGAGTGTTTGACTATAGTCCCTCGCGCGTACACCTCTCATTTGGGGCCTTTTAAAAAATACTTTACCCAAGAAAACATACTACGTTTTCTCATATAATCTGGATCTTCTTGATTTTCTAATGCTTCTCTTTCTAGGGCATTATTTTTATATCCAAAACCAAGAACTGAGACTAATTCAAGGAGATAGAATAAAATAGTAAACCAGAAAAATGAAATCCAAAGAATCCCGAGTATAAATATATAAATTGGAATATTCAGTAACAGTGATGCTAAGAAAAATAGAAACATAGTCAAAACATTAACTTCCTCCTCCTGTACCATATGAATACCCTTATGAATTAACTCTTGATCACTTAACGGTTCTTCGCGATCTTCTTTAATCCAGATATGTCCCCAGAACATATAAGTATGTTTGGGATTTGAAATACGACCGGTACGTACGACAAGCTTTTTAAGGTCGTCTAAAGTGTAATCTCTACTAATTAACATTTTCCGTTTTAAAGCATTTATTAAATTTATCCTCTCCTAAGATGACCTAGGAGAGGTCAGCCTTGTGCCTACACAAAATTAATTCTAGATCTTGCCAGATAATTTCAGTTTCACTATGACTTTGTTCCATATATCATTAAAAATTCTCTCAAACTTTTTTCTGTCTGATAAAATCTTTTGAAATTCAATTAAATTTTTTGTAGTATCTGATTCTGAAAGATATCCTTTAATATAACCAGTCTTTCCATATTTCCCCTGAAGATAATCATAAGATCTTTTCAAGTGCCATTCTTTAGATTCCTTAGGAAATTCTGATAACCCATACCCAATAGTTCTCTCTATTGTACGATATGGATCTATAATTCGATCAGCATCTGATACTATTTTTCCATAAATTGTTCTAGGTATAATTCCTTTTGATGCACGATGATCCTCAACTGCATCAGCCATAATTTTTATATCACCATCATTAAACCATCTAAGAAGATTTTTGTCATTTTTTAAGAACTTAGATGATTCCTGTTCATGGTTTTCTCTTCCCTTACTCAACCCAACATCATGATATGCTGCTATTGTATAAACCATATCTAAATCTACTGGATAATTTTTAGCAAACTCCAAAGATCTAGAAATCACCTCATTCAGGTGGTTAATATCATGACCTTTATCATGTTTTTTATAGAGAGGGAAAATATTATTTTTTATATATCTTACTAAATCTCCGTTTAAAGATTGTTTAAATTTCTTCATGTATTATTTAAAATTTCCACCCCAGGCGGCGGTTATAAGGACAATTTCCTTACAACCCTTTATTCTGTTATACTCTTGGAGTCATTCCAGTCGGATACCAATAGATCCAAGCATAACCTTCTTTCTTATTAGACAGCCATCCAAAACATTTAGAGGCTGTGGTTTTTAATAATCTTACCATAGTCTTTAAAATTAGAATAAAATTCTCTTCGGTTGTCTTTTACGTATATTAGAGAAGGAAGAAATGAAAAAGAAAATGATGGGGGAATTATCCTGATTTTTATTTTTTATTTTTATCCCTCCTTAATACATGAAACTAAATATTATATTATGTTAATAGAAGAATTAATTGAAAGGGCTTTTTGTGAAGGATATGAATATGCACAAAAAGAATTTATAGATCCAAAAAATATAGATAGGATTGGAAAAGGCATTATTTATGGTGTACCAGCGGCTGCGCTTGGATATGGTTCTTATAAATTATATAAATTTATAAAACGGAAGAATGAAGAGAATAGAAAAGCACATAAAGAGGAATTGATTAAAGAAATAAAAGAACAAGAAAATGGAAAAGAAGAGGATTAATCCTCTTCTTTTCTTTTATTTTTTATTTGCTAATTGTTCCTTTAAACCCTTGTTTTCTTCTTCAAGTCTTTGTCTTTCTGCTTTTCTAGCACGTACCATGTCATGATGCTTCTTGATTCCATAAGCAGCACCAGCAGCTAGTGCAACACCACCTGCAACCATACCTGCTTTCTTTAAATTTTTCTTAACACGAATATTTTTAATATTTTCAAGACGTGATTTAGCTTCTTCTTTAAATTTCTGTCTTGCTTTTTCCTGCTTTTCTTCTTTTATTTCGGATAATTTTAAATTATTAATAGATTTTATATAATTGTCAGATCTATGATTTCTATCTTTTCCAACATATCTCTGTTTTTCGGGATTTTTATAAAAATGATTCTTTTCTGCTGATCCTCGTTTATTTATTATACCATTTAAACCTGATTCTTCTTCTTTCTTTCTAGCGCGTCTTCCTGCAGCCACATCAATATTTCTCCAATCATCTGAGGCCTTTTCTTTTCTTCCGTGATCTTCTCCTATTCCTAATCCATCATAAAAATCCAACTTATTATTCCAGATGGCATCCATGCCTTGTCGAACTTCCCATGCTCTCTTCTTTTTCTTATTTTCTTTATTTCCAAATTCCTTTTGTTCTTCTAAAGCATATTCATAACCCATTGAAAATGCTTTTTCAATAAGTTCATTAAATTCTGTTTTCTTTATTTTATTCTAATAGATTATAATTTACATGTATAAAGAAGAATAGAAATAATTGGTTGAAAATAGGGGGTAATAGCTTTTTATTGTCATAATTTTTACCATATATTATCAACCATATTCTGAAATACTTCTCTACTTCTATTTTCGGGAGTATCGAGATAATGTGAAATTGCCTTTAATTGTTCTTTTGTTGCTTTCTGAGAAGCTAATTCACTTGAAAGATCGAGATCAACGAAACATCCATATATACTACCAAAAACTGAATCTGCTAAATCTTTTGATTTATCTGGAACTCGATTTCCATCTTCATCATAAAAATATGAGCCTACCGGATCATGGTCAATTTTCCCTTTTAACCTATCTACTACTTTTAATCCTAACACTTCCTTCTTAAATCTCTCATTCTGTGCAAATTCAACTTGATCTGCAGCTATAAGAGATTTTACTGTATTATAAACTTTATCATTACGGTCAACTGAGAGATATTCAACATTAAATCCAGCACGAAGAAGATCTTGTTTGAGACCTGCACTAGCAAATTGGTCAAAAGTAATTTTTCCTATGGTAAACCCTTCATCCCTCAAGTCATTAAAAAAGTCTAGAATTTGATATAAAGGAGTTTCTTGTCCTTCTCTTCTAGATAAACCAATTATAATTGGTGCTGAAAATTTAGGAACTTTTACTCCATCTGCAGATTTAATCCATTCTTTAAAATGAACTATACTAAGTCCACAAATGTCATCTACCAATGCTAAGTCAAGGTGGCAGTATAAAATACTTTCTTTTGGAATTAAATCTATTCCATTCTCAACTTTATATAAAATTTTATCTTCTTTGTCATAAAAATCCAAAGTTACTACATCTGTATTTAATTTTGGAAGTTTAAATGAATCTATGAAATGTTGTGGAAAAGGTAAAAAGAGATTAGTGGCCATAACAGATATCCCAGCTTTATCCTGCAAAAAAAGAATTGGGTCCATTTTAGCATTTGGATACAATTCCATTGGACAAGTAAGAATTCTGTCAGGATCTAGATCTATAGAAATTTTTGCTTCATCTTCAAGAATTTGTGGAGTATGAAGTGCATCTCCCGCATACATTTTAAATGATCCCTCATTAAAATAATATCCTTTATGAGCCTTTGCTTCCCATATAGCTGCTCTCTGATACCTGAACTGATCACCTATCGGATTTTCTCTAATAAATTTACTTACAATATCATCTTGATCCTTTGCAGATGAGTCAATGATAATATAAGTAAAAAGATTCTTCCCACCTTGAAAACGAGATTCCTGACGAGAAAAAGCCTGATTCAATTTATACCTTGCAATTTCCTCAGGAAGAAAAGCCAACTCTGATAATAGATACCCACAAATATCAAAACCAATTGTAGCGTTACCTCTCGCACCATCTGGAATAAGTGCAATATCATGAGCCTTTAAAGTATTTCTCTGAAAAAATGGAACTTGATCCATTACACTAAGAATAGGCTCAATAAAACCATTATAAGCTTGATCAGTTGTCTTGTGAAGATATGAAAAGCCTATAGATTTAACATGTGTCATCCCTAATGTTTTCCATGGATCTTTAAGCTTCATCAATTTCATAATTGAATAAAGCGATATAATAGTTGAACAAAATGATTTACCACAACCAATTGCACCAGTTAATCCTAATGCCTGCCACCGTACATGTAAAGGATCTGGAAAATATTCTTTAAGAAATTTTCTCCAATAAGGATAAAGACCCGGACCTATACCATCAGGACCGCCTAAGTAATATGGAGAGTCTAAAAATTCCTCAATTGTAGGTGGTAATTCTTTATATCCAAGAAGATCCGCTTCGATAAGAAGTTTATCTCTTTCTGATAATCGATTAAATACAGGATCCCTTGAAAAATCCTGCATATATGTATCATATGTATTAATTACTTCACTCATAATTATAAATTTTACTTATTTATAAAGAAATTAAATAAAACACGTCCCCTAGATAGAGGTAATTGCCTTATATATGAACAAAATAACTAAAAATTATGGAAAATATACTAAAACACGAAAGAATTCTAGTCAAAGAAATGGACGAAGAATTAAAATTAGAAGGTGGATTTAATCTGCCTGGAAAATCTCCTACACACATAATTCTATATATTAATGATAAAGGTGTAGAAGAGTTTATAAAATTTACTAGAATGGATAATTCAGTAATAAGTAAACATGATGAAGAGTATGTAAAAGATTTCTTAAAAAGACGAGGACATGAAAATTGAAAAAGATTCAATTCTTAATCACAAAAATATTGAAGTCCATGTATTAGAAGATGGTTTCACTGGTTTTGCTGGAACCGGTCCAACACATGCAGTGATTTATAGGATCAATGAAAAAGAATTTGAAACAATTACCTTTATTAATTCGTTTAAAGGATTAAGTAAAGAAGATGAAGAAGTAATTAAGAAATTTTTAGAAGAAAAAGAAAGTAGTAGCAATTAAGCTACTACTTTTTATTTTTGTTGTTCCTACCTCTTAGTGCATTACTCAATGATCTATAGACTGCAGCTTTACCTGTATTTTTGTATGAATCTATTCCTGCTTTTAATGATTTTTTAGCTACTTTCAATTCTTCTGGACTAATTCCGTGCTCTTTCAAAAGTTTCTTTGCTTGTCTATTTGCAGCTACTTCCTCAAGGAGAATCACCCCTGAATTATAAGCAACTTTTAACGGATTTTCAAATTCATAGTCCTCTCTCTCAGAATCTACACAGGCTTTTTCTGCCATTTGATTAATCTTTTTATAGATAGGATTTTTACTTTCTCTATTAATCGTATGTCCTATTTCATGAGCTAATTTTTCTGAGCCCGAACCAACTGGGTGGAAAATAATATTTTTGCTTTTCTTTACAGCATTAAGTACTTTTCTCTTATTTCTACTGGGAATATAGTTATTTTCAGCTATTTTCTTAAAGAATTCATTACAACTTGTTGGAGTAACTGAATTTGATCCACTATCCATAACACTAAATCCAAGAATTCTATTACCTCTTTTAATACTTTCTCGAACAAGTTTCTTTTCCAATGTCGGATTAATTACCCTAGTAGAGAGGTGGCGATCTAGAATAGACCCATCTCTTTCTTTTATTAATTTTTCTGCCCGATCTTGTAATTGATCTGCTAGTCGTCCCCTATTTTCTTTGATCTTTCTTTTGGCAGTTTTTCCTAAATTAATAAGATCTTCCTTGATCCCAAATTCTTTCTGACTGTAATAGGTTGTTTTATATCTAATTACTTTCATGATTTTAAAATTTACATATATAAAGGAATAATAAAAGAAGAAATAAAAAGAGAAGGGCTTAGCCCTTCTCTTTTTATTTAAGTAAACTCTCCGAGTACTTCTTCAATTTTATCGCAAACATCCCTATTCCATTCTCCTGAATAATTTCCCATCAAATGAAATTCTTTATTAGTTATTTCAGGAAATATTATTCTAGTTTCTAAGAGACTTAAATAAATGGGTCTAGTTTCATAATTCTCAATTATCACTTCTGGAATTTTCTTAGTCACAATTATAAAAGTTCCGACAATATCTGAAGTATATGGAATATATTTTCTAGATCTTTTCCACGCCCAATCATAATAAAAATAACTCCCTTTAAAAATCTCAAAGAAATTATAAGTATCTAATTGCCTATTAGTCTGATATATAAAAATTTCCATAATAAAAATTATAAGCTACTTCTATTGCATCAGTTACATTAATCTTATATGTTCTTTTTATATGTAATTTTTCCTCACATAACCATAATAAAAAATCATTTCTTAATAAAATTCCATTTGTTTCTGTGAAATTTATTTTTATTTCTTTCCACTTCAAAAACCTCGGGCGAAATTTGACACAAGAAAATAAATTTTTATCAGGAAATTTATTTGCTCTCAAAAATAACTGTAAAAAATTATTTTTATTTTCCAAAATAAAACAAGATCCAAAATCTTCTATCTCGAAGAGATAGTTTTTATATTCCATGTGACTTATTACATCATTTCCTAAATTTACAGTATACCAAGTTTCAATCGCTTTTAGCATAACTCAATAATCCCCTCTCTTTCATTATTCTAATAATTTCTTCACTATGCCCTATAATTTTTCCCAACTGTCCAAATTGATAGGTAACTTCATCTGGATAAGGTAGATATAGATTAGTTTCTTTTTCAGTAACGAAAAAGTCTCCGTATTCTAGTAGCTTAAAAGGACGTATATTTTCTGAATTCTGATTAAATAATCCTAAAATTTCTTTATCTACTATAAAAAATGGTCTTATAAAGATACCGTTAATACCTGACATAATTAAATTTTTTAAAAAATAATCATCAGAAATCGGTATTCTATAAATGTATAATTTTAAAACTTTCTCCATAGTAATTCTTCATAGAAATATTCATGAATTTTATTTTCATAATCTCTTATTCTTTCTAAGAGTGATCTAAGACTAGGAAGAAGTTTTTCATAATCACCAATTATTCCATCTTTTTGTGTAATTAATTCAGAAAAATTTTTTGAAATAGTACAATGAAATTCTTGTTTCATTTCATCTAATGTCAAATATAAGGATCTATTATCATAATCAGTTAAAAATAATTTTGTCTTTTCTGGAATTTCTTCAGATAGTACAATATAATTCGTACCAAGACATTGACCTATAATTCCACAAATATTAGACAACCCTATAATTTTTCTAGGAATCCGTAAATCCCATGAAAATTTCTTACAAAGGGTAATATTATATAAATAAAATAATTCCTTACCAACCAAATGGGTTTGCATCTTTTTTATAAATATCTGTAATTAATTTAAAATAAAT
>JAEIGA010007212.1_pt1 | contig 16904 bp, 13 predicted proteins | sample 9270691 | NCBI WGS metagenome assembly JAEIGA01 (sample SAMN17057246, study PRJNA624740) | gut metagenome | biome: biome; isolation source: fecal sample | host: Bos grunniens | place: China: Xizang | collected 2019
GAGGGAAGAGTATTGCTGTTGTGGTTTGATGTAGAAATTAGATATTAAACAACAGGTGTTAAGTGTTGAGTAATAAGGCTCACGTTGTGGTTTGATGTAGAAATTAGATATTAAACAACTGAATAATTATCAAATATCGCTGCGGTATGGTTGTGGTTTGATGTAGAAATTAGATATTAAACAACGCAACTACAACGGCTACGAATGTGGGCTACGTTGTGGTTTGATGTAGAAATTAGATATTAAACAACTAAAATTGTCGGTTAAACTTCGCTGGGACTTTGTCTAATTAATAATTGAATTTCTACTAACGATGTTTTATAGGGACAACAAGGTGATTAAGGTCAATAGGATCAACAACAGGTATCAAAGGGTGGTATATGTCAACTGGGGTTACTGAGTCTGCTAATTTTGTAGATAAAGAGCATAAGGAGTGATAGGAGTAATGGGAGGTATAGGTGTGATGGCTAATTGAAATCTGAATTTCTATTTTGTAGATAGAGAGCGATAGGAGATATAGGCGTAATGGGAGATATATTTTTTGTGTGTTGATTTTCAATTTTCAATGTAATGATGTATCTTTGTAGTCAATTTGCAAAATTGGAGTTTTGCAATGTGTTTTTAGAACAGATATAGTAAAGAGTTTAACGCTATTATCCTATTAATTTTTACAAGATGAAAGTAATGAAATTTGGGGGCACATCGGTAGGATCTGCCCAACGAATTAAGGATGTCGCTAAATTGGTGACCGAACGTGGAAAGAATATTATTGTGTTGTCGGCAATGTCGGGCACAACAAATACGCTTGTTGAGATTTCGGATTATCTCTACAAAAAGAATACCGATGGAGCGAAAGAAACGGTAAATGGTCTTGAACAAAAGTATAATCGCACTATCAATGAGTTGTTTGCAACTCAAGAGTATAAGGATAAGGCGATGAAAGAGGTTAAGGCATGCTTTAACTATATTCGTTCGTTTACAAAGGATATTTTTACTTTGTTTGAAGAAAAAGAGATTTTGGCTCAAGGTGAGTTGATGTCAACTGCATTGATGAATCTATATCTTCAAGAGCAAGGCATAAATTCAGAGTTATTGCCTGCACTTGATTATATGCGTACCGACAAGAATGCTGAGCCTGACACTCAATATATCAAGCAAAAATTAACTGCATTGCTTGAAAAGCATAAAGATGCCGATATCTATATCACACAAGGTTATATTTGTCGCAATGCATACGGCGAAGTAGATAATCTTCAACGTGGTGGTAGCGACTACTCTGCATCATTAATTGGGTCGGCTATCAATGCTGATGAAATTGAGATTTGGACCGACATCGATGGTATGCACAACAATGACCCACGTTTTGTAGAAGGCACAGAGCCTGTAGGAGAGCTTCATTTTGAAGAAGCTGCCGAGTTGGCTTATTTTGGTGCAAAAATCTTGCACCCCACATGTGTGTTACCTGCGAAATTGAATAATATCCCAGTGCGTTTGCTCAACACCATGCAACCAGATGCTAAGGGTACATTGATTCATAACGCCTCATCTACTCGTTCAATCAAAGCAGTGGCTGCTAAAGATAATATCACTGCTATTAAGATTAAGAGTGGTAGAATGTTGTTGGCTTACGGATTCTTACGTAAGGTGTTTGAAATTTTTGAGACTTACCAAACTCCAATCGACATGATTGCCACCTCGGAAGTGGGTGTGTCGGTAACTATCGACAATGAACGCAATCTTCAAAATATCGTTGATGATTTGAAGAAATTCGGCACTGTAACAGTTGACAAAGACATGGTCATCATTTGCGTAGTGGGCGACCTCGAATGGCAAAACCAAGGATTTGAAGCTAAAGTTATTGAAGCATTGAAGGATATTCCTGTGCGTATGATTTCTTATGGTGGAAGTAACTATAACATTTCGGTGCTTGTTCGCAAAGATGACAAGATAAAAGCGTTGAACGCATTGAGCGACCATCTTTTCAAGAACAAATAAGTTTGCTCATATATACTTTAGCAAATGACAAATTTTCCGATAGCAGAGTTTGAGAATCAACGCACTCCGTTTTATTTTTATGACATTGAGTTGCTTCGCAAAACTCTTGATGAAATAAAACGTTTTAGCAATTATCCCGGATATCATGTGCATTATGCCATCAAGGCAAATGTTAACCCTGTGATATTAGAGGAGATTAGAAAAGCCGGGTTGGGTGTGGATTGCGTGAGTGGCGGTGAAGTTGAAACGGCATTGAATGCCGGGTTTGCAGCCAATAAAATTGTTTTTGCCGGTGTAGGCAAAAGTGATTGGGAAATTGAATTAGGACTTGCTCATGATATTGAATGTTTCAACGTTGAATCATTGCCAGAGCTTGAAGTGATTCAAGAGATTGCAGCCCGAATGGGAAAAGTGGCACGCATAGCTTTGCGTGTAAATCCTAATATCGATGCTCACACTCATCACTACATTACCACCGGATTGGCTGAAAACAAATTCGGCATTAATCTTGAGAAACTTGATGAAATCATTGATGTTGCGAAGATGATGCCTAATGTAGAGTTGCAAGGATTGCATTTCCATATTGGCAGCCAAATCACTATCAATGATCCATTCAAACTTTTGAGCGAAAAAATAAATGAATTGCAAGCAAAATATGCCGAAAAGGGTATCTCATTCAAGACGATAAATGTTGGTGGTGGATTAGGCATTGATTATGACAATCCTAATGAAAATCCAATTCCCGATTTCAAGGGCTATTTTGATACTTTTAAGCAAAATCTTAAGTTAAGCGAAGGGCAAGAGGTGCATTTTGAGCTTGGTCGCTCGGTAGTGGGTCAATGTGGCTCATTGATAACTCGTGTACTTTATGTGAAAGAAGGTACTGAAAAGAAATTTGCAATTGTTGATGCCGGTTTTACTGAGTTGATTCGTCCGGCATTGTATCAAGCTCATCATAATATTGAAAATCTCACAAGCGATGGCGATGTTGAGAAATATGATGTTGTGGGACCGATATGTGAATCGTCGGACTGCTTTGCCGAAAATGAGATGCTACCCAAAATGAGACGTGGAGATATAATCGCCATTCGCTCAGCCGGTGCATACGGTGAAATTATGGCTTCGCAATATAATTGTCGCCGATTACCGTTGAGCGTTTACAAGAAATAGAATCAATAATTTGCCGTATAAAACGTGGGGCATATCGTGATTTTTGCGATATGCCTCATCTCTTTTTTAAACAAATATGTAGGAATTTATGTGAATAAAAAATTCTGCTTAAAAATCGGCTAATTAACTTTTAATTACGACTCTAAAATATTAACTTTGTAGTCTGTAAAAAATTATGGAAAAGAATATAACAATCAATGGCTTAAATTTCCACTACACCGTGGAGGGTAGTGGCTCACCTGTTGTGCTAATGCATGGGTGGGGGTGTAATTTAACGACTTTGGCTAGCATAGAAAATGTTGCCAAAGAGAATCACACTGTTTACAACATTGATTTCCCTGGCTTTGGTAGTTCACAAGAGCCAAGCGAAGTGTGGGGAGTGGAAGAATATACTCAACTCATTGAAGAGTTTGTAAGACTTGAAAAAATCGAAAATCCCATTTTGCTTGGGCACTCATTTGGTGGTAGAGTGGGGATATTATACTCATCGTGCAATGAGGTGAAAAAACTAATACTCGTTGATGCTGCAGGTGTGAAGCCCCGCAGGTCGTTGAAGTATTACTTCAAAGTATATACCTACAAGATGGGCAAACGACTAATGCCACTGATTTATGGCAAAGATGGTGCTCAAAAACGGATTGAGGAAATGCGTGCCAAAAGAGGCTCAAGCGATTACAACAATGCAAGCCCCATGATGCGTGCTATTTTAAGTAAGGTTGTAAACGAGGACCTAAAGCATTGTATGCCTAAAATAAAAGCTCCCACATTGCTTATCTGGGGAGAAAACGACACGGCAACACCATTGCGTGATGCTCAAATCATGGAAAAACTAATCCCCGATGCCGGATTGGTTTCATTCCCGGGGTGTGGTCATTATAGTTTTCTTGATAATCCCATACAATTTGCAGCAGTGTTGCGTAGCTTCTTAAAAGAATAAAATTTACAAAAAAACAAATCAAAATAATGGAAATCGTATATTACATTGCCCCTATAATAGCACTCGTTAATCTCCTTCTTGAATTGAAGCGCGATTTAATGATGTTGCAACAAAATTCATATCGCAATGAGCGTTATATGCGTTGGTTAAAAAATAGCCAAGAAACAACATCGATGTCTCGATTGACAGCATGTGTTGTATTAGGTTTTTCAATCTCAACGTATTGTCCAACTAATGTAGCGATGTATTTAATAATACTCTTTTCCGTATTCAATTCGGTGAGATTATTAAGAGCTAAATACAAAAAACCACTTGTATTCACTAATCGTGCGAAAAGAATCTATGCTGTTGCAACAATGATTGCAGTGGCATTGATTTGTTGTTGTGGATACGGGTTTAGCAAAGGCGAGATTAATTCAATACTCTCGGCTTGTGGCACGGCAGCATTCGCATTATACCTTGGCTCTCACATAATTATGTATGTAGCAAATGTAGTGCTTGCTCCGGTTGAAAAACATATCAACAAGGGGTATTATAACGATGCAGCTCGCATTCTTGCATCTATGCCCGATTTAAAAATTATCGGTATCACAGGTAGTTATGGCAAAACAAGTACCAAGCATTATCTACACCGCATACTAAGCGAAAAATATGATGTATTGATGACCCCGGGAAGCTACAACACGACATTGGGCGTGATTCGCACCATTCGCGAATATCTCAAGCCTTATAACGAAGTATTTATCGTTGAAATGGGTGCAAAACAACAAGGAGACATCAAAGAAATATGCGACCTTGTTCACCCCCACATGGGTATCGTTACCGCAGTAGGGGAGCAACACCTTGAATCGTTCAAATCAATAGAAAATGTACAAAGCACTAAGTTTGAATTGATTGACGCATTGCCACAAGATGGCGTGGGCGTTGTTAATGATGATTTTGAATATGTTGCAAATCGTGAGGTTAAAAATGTGGAATGTATTCGTTATGCTGTAAATGAAACTGCCAATGCTTCATATACTGCAACTGATATTATCTATGACGAAACAGGTACACGATTTACCATAGTGGGTGAGGGTAAAGAACTCCAACTTCATACACGATTGGTAGGAGAGTGCAATATCTCAAACCTCATCGCGGCTGTAATCATTGCGTTGTGCCTTGAGGTGCCAGAGGATAAGATTCGCTATGCCGTTGAAAAGATTGAACAGGTGGAGCATCGCCTCAACCTCAAACGTACTCCCGGTGGTATCACAATCATCGATGACGCATTTAATAGCAATCCAACCGGGTCGAAGATGGCGATGGATGTGTTGAGCCGTTTCAACAAAGGCAAACGCATAGTAATCACTCCAGGTATGATTGAGCTTGGCGAGAAGCAATATGAACTCAATGAGGCTCTCGGTGTGAAAATCGCTGAATGTGCCGATGTTGCAATAATTGTAGGGGAGTACAACAAAGAAGCTCTCCTTAGTGGCATAAAGCAAGGGAAAATGAACAGCGAAAACGTGCATGCCGTGGCGTCATTTAACGAAGCTCAACGTGTGCTTGCATCTATCGCAAAAGCCGGAGATACGGTGCTTTATGAAAACGATCTTCCCGACACGTTTAAGTAATGCGTAATGCACATTTCATAATTAAAAATTAATACAATAACATATAACAAGATGAAAACTAACATTGGAGTATTTTTCGGTGGTCGTTCTACCGAACATGAAATATCAGTAATTTCGGCTTCACAAGCCATGCACGCTATCAATCGCGATAAATATGATGTAACACCGATATATATTACCAAACAAGGTAAATGGTACACCGGCGAGGCTCTTTTTGAAGTAGCAAACTATCGCAATATTCCAGCATTGTTGGCAAAATGTACCGAGGTATATATGAAGCCAATATATGATGATTACAATCTATACAAAGCTAAAAAATCATTGTTTGGCTCAGATGTGTTAACTCGTCTTGATGTGGTAATCCCTGTGCTTCATGGTTCAAATGGCGAAGATGGAATCTTTGAAGGTGTGTTGGAATCTACCGGCATACCTTTTGCTGGTTGTAACACGTTGTCATCAGCTAATGGTATGGATAAAATCACAATGAAGATGATTCTTCAAGCATGTGATATTCCCGTAGTTGACTACATTTGGTTTACCGACAAACAATGGTTTGCTCAACGCGATGAATTAATTGCTAAGATTGAGGATAAATTGGGCTATCCGGTTATCGTGAAACCCGCCAACTTGGGTTCAAGCGTGGGTATTGGTCGTGCAATTGACCGCGAGCAACTTATCGAAAAAATCAACGATGCAGAGCGTTATTCAACTCGCATCATCGTTGAAGATATGGTTGAAGAACTTCAAGAAATCAACTGCTCAGTTCTAGGTGATTGCGATGAATATCAAGCATCGGTGTGTGAAGAGCCTATCAAGAGTGGCGAAATCCTCTCATATGAAGATAAATATATGGGTGGCACAAAGGGTGCTAAAGGTATGCAAGCATCACAAAAACGCATTCCTGCCGAATTGCCCGACGACGAAACTGCACGCATTCAATTCCTTGCAAGCGAAACATTCCGTGTGCTTTCATGCCATGGTGTGAGCCGTGTTGACGTAATTATCGACCGCAAAACTCGTAATATCTACGTAAACGAAATCAACACAATCCCAGGTTCATTATCATTCTACTTGTGGGAAGCAACAGGCATTTCGTTTGACAAGTTGATGGATAAACTCGTGCAACTCGCACTCAAACGCAAACGCGAATCGGGCATGAAAACCGTTTCATACGACCAAAACATCTTCTCACTCGGTGGTGGCGGCGTAAAAGGAGCCAAAGGCGGCAAATTGAAATAGAATAAATATCTATCAATCTGATAAATATGGCGGTGGGTTCTACAAACCTATCGCCATTATTTTTTTCATTTTCTTAAAATAATTAGAGCTTTAATCTTCTCAATTACATTAAAATAAGTGGGCATTTGTATCTTTATAGGTGCGATACTTTTATTTCTGCATAAAATTTTGTAATTTTGCAACTTAAAATAAATGTAACTATATAGTAACACAATGAGTAAGAAATTCAACGAATATAATGGTTTTAACCTATCGAACGTAAATAAGGAAGTTCTTGAGCAATGGAACAAGAACGGGTTGTTTGAAGAGAGTATGAAAGTGCGTGAGGGTAATCCCTCGTTTGTGTTCTACGAAGGTCCCCCTTCAGCAAACGGTATGCCCGGTATTCACCACGTAATGGCACGTACGATTAAAGATATATTCTGCCGTTATAAAACGATGAAAGGTTTCCATGTGAAACGTAAAGCAGGGTGGGACACTCACGGTCTTCCTGTGGAACTTGGTGTGGAAAAAGCTCTTGGCATCACAAAAGAGGATATCGGCAAAAAAATCTCTGTTGACGATTATAATGCCGCTTGCCGTCAAGAGGTGATGAAATACACTAAAGAATGGGAAACATTGACTAACTCAATGGGGTATTGGGTTGACATGAATGACCCATATATCACATACGACAATCGCTACATCGAATCTGTGTGGTGGTTATTGAGCCAACTTTACAACAAAGGTTATCTATATAAAGGTTACACTATTCAACCATATTCACCTGCAGCAGGTACAGGTTTGAGTACTCACGAGTTGAACCAACCCGGTTGCTATCGCGACGTGAAAGACACTACCGTTACAGCATTGTTTGCGATGGTAGATCCTCGTCCCGAAATGGCAGAGTGGGGTAAACCTTACTTCGTAGCTTGGACCACAACTCCTTGGACTTTGCCTTCAAACACTGCATTGTGTGTTGGTCCAAAGATTGAATATGTGTGCGTTCAAACCTACAATCCTTACAATGGCGAAAAAATCAGCATCGTAATGGCTAAAGACTTGGTTAAGTCATATCTCAAAGCCGAAGGTGCAGAATTGCCAATGGAAGAATACAAACAAGGCGACAAAGTGGTGCCTTATCGCATCGTTGCCAACTACATGGGTAGCGACCTCGTGGGCATGCAATACAAACAACTCATGCCTTGGGTTAAGCCACTCGAAAAAGTTGATGCTAACGCAGCAGCATTCGTAAAAGAATATGCCGAAGCAAATCCAAGCAAATGTTTTGCCGTAGGTAATGACAAATTTGTTGAACTCGAAGAAAAAGCATTCCGAGTAATCCCCGGTGATTACGTAACAACTGAAGATGGTACAGGTATCGTTCACATCGCACCTACATTTGGTGCCGACGACGCCAAGGTAGCAAAAGCAGCCGAAATCCCATCATTGTTTATGATTAACAAGAAAGGGGAGACTCGTCCAATGGTCGACCTCACCGGTAAATATTATACTCTTGACGAATGTGCACAAGAATTTATCGACAGCTGTGTAAATGTTGACGCTTACTCTAACCACGCAGGCGACTATGTGAAGAACGCATACGACCCACAATTTAACCCCGGAGGTAAATTTGATGAACAAGCAGCACAAAAAGCTGAAGACCTCAATGTGGTTATCTGCATGGAAATGAAGCAAGAGGGCATCGCTTTCAAGATTGAAAAGCATGTACACAACTATCCTCACTGCTGGCGTACTGACAAGCCGGTGCTTTATTATCCTCTCGACAGTTGGTTTATCAAAACCACAGCCGCTCGTGAACGCATGATGGAACTTAACGAAACCATCAAATGGAAACCTCAATCAACAGGTACAGGTCGTTTCGGCAAATGGCTCGAAAATCTTCAAGATTGGAACTTATCTCGTAGCCGTTATTGGGGTACTCCACTACCGATTTGGAGAACTGAAGATGGCACTGAAGAATTGTGCATCGATAGTGTTGAAACACTATATAACGAAATTGAAAAATCTGTTGCTGCAGGCATCATGGCTTCAAATCCATATAAGGAAAAAGGATTTGTTCTCGGTGATTACAACAAAGAAAATTATAACAAAATTGACCTTCATCGCCCATACGTTGATGACATTGTATTAGTTTCGGCATCGGGCAAAGCGATGTATCGCGAACTCGACTTGATTGATGTGTGGTTTGACTCAGGCTCAATGCCTTATGCTCAAATCCACTATCCATTTGAAAACAAAGAAGGTCTTGATTCGGGTGAACTTTATCCATCTGACTTTATTGCTGAGGGGGTTGACCAAACTCGTGGTTGGTTCTTCACGCTTCATGCAATTGCCACAATGGTATTTGATTCAGTAGCATATAAAGCTGTTATTTCAAATGGTCTTGTACTTGATAAAGATGGCAACAAGATGTCAAAACGTCTTGGCAACGCAGTAAATCCATTTGAAACAATCGAGAAATATGGCTCTGACCCTGTGCGTTGGTACATGATTTCAAATTCATCACCATGGGATAACTTGAAATTCGACCCTGCCGGTGTTCAAGAAGTTAGCCGTAAATTATTTGCAACATTATATAACACTTATTCGTTCTTTGCACTATATGCTAATGTTGACGGATTTGACAACAGCCAACCACAAGTAGCGTTGGAAAATCGTCCTGAAATCGACCGTTGGATTATCTCTCTACTCAACACACTCGTGAAAGATGTAGATGAAGCACTCAACGATTATGAACCAACAAAAGCAGCTCGTGCAATCAATGACTTTGTAAACGACAATTTAAGTAACTGGTATGTTCGCTTGAATCGCAAACGTTTCTGGGGTGGCGAAATGAACGAAGATAAACTCTCGGCTTACCAAACATTATATACCTGTCTTGAAACAATCGCAAAACTTATCGCTCCAATCTCTCCATTCTATGCTGATAAGTTGTATCAAGATCTTGCAGGCAATGGCTCTGTTCACTTGGCATTATTCCCCGAAGTTAATGAGAATGCAATCGACAAAGCTCTTGAAAATCGCATGAACATTGCACAAGTGATTACTTCAATGGTATTATCACTTCGTCGCAAAGTGAACATCAAAGTGCGTCAACCACTCTCAACATTGATGATTCCTGTAATGGATAACGCTCAACGCGAAGCAATCGAATCAATGAGTGAATTAATCCTTAACGAAGTGAACGTTAAGAACTTCAAATTTGTTGATAACGAAGCAGGAGTGCTTGTGAAACGTGTTAAACCCGACTTCAAGAAACTTGGACCAAAATTCGGCAAAACGATGAAAGCAGTTGCCGCTGCTATTACATCAATGAGCCAACAAGACATCGCTTCACTTGAAAAGAATGGCAATATCACGCTCAATGTTGATGGAAACGATGCTGTAATTGAAGCTATTGACGTTGAAATCATCTCAGAAGATATTCCAGGCTGGTTGGTTGCAAACGAAGGTAATATCACCATCGCCCTCGATGTAACAATTACCGATGAATTGAAACAAGAGGGTATTGCTCGTGATATTGTTAACCGTGTTCAAAACATTCGCAAGAGTCGCGATTACGACATTACCGACAAAATTAACCTCGTGTTTGCACCAAATGCTGATACCGATGCTGCAATCAACGCATATAGCGACTATATTGCTCGTCAAGTGCTTGCAACAAGCATCACCATTGGCAATGTTGCTAATCTTGAAGGAGTTGAAACACTTGAAATTGACGAAATAACAGTAGATGTAAGCATCTCAAAATAAACACATTAAATTTAACAACCAAAAAACTGCAAAATTATGAGCGAAAAGACAAGATACTCAGATGAAGAACTTCAAGAGTTCAAAGAAATAATACTTCAAAAACTCGAAAAGGCTCAAGCCGACTATGAGTTATTGAAATCAAACATCATGAATACCGATGGCAATGACATCTCTGATACATCGCCCACATTCAAGGTGCTTGAAGAAGGTGCCAGCACCCTCAGCAAAGAAGAAGCAGGACAACTTGCTCAACGTCAAATGAAGTTTATCCAACATCTTAAAAATGCCCTTATTCGCATTGAGAACAAGACATACGGTATTTGTCGTGAAACAGGAAAACTAATTCCCAAAGAACGTCTTCGTGCCGTACCTCATGCAACTCTTGGCATTGACCAAAAATTAGGAAAGAAATAGTCAATGAAACTATCAAAAGGCTATCTTGCAACATTAATCATCTTGGGTGTTGTTATTCTTGACCAAGTTCTAAAAATTTGGGTCAAGACTAACTTCTACCTTGGTGAAAGTTTTCATATTACCGATTGGTTTCAACTTGTTTTTATCGAAAATAACGGCATGGCTTTTGGAATGGAGTTTGGAAATAAGTTATTCTTAACTCTATTTAGGATTATTGCCGTTTCAGTCGGTATATGGTATATTAGTCGCATTGTATCTAAAGATTATATTCCAAAAGGCTACATTGCTTGTTGTTCGCTAATTGCAGCAGGGGCTGCCGGAAATATTTTTGATTGCTTATTTTATGGACTTATATTTAACAACCCCATACCTCCCGAAGTAGCTACATTCATGCCCGATGCCGGCGGATATGCGTCTTTATTTTATGGTAAAGTTGTTGATATGTTCTATTTCCCATTATTTAGTTTCAATTGGCCCGATTGGATTCCATTTGTAGGGGGAGAACATTTTATATTTTTCCAACCAATATTCAATCTCGCCGATGCTGCTATATCAGTAGGGATATTCATTCTTATTCTTTTTTATTCAAAATATCTTGCCGCTCCTTCAAACAACGAGGAAGCAACACAAGAAGCACAATAACAGATGAATAAGTGGGGGCTATACATATTATCTGCCATAATGGGGATAACTCTATTTTCTAATTGCAGCTCTACTCCTGATGAAGTACTACCCCAAGAAAAAATGGCACAACTACTTGCCGACATTCATATTGGGGAAAGCATTGTCGATGCCGAAAGAACTAAATACTACAATGACTCATTAAAAAAAACGGTAAAACAATCCATTCTTATAAAACATGGAGTGAGCCAAGCCCAATTAGACACATCGTTTGCATGGTATGGGCATAATATCGAAGAATATATCGCTGTATATAATCGAGTTATTGAAATTTTAGATAACGACATAAAAGCTCTTGGCTATAGTAAAGACGAACAACTAAACATCTCATTTGAAGGCGATTCTGTTAACACATGGCAAGGCGTTAATCATTATAGCTTCAACATCAACACCCCCTCTGAGTTTATATCATTCAATCTCTCAAAAGATAGATATTGGGAGAATGGAGATTATTACACTTGGCGATTAAAACTCGCCAACAATATTTCTCAAATAAAATGGGGGATAGCCGCCGATTATAATGATGGCTCATCAGAATTTATCAACGCCAAAATTTCAAATGAAGGTTGGAATGAAATAACACTAATTACCGACTCAACAAAAACACTCAATCGTGTATATGGCTATATTCACGCCAAGGCCATCGACAATGAAAACATTTACCTTGATAGCTTATCATTAGTTAGACAAAGGGTAAATAGCACTATATATCGACAACGCTTTACTCAGAAAACATTTGAGATAAAAAAAGAGAAAGAGCAACCAGAATCAGACGAAGAATCACCCTCTGCCATAAACGACATTGAGGACGATGAAAATGAATCATTATTTGGAGTCAAACGCCGAAAAGCTCTAAAGAAAAACGACAAATAACACAACAACACTTATGGCAACATTTTCGCTATTGCCTCTTGCTGTTATACATCAAAACAGCACCTATCGAAACCACATCATAAGAATAACAAATAATAGGGTAGAACTAACTCCTTTTGAGGGAGAATGTGAGGCTACCCACTTTATTTCTGCAGTTATCGTTATTGCAAATAACAATATCGTATCATACCTTGAGAAACTACCGGCAATAACTGAGAATTATAACAATCTACACGAAATTACTAAATTCCTTTATTCAAACAATCTCTATATAACCAACGAAGAGCCTACACTCATTAGTGTAAGCCCTTTGGGGTATCAAATTCTCAAATATTAAGCCTTATAGCAGCTTATTATTGATTAATCATTCCTACAATGTCGTTAATGTCGCTAACGCCATGACGTTGGCAATAATCCTCCATATAGTCGATAATTTTCATCGTAACAGATGGATCTACAAAGTTGGCAGTACCAACTTGAATTGCTCTTGCACCTGCAAGCATAAACTCAATCGCATCACGACCATTCATAATGCCCCCAAGTCCAACAACAGGAATATTTACTGCTTTAGCTACTTGCCACACCATACGCACTGCAACCGGACGCACAGCCGGACCCGATAACCCACCTGTAATCGTAGAAAGATAGGGGCGTTGACGTTCAACATCAATTGCCATACCAAGCAACGTATTAATCAACGAAACTGCATCAGCACCCTCAGCCTCTACTGCACGAGCTATCTCAGTAATATCAGTTACATTTGGCGACAACTTAATTATCACAGTCTTTGCAAAAGCATTACGAACAGCACGAGCCACTTGTGCGGCACCCTCGCAGGTTGTACCAAATGCCATACCACCTTGTTTCACATTGGGACAAGATATATTTACTTCTATCGCATTAATCTTATCGAGTGGAGATAATTTTTCACACACTGCCACATAATCATCAATTGTAGCTCCAGACACATTCACAATCACATGTGAATCCACATCTTTAATGCGAGGATAAATGTTGTCGATAAAGTAATCAACCCCCTTATTTTGCAATCCTACTGCATTAAGCATACCCGATGGAGTTTCAGCCATACGAGGGTAGGGATTCCCTTCTCGATGATTGATAGTTGTTCCCTTAATGACAAAACCACCTAAACGATTCAAATCAATAAAATCGGCAAACTCTTCACCATAACCAAATGTTCCCGACGCAGTCAAAACCGGATTTTTCAAGTAAAGACCACCTATGTTTACACCTAAATTTACCATGTCAATTCATTTATATTAAACACCGGACCTTCGGTGCACACACACACATTACCTTTAACTGTATTTTCAACACAACATAGACAAGCACCAAGACCACATGCCATCATATTTTCCAACGACACCTCGCAATCAATCGACTTCTCTTTTGCAACTTTTGCAATAGCTTTCATCATTGGAGCCGGACCACAACAATAAATCTTAGCTATATCATTAGCAAGAGCTGTGTTTGTTGTTACCAATCCTTTTTCGCCCATTGAGCCATCTTCGGTTGACACAAACACTTTACCAATCTTCTCAAACTCGTCAAGTTGCAACACATCTTTTGCCGAACGAGCACCAATAAGGAATTTTGGCTGATAACCCTTTGCCTTGAGTTGAGCTCCCCAATATAGCATAGGAGCAACCCCAACGCCACCACCAACGAGCAAAATCTCATCATTTACACTATCTGGCATAGTGAAGGCATTACCTAATGGCAACACCACATTAACGCAATCAGAGGTCTTAAGAGCCATCAATGCTCGTGTTCCTTCTCCAGCATTTCTCACCAACAACCATAGATGGTTATTTTCTCTATCCACATTATTAATAGAAATAGGACGACGCAAAAACGTGGTTTTAGAGCCATCTACTGCCACTTGAACAAACTGTCCGGGCAACATTTCGGGAAGTTGAGAACCATCAACAGGAGTCAATATCAAGAGCGTATATAACTCATGAATCCTGCGATTCTCCACAACTTTCAAATCTAAAATATATTTCTTCATAACATTGTTATTTTACCATCGCAATATATATCTACAAAGATAATTGTTAAAATCCATAATCCAATATCAATATGACTAAAAAATTATCATTCAAAGAAAAAGCCATTTTGATATTACTCAAAACAGCTTACATTATACATTACGGCAATATTTTTAATACAATTTCATCACTTGTTGTCCATGTCAAATATTATTGAGAATTCTTTTGAGGCACAAATATCTCATAACTGTTATCATTATAAAAAACACGAATTTCAATAACCTGTTTTGAAGAATTGGCACTAATCGACATAGGAGTAGGGGGTTCAACTCTTTTATTTATCGAAACCTGTGCCGATTCACGATACTCCACCTTTTGAACGGCATTTTTTTGTGATTGCTGAATAGATAAATTATCCGGTTGCTTTTCAATTACAGGCGAATCAAAGTCAAATCGCCCCATTATCGACTCATCTACAGCCGTTTGAGCATTGTCAAAACTCACATTATCGCCAATTTTAGGCTCTGAGATTTCAATATTTGAATTAACAAGCATCTCTCCCTCGCCAAACATCAACCACATCACCGATAACTGAGGATATGCGTCATGAATCTTGCTAATAAGCTCATCGCTTATTTTTTTATTTCTACCATTCAATATTTGCGATATAGTAGGACGGGGTATATGACTCGTATCGGCAAATTGAGAATTTGCAATATTTAATGCAGTCATAAACTTTTTTAGGCGAGTTACAATATCCATCTCTATTTAGCTTTGTAATTATTTCCCAATGCAAATGTAATCACTATTATTTTAATTTCCAAATTTTCAATAGTAAAACATCTTAATAACCCTTATTGCGTATCGTAAATAGGGGTAGGCATGTACCCGTTATTTCAATGTCTTATTCTTAATTTAATTATTTAAGTACATGTACTTAAATACTTGATTATGACACAATTAATATAACTAAGATACCTACAAGACTATATTAATCAATCCATAATTAATCATTTTGTTTAACTTTTATGTATTAACCATCTACAAATGTATGAGTTATCTATTGGTGTAAATAAATCTAAATGAACAAAATTGCCATATTTAATCAGGTTTTATTTGAGAATTTGCATTTTTCTTTAGTGATATATGCTTATTTATGCTTCGTAATTTTGATTTACGCAGTTACACTTTGAGGGTGTAATTATTCAGATGTGCACCTCGTTGTTTACATTTTAATATTCAAACAAATGTAAATTGACTAAATTTCGATTTACATTTACTAACTCAATAGATCTATTCAATTTCTTTATAAAATTTCAAAATGTAGTTACAGCAATTTACAAATACAACATTCTAATCAAGTTAAAAAGCTATGTTTTGGCAACAATAATCCCTATAATACATTAATAATTAAGAGGTAATCTCTTTTATAAACTTCTTAAATGAATGTACTCAAAAATGCATTAGAAAAATTTGCCAAGCACATTAATATTAATCTAATTGTATGCTTGAGGAATTCCACACACTATAGGCAAACATTATTGTGATTTCGAACAAAATGATAGAATGAATAAAACTACAAAGCATTTTTTTGTTTGTTAAAATTGCGTCTTGCTTTAGGGGAGACTTTTATTGAAATCTCAGAGCCTATTTGCATTCAAAACACTCTATTTAACATAATATAGATTATGGGAAAATAGTGTAATTCTTTTTGATATTCTATTTAACAATATATTTTTTTTTATTATAACTCTTGTTTATTTGCGGCTAATATTTTGTTACCATACAAAGATACATTCATCTGTTCCATTATATCTGCGATAATGAAAATTATTCATCAGCATAGTATGTGGAGGTGATTTTGCTATTCCGGGGGTATCGCTTCGCTCAACCCTCGGTTATTAATATCGCTACGCTTTCTCGTGCTTCGCACGCTTCTCTCTTAAAAACCTCTGGACTCTCAATTGTCTCGATCGAGCCTCAGCGAGCTAATGGTTCATATCGCTACGCTTTCTCGTGCTTCGCACGACCTATCCCCCTCCCGGCTTCGCACGACCTATCCCCCTCCCGGCTTCGCACGACCTATCCCCCTCCCGGCTTCGCCGTACTCCCCCTGCACAAGTGCAAGGGGAGAGCTGAGGCTGACGCATTGAAAGTTGGCTTTGCATGAGGTAATGCTTTTTCACCTGAAAGTTGGCTTTGCCGTACGGC
>JAEIGA010007213.1_pt1 | contig 16903 bp, 27 predicted proteins | sample 9270691 | NCBI WGS metagenome assembly JAEIGA01 (sample SAMN17057246, study PRJNA624740) | gut metagenome | biome: biome; isolation source: fecal sample | host: Bos grunniens | place: China: Xizang | collected 2019
AAGCTCCGCACAATGGCTGACCGCGTGTTCATCGTGACTCAGGCATTCGCTGACATGTTGAACCTCGACATCCAGGAGAACAACAAGGGCAGCGAGCTCCAGTGGGAGTCTATCTTCGCAGGCATCCAGAAGACCTCATACCAGGGCATCACCCTCGTAGCTGTTCCACAGTTCGACGAGATCATCCAGGACTACCTCAAGGGCGCGAACGCTGACGCTTACGACAAGCCGTTCCGTGTGATCTACGGTGCAAAGGGCAACTTCAGAGCCGGCACCAAGTCTGCAGAGACAGTGGCAGACCTCAAGGTCACATTCAACGACGTAACCCGCAAGAACTACCTCTACGCAGCTGACACACTCGGCGCGCTGGTACTTGCTGAGGAATACGCAGCGGTAGCTTATTAACCTAGCCAGAAAAGGAGGACGACATGAGCATCTGCAACGGAATAATCAAGCAGGGAATCCCTAAGGGAGACTGCGCGAACCTGCCTGCTAAGGGCTACGAGCGCCTCGCTATCCTCATCAACCGTGAGGACATCGACTTCAGCAACGTGACCCTGTCAGCGGAGCGTGCGAACGTTCTGACTGCGCTCGGCCTCAAGGAAGGCAAGGTCGGCTACGAGATCCACCAGATGGGCGCTGAGCCTTTCACAGGCACCAACGCCGCCCTTGAGGATAACGCCTATTACAGAAGCGTGACAAAGAACCTCGTAATCGCAGTCATCAACAACGACCGCGACGTATACGGCAAGTTCGTGGATCCGCTTCTCAACGGCGAGTTCGTGGCTATCGTAGAGAGAAAGGACAAGGGCAAAGACAACGCGTCTGCCTTTGAGGTTCTCGGCTACCACAACGGCCTCACCCTTACAGCACTCGACGAGAATGCGTACGGCGACTACTACGGCGGCGGACTCTACACCCTTACAGAGACAGCCGCACCGGTATCGAGAATGTACCTCGGTGAGAGCTACGAGGCAGGAAAGGCACTCTTTGATTCGCTTCTCGAAGCGTAACCATTAACATATTGCGTCATGGAATACCAGGAGGCAATGACACAGCTGACACGTCTCCGCTCGCTGCTGGTAGCGGGTGGGGACGATTCAGTATTCAGCAACGAAGACCGCCAGATCATCGAGGCAATCCATCTTGAAGAAACCGGCCAGAAGGTAAGGGACTGCAACTGCAGAGACCGATACGCCGACGCGGTCATTGAATTATATCGGAAACTTAAACGAACACAGACCATGGCAAGAGATCAGAAATACATGCTCCGTCCGGGCGTAATCATATGGATCGGTACAGACGCATACTCGCGTCACAACCTCACCGACAAGGTCGCGAAGGCGTACCTGAAGGCCAACCCGGAGGCAATCAAGAAATTCGAGCGAGTACCGGAAGACTACATGACTCCGGCGGCTGCTAAACTTGTAAACGAAAACCCAGAAGAGTAAATCATGAAGCTGACAAGACTGCCAAAGGCTGAGCCCGCACTTGACCCGAGATTCCTCAAGAACCTCGGCATCAAGTCGTACGACGCCGACAACCTCTACCCGCAGAATGTGCGTAATATCGTGCTCAACTCGAAGACCGGCAACGGATGCCTTGAGAGATACGCCGACTATATCGAGGGCCGCGGAGTCGCATCCGAGCCTTTGGCCGGCTTCGTGGTGAACCTTGACGGTGAATCACTCGCAGACCTCCACGCACAAGTATCCAGCGACCTCGCCATGCACGACGGCTTCGCGATCCACGTGAACTACGACGTTGACGGCGGCATCGTGAGCCTGCACCACGTACCGTTCGAGAACGTGCGAATCACCGAGGCGGACGAAGAAGGCAACGTGCGCAAGGTGGCGCTGCATCCCGACTGGACCGGAAACCTGACAAGGAACGGAAAGCCTGTCAAGATCACGAAGGACTCCATCGACTACCTGGACGTATTCAATCCGGATCCCGAGATTGTGCTGAGTCAGATACAGGAGGCAGGAGGCCCGCAGTTCTATGGCGGGCAGATATACTACTACTCGAGCCTCGGTTACCTTCTCTATCCGTACTCGAAGTTCCACGCGGTGCTCTCAGACATGAGCACAGACGAGGGGCTGAGCAACATCATGAACCGCAACGTCCGCAACAACTTCCTGCCTGCCGGTGCGTTCGTAAGGCTGAAGAGCCAAGGCGCTCCACTGTCAGGAGATGATGCAGACGTCGAGCCACAGGTCAGCGGTGACGACTACGCAGAAGACCTTGCAGCACTTCAGGGCGATACAGAAGCCCTGAAGATTCTGGACATCGGCATCGAGACGGTCGAGGAAAAGCCCGAGTTCATCAACATGCAGGGCAACAACTACGACAAGGAGTTCACTGCGACCGCTGCCGAGATCAAGGACTGCATCTACGCGGCATTCGGACAGGAAGGCTGGCTCGCTATCCGTAACGGAAAGGTAGGATTCAGCGGCACCCTTGTCGCCGATGTGGAGAGAGACTATGCCAAGCGACAAGCCAAGACACAGAAGGCGCTGACTCGCTGCTACATGACGCTCCTGCGGACTTGGACGACAGCCCAGGCGCTGCCGGCAGAGCCAAGCCTCGCCAACCTTACCATCCTACCGCTCGTAGACCTTACAACACAAACACAAGAATGAGAAACCTGATCACATACGAGGAAATCAGCCTGCTGGCCAGACCTTGCACGACGGACCGCGACATGGCAGAAGCCATGATTGCCGAGGCCCAGCGCGTGGAGATCAAGCCGAGACTGGGCGACTGGCTGTATCTGAGACTTCTGAATCTAGACGAGGAATTCATCGTGGACGGAGGGGACGCTGCCGGCAACTACGACACCCTTCTGAGCGTCGACGCAGACGACCGTACCAATACCTCCAGCCTCAGCGCATACGATATCCTTCTGGACGGCGGCCAATGGGTGGACAGCTGCGGCAGATCCAACCTGCTGACCGGATTGAAGACGGCCCTCGCATACTACGCCTTGGCGCGCATCGTGCGAGACGGAAACATCCAGACGACCACCTACGGCACCGCTATCAAGGACGACCAATACAGCGCGGATCCTGAGCGTACCGAGAGACAACGACAGTACCGTGAGCTCTTCAGTCAGGCGGACAGTTACATGACGGAAGCGCTGACATACATAACAAGGAACTGCGACCTCTTCCCAGAATACAATGCTCCCGGAAAGATGCGCAGCAATAGGATGACAATCAAGACAATCGGAAGATAAAGAACTATGGCAAAGAAGATTATCAAGGCGCACATGAAGCAGCGCCGCGACACAAAGGCAAATTGGGCGTCAGTCAATCCCGTGCTGCTCGACGGAGAGCTCGGCTTCGTAAGCGACGACCCGAACCTCTACAAGATAGGAGACGGAGAGACCGCATGGAACGACCTCCCGTTCCGCGGCTTTGACGGAACTATCACACAGGAGCCTGGCTCAAACCCGAACACTGTAATGAGCCAGAAGGCCGTCACTGAAAGCCTGACAGCTCTGCAGGAATCCGTCACCGAGAAGACTCAGGAGCTGATGCGGAAAAAAGCAGACCAAGATGGCAAGTATCCCGAACTGACAGCCGGATTCGCAAACAACCTTGTCGGCAGAGGCGAGGCGGTAGATGCAACCATCGGCTTCCGACCATCAGGAGGCATGAGCATTGAGGATGGAGCAGCGAGAGTGAAGGAGTTGAAGGGTAATTCGGTGGTGTGGAATCAGAAAGCAAGTGCCGTAAGTACCGGAGGTAATATATCTCCACATCAGTATAAGGGTGTTTCGGTGCATCATAACGGAACGAATGCAGACTCTTACTTCATTATCAATGGAGAGTCCATTGTTGGACATAAGTATCTTATTGCATTCAATATACTAATGGACAATGCTGGTGATAGTCTGTCAATGTCATACGGATTCCCAGGTCAGTCTGCGAATGTAAAAGAGTTGGTGGTAGGTTTTAATTACAACATCATCACAGCCGTAGAGGGTGACCGCAGATTCTTGTGGGATGACAATTCTACAAGGGTGGTGTCCCCTTTCACGATGTACAACATCTGCCTCTATGACCTTACGCAGATGTTCGGAGCGGGCAACGAGCCGACCACTATTGAGGAGTTCTACAACCGCATTCCGCAGAATGTGGACTTGTACGCATACAACGAGGGTGAGATTATCTCCACCAATGCAGAGGGCATCAAGTCTGTAGGATTCAATGCGTGGGATGAAGAATGGGAGAGAGGCAGCATTGACAACGGAGTTCTTGTGAGCAATGACGCATATATAAGAAGTAAGAACTACACTCCCGTAATAGGTGGTACTGATTATTTCATTTATAGTCCCACCGTTGACTCTGATGGTGGCTATAAATATGTGTTTTTCATGTTTTACAACGCCAATAAGGAATATATTGGCTCACAGCCAAGTATAAGAAACGCAATCTTTACCACTCCCGTTGATTGCCGTTATCTTAAACTTGTTCAATGGAAGTATGGTGGAAACAACAGGATTGAGAATTATGGGAAAGACATATGTCTCAACCTCTCACATACTGGCTACCGAAACGAAGAGTATCAGCCGTATATGCAGTTCATCCGAGACATTGACTCACGCATCCGAGAGGCATTCCCTAACGGAATGAGAAGTGCGGGAACGGCATCGGATAAGGTGTACAACAAGAATGGCAAGGGTTACATTGAGAAACGCATCGGAGTGGTGGATATGGGCAGCCTTGAGTGGTCAAGGACTACGGGTGCATCGCATTCCTTCTATGTTTCGGATTTTGCGACAAGGTATGGCTCAAAAGGTGCGCAAATCGTTTCCTCTATATATCAGTATGGAACTGCATACGCTGATAGTTTTCCAAATCTCAATGCGTCTATTGATAGCAACTCCTATTTATACGCAAGGAATGATTCCTATTCTGATGCAGCCACCTTCAAGGCGGCCATGAGTGGTGTTCCTCTCTTCTACGAACTCGCAGAGCCTGAAATCCTTGAGTTTGATGAGCCGTTCAACCTTGACTATGAGGTTTGGGACTTCGGAACAGAGCAGATGCTTTCAAGCCAACCATCTGCGCCGATAAAGGCGAGCATCGTGTACGGATTCAATGCGGTGGACTCTGTCAGAACTGCACAGCTTGAAATCGCGGAGTTGAAGACACAGATTGCACAGATGCAAGCAATCATGGCAAGCCTGACTGCACAGACTGCAATGATTAAGGAGTAACAAGCGCAGAACAAGCTCCCCAGGGCCGCACTTGGGGAGCATTCTTAAAAACCTGATGCACCATGAAGAAACAATACCACGCAGACAAGCCCATCTTCTACGTCTGCCTTGTCATTGCGATCATCCTGCTAATATTCGGGGCGCTGACGCCGCCGCCAGCCATCATTGACGGGTCAATATTGACCGCAGCCGCCATACTGCTGGGATTCGCTGCCTTGGCCATCGTAGGGCAGAATCTCGCAAACGGTAAGGAGGCGACATTCACACATGGACAGACTGAAATCACTATCGGAGACGGAGACGATGAAAACAAATAGAGAGACAATCATCCGAGACCTGCACAATTACTTCCAGATCTCGGAGCTCGTATGCGAGCATACGCACGCCGAGTGGGGCGAGCGCGCCTGGCAGTTTCTTGACACCGACTTCCTGCACGCGCTGCTCGTAATACGAAGGGACATCCTCCAGGCGCCGATGACCTGCAACCACGACGAAGCGACTCAGCGCGGCCTTCGCTGTAACCTTTGCCAGATAGTAAAGGATAAAGACAAGCTCTACCTTTCGAGCCACGTCCTGGGAAAGGCCGGCGACTTTACCGTAAAGGGACTGACAGCCCAGGAAGCACGCTCGCGGATCCGTCAGAACGCCCACCTGCTGCCGTGCAACATCCGCATGGAAGGCGGAGTGAGCTGGCTGCACTTCGACGTCTTGCCACAATACGGAATCAATCAGAAAGTCTATGAATTCACAGAATAAAGGGCCAATACTTTATATAATTTTTCTGGCCCTTCTGATCCTGAGCTTCGGACTCGGAAGGCACACCGCAGAGCCGGTCCAGATCATAGAAGAACACGAGAGGATAGACACCCTCGTAATCCGCGACACTGTCACGCACTACGCCCCGAGGTACATCGAGAGGCACACGCGCGACACGATACGCATCTCAATCCCTGAGCAGGTGCACGACACGGTGGCCGTCTACCTTCCGAGGGAAACGAAGGTCTACGAAGACGCCCGCTACAGGGCTGAGGTCTCCGGCTACCAGCCGAGCCTCGACCGCATCGACATCTTCACACAGACCAAGGTAGTGACCAAGGACGTAGCTCAAGTCATTAAGAAACGCGCCCGCTGGGGAATTGGCATCTCTGCAGGCTACGGGCTGGCGATAAACGCACACGACCACGCCTTCACTCCCGCACCATATATCGGCATAGGCTTACAATACAACCTCATCAGCTGGTAACACACGCCAAGCATTACCGGCAGCATACTTCCATCCATCACACATCACACCTCCAGCCCTCCCGTCGTGAGACGCGGGGGCTTTTTTCGTTTCTGGCACGCCTTATGGAATGCGCAAGGAAACGAATGAGACATGGACAGCGTATCAGACTACAAGGCCGTTTTGGCCGCCGTTTCTCGAGCCACAGGCATCCCGGAAGCGCTCATCTTTACACACCGCATGGGGCAGATCTACAAGGACGCCCGCTGGATAGCCGTCAGGCTTCTGGCGGACCTCGGTTATTATTCCGGGCAGATAGCAGACCTGACCGGAATGACACCCCGAAACGTCAACCGCATCATCAGCACAATCAGGATCCGCGAATTCTCCACCTGGCGACAGTTCGGAAACGAATTGGACGCATGTCGGAAGGCGCTGGGAATTGCCGCGACCTCTTAGGTTCAGAGCTTGCAATGGTTCCGCACGGGAGCAATGTCGCTCCCGCTAAATATACACATATATGGAACCAATCATCAAAGAGACTCAGGTCATCAGAGACCACGGCGGATGGGAAGGTAACACCAGAGCCAAATCAAACTGGGCGCTCGGACTCGGCATCGGAGGCTTGGTCCTTGGCGGCATCGCAGTCGCAAGACAGGGCGGTATCGGCGGCATCGTAGGAACCGGCGCGGCTCCGTCTAACACGGTAGTCTACACCGGATCAGCAAGCTGTCCAGCAGCAGCGTTCGAGAAGGAATGCAACGACATCCTGAACGTAACAAAGGGCATGTACGACCTCTACATCGTAGGCCAGCAGAACGCCGCAAAGGCAAGGGAAATCGATGTGGCTGAGAAATTCGGCTTGTACGTCAACAACCGCGACAACATCGACAGAGTCAACGGAAGACTTAACGACGAGCTCTTCAGCTTGTACAAGTACACCCGCGACAAAGACGACGAGACCAACGCGAAGATCTACGACATCGCCCAGCAGGTAGCAATCAACACCGCAGTCCGTCCTTATCAGGACAAGCTCATCCAGTGCAAGATTGACGAGGTCTACACAAGCCTCATCAACTACGTGGACCGCAAGACCTGCCGACTCATCCCAGGACGCCTCGTGCTTCCTAGCACACCCACCGTCACAGGTTACTCGGCAGACTGCCCTTGCCCTGCAGCAGCAGAGGCCGGCGCGTAAACGTTCGAAGCGTATAATTACTAATTGAAGGCTTTATGTCAGGAATCAACTTCAACTTCAACCGGGGCACGGATCCACTTCTAGGGTCCGGCCCTGATTACTCCGCCCACCTTGCGGAGCTTGAACAGGCTCAGAGAGCAATCGAGCAACAGAAGCAGAGCATTCTGAAACTCGCGCAAAACACGCAGAACCCCGAAGCAACACCAACCGGACCAACACCCAGCCCGACACCAATCTGGGACCAGATCGACACGCTCACCGACAATATGACCGCGGCGGAGTTCCAGACAATGCAGGCGGATCCGAGCTATCAGAAAAGCCTCGGCGAACTCATGGAATACGTCGCAGCCGTACAGCTCCAGCTGATACGCCCGCGAATAGAAGCGAGCCCAGAAGGAAAGAAGCTGCTCGAGCAACACCTGACAACCGTCAAGTTCCTGCGCAAAGCCGCAGCGGACAACGTAGACAAGAGACTCGCAGACTTCGAAGACTACACGAAGAACTACAGCCACATGAGCTGGGAGGAATACCTTAAGACAAAGGGAGGACAGAAGAAATGAAGACTTCAGACATCAACGCCTTCAAGGGTAAGGCAAAGGACGCGATACTCGCATGGGCGGGCGACCAGATCGACCAGCTTCTGCCTAACAAAGTCGCAGCCAGGGCAATGCTGAAAAACGCAGCCGCAAATATTGTAGACCGTTTTGACCACAAGATTAACCAGGGAATCGATGCGGCGTTCCTAATGCTGGGAGACACGCAAGGAAACATCGACAGCGACAGCATCGTTGACCTGGTATGCGACATGCTGAAGGAGATGCCTCCGACAGACTACGCACTCGGCCCGATAGGCGCGACCGTAGGCAAAGGAGAGATCTGCCTGCAGTTCCCGGGCGGACTGATCAGCGACCTCATCATCGGCGGTCTGGGTGGGGCTAGAATTACGACCGCAGACATTCAGAAAATAAAGACTTTAATCATCTAGACACTATGGACCAGAACACACAGCAATTTATGCACGAGCTCAAGGAGTTCGTTCACAAGGCCGAAAAGTTCCTCCAGAGCCAGGGCGGAGACTTCGGACAGCGCGGAGGCTACTACGGCATGCGCGACGGCGGAAACCAGGGCGGAGGCTATAACCAGGGCGGCAATTACGGCCAGCGCGAGCAGTCGTGGATGCACGGACCGCAAGGCTATCCGGAGCAGAACTGGGGCGGAGGCGGGAACTTCCCGAACATAGATCCGCGTTACTTCATGTAACAATCCCGGAAGGGCGGCCACGGTCGCCCTTCTTTTCAAAATTATCGCGGAATAAATGACTTTTTGAAACATGGACACATACAACACACCCGACAAAATGGCGTACATCGCCGAGAACGGCTGGCACTTCAACAAGCGCGCATGCGAAGAAGCCGTCAGAATGATGAAGCGCAAAGGTACATCAGGAAAGCCCGAGCCGCTGGAGCCTTGGAGCAAGGAACAGGTCGATGAGCTGCTGAACAAGTACGGAATCAAGCTCGAGAACAAGGTTGGCTACGACTACGTATACGTGGCCAACATGGCGAAGGCAGACTTCTGGAAAAGCTCACTCCCTGACGAGCAGAAGGTCGCTCAATATGTGAAGGACGTCGTGGACGATATAGACGCAGCCCCAGGCGAGATATTCGTGGCATGGTACGCGAAGACCATCGCGCGCCGTATGCCCGTAGACTGGGGAGCCTTCCTATGATCAGGCACACGTTCGTAATCTGGGAGCACAGCTGGACAGTACGAACGTATTTCGCGGTGACCGGCTACTGGGCGGACGAGATACTTGGCCACTTGTTCAGATTAGGAGCGGACATGGACACGATGCGAAGCGCGGCCAAGAACCTCAGAAGCGGACAGCTCAACACGGGGCTCACCTACACCAGCCCATGGAACCGAGAGACGATCATGGTCGTGGCGTTAGCCTCCAGCGGCGCGGAATTCTTCAACAGCCTGCTGCACGAGTTGAAACACCTCGAGGAACAGGTCGGCCAAGCGAGAGGAATCGACCCACGATCCGAAGAGGCGGCCTACTTCAGAGGCGGAGTCGCCCGCGAGATTTACCCGCACATCCGACACCTGCTCTGCGACTGCTGCCGAAAGAAGCTGAAATCATAAAAAAGGGACCAAACAAGGGCATCCAATCCCGTGTTTGGTCCTACTATTTTGTAACTACCTGATAATCAGCGTAGGTGGTAGCCCCGAGCAGAATCGCAATACCTTGCAGCACAAGGCAATACACGACAAAAAGCGCCCACGATATAGTTTTAGCATCGGGGCGCTCTGCAACAAAAGGACACGAAAGGCAGCGAAATCCGCCTTTTAGTCCCACTTTATTTTTTATTGAATTTATCCATCTCGCGGGCCTTGACAGAGTCCGCGATTGCGATATAAGGCTTCATCGAGTTGTAGTCATGGTGGCCCGTCCAACGCATGACGACATTCGGCGGGATGCCCATCATCAGGGCGTTGCTTATAAAGGTACGACGTCCGGCGTGCGTGGTCATGAGCTGCCACTTCGGAAGCAGGAGGTCGACTCGGCGGCCGTTCTGGATCTCGCTCACGCGCACCAGGCGGGAGATACCGCAGAACTGGCAGACTTCCTTGAGCCTCACGTTCATCTTCTGGTTACTGAGGACCGGGAACACCTTGTCGTCCGGGTATGCCTCGTCGACATAGCGGCCGAGGATGTCTTCGCTGTAGTCGTTCAGCTCGATGACCAGGTCGGCGGAAGTCTTGACGGTAGTCACGCGGATGTAGCCGTCGTGCACGTCAGCCCAGCGCAGGCCGTGCACGTCCGAATAACGGAGGGACGTGAAGGCGCAGAAGCAGAAGACGTCGCGGACGGACCGGAGTGTCGCCAGCTCTTCCGGTATATCATATTTATATAAGGTCATGAGCTCGTCCCAATCCAAGAAGATGATCGGGTCGTCCAGCTTCTGCAGCTTCGGTCTGAATTCCAGGTAGTCCTTGTATTGCAGCAGTCCGCGGCGGTCCGCCCAGATAAGGAACCAGCGCAAGGCCGAGAGGTTCTTCTCCACGGTGGTGTCCTTTATAGACGTAACGCCGGACTCCGCCCTCTTATTGGCGCGGGTCAAGCCGCGCAGGTAGGCTACGAACTGGTAGAGCCCGTCTTCTTTGAATCCTTCCCATGTGAGCTCAGGATCCCACGCGAGCAGGTGGTTCTTGACGCCCCAGAGCTTCTGATACGTGCGATGCGTCCAGCAGTTGCGGGATCCTCTTTCGGCTATGAACATATCGAAAGCGCGGAACACCCCGACATCCTTAAGAGTTCCAAGGCCGAGCTTCTCGGTCAGCTTGGCGCGGTACTCTTCCTTTGACGGCACGACGCCCTGCGCGTCGAAGAACTCGAAGGCGTCAGCGACGGCCTCGGCGTATCTGTCCAGCTCGGAATTGATAGACGCTGCAGGCGTGCGGCGCGCCCCATGGAACGAACGCGGGATGCAGCGCTGGGTCTCGGGATCCCAGCGGCTGACATTGACACGACAGCCCACGTTCAGCGCGATGATGCGCCTGCTGCCTTCCCATTTGACACGGAGACGGACACGAGCCTCATCGGAGTCCGGAACGCGGTCCAGGACGAAGGCTGCGATGTGCTTAATCATGCATCTGACCCTCCCCCGTCAGGAGCCAGCTGGCGCTGATGCCGAAGTCACGGACCAGATAGGTAAGCCATGCGGCCTTGAAGTCATTGGTGGACGGATTGAGCTGCAGACGACGGAGGCTGCGGCGGTTTATGCCGTAGCGGTCCGTGAAGGTCTTGACTCCGCGGATCTGGCGGGACTCCTTCAACCAGGCCAGAGCTTCGAAGAACCGGCCGACTATAATATCATGCTCTTGCTGGGTCATCCTATTTTATTAGATTTTTCGAGATTGCACTTCTGACACAATAACTGCAGATTTTCCAGGGACGTGGCGCCGCCTTTTGAAAACGGAATGATGTGGTCAAGCTGGAGGTTCTCAGTCGAACCGCAGTAAACACAACGGGCCCCGTCACGACGATAGACTGCATCGACTACCTCGCGCGGAATCGGCGGACGTTTCGGCTGATCCCCGAAGAGTTCCCCGGAATCTATCAATTCCATCCGGACCTGTTCCTCAAGCTCGCGGCGGCGCTGCTTTTCCTTCAACTTCGAAGCTATCTCGGCCTTTTCTTTCCTCATTCGTTCCTCGTGCTCAGCCCTGAGCTGGGCCTTGTATTCAGGAGATTTTTTCCGTGCTTCCTCTTCTTCCAAATACGCAAGGTACCACTCATGTTGACGCTTCCTTCTTTCCTCGTCCTCCTTTTTGTAGCGCTCCCTTCTTTCCGCCTCCTGGCGTTTTTTCTCGGCCTCTTCCTTTTCTTCCTCTCGGGATTTTTCTTCTTTCCAAGCCTTTATAACTTCTTGGCTCGTGTGGAACATAGCAACGACGTCTCCTTTTTTAAGCGCCCCGTCTTGTCTGCCCGCTTCATATAGACACTCAGCAGGGGCGCGCATGACTGTATAGCCAATTCCTTCGACGTATAACTGAATGGGTAACTCCGCGCCTGCCTGATATAGCCCCTCGCGGCTATATCCATATCTATAACGCACTGATACCTCGGCGTTCTTTGCAGCAGGTTTATAAACCGCCAATATGCCGTCGTTAGACTTTATCAACTTTACCAAGCGGTCCGGGTTGAGATAAGGATGTTTGATATTTTCCGCGTCAACCCAGACACCTGTAACATATACGCCCAGTTTGCGCTGAATCTTTGCTATACGTCGGTGCTCCCGTTCTTCCTTACTCGGGAACAGCCATGTCCAAAGGACATAAAGACACCATGCCGTAAAGAGTGTCGAAAGAAACCCCCACATTTTAAAAATCCTCTATATAGTTTTTGAATTTGTTTAAATCAATAACATGCCCCGGCCTTTGCACTTTATGCGGCACGAAAGTCGTCATGCTGAGCAACCGCAACACAAACGACATATCATGCTACATCCCCATCAACTTATCCAGCACGCGATCCATTTGTTCCTGAGCCTTACTGGTCTGTTCCTGCGCACGACTCGTCTGACGCATGGCCAGCTCAAGCTGCTCATCCTTCCTGAGCAATACGGTCAACCAATCAGTCCCCGCTCCTACCATATTAGAATTGCCCGATACCTGGGTATTGTTGTTACCGGTGATTTGCTGAGCCATGCCGAATGCCTCACCATAAAACGCAGCAAGCGGAATATTCAAAGCCCCCGAGATCTGCTCAAGCAATCCGGTTCGAATATCACCGTGTTTTAAATTCGACGCCAGATTCTGCTGTGATGTCCCTATCATTTCGGCTACCTGTGCGACATTGTAGCCCTTCTGTAAAATCAGATTCTTAACAGTTTCCCCTTTCATAACAAAACAATTTTGTGTTTTTGCTCATTTTTTGCAAGAAATCACAAAAATTTCTTGTTCGTACAAAAAACTTTTGTAACTTTGCACCAACAAACAAACACACACACAAACAAATATAGTGAAAACTTTAAAAAATCAAAACATCATGAAGCACATTGACCTCACCCTTGAAGCTATCGAAGACAAGATCGCAGACCTCTCGGAGCGCATCGCTGACATAAACGACACCATCCAGGAAAGTCTCAGGACTGACTCGACATTCTTCGCATCCGACGAGCACGTGGCCCTATTCCGCGCCAGGAGCAACGCACAGAAGCTACGCGACGAACTCCACAACGCTTATATGATCATAGTTACAAACTTTAACTAAGGAGGACCAAGACATGACAACAAGAATCCACGGAGGCAGCTTCAACTACTCAAGACTTCACGACATCATGCTGGCGCTCATGTGCTGGAACTGGGACTTCGAGATGGACACCTGCAACGGAATCCTCAGCATACCAGGATACAGCCGCGCAGACTTCATCATCAACGCGATAGAAGACAAAGGACAGCTCATACCAGAGGACCTCTACTTCGACCTCGGAACTAACAGCTCAGACGTTATTCTAAAAGTCGCAGAATTGAAATAGAAACCACCGGGGCCTCCGGGCCCCTCTAAATACCGACACAGACATGGAAATCATCAGATCAGAGAAAGGAAAGAACAAAGGCGGAATCAGCGTCGCGAGGACGCTCGCCACAATGAGAAAAAGAGACAAGTGGGAAGCCGACGCAGCCGAGCTCAACATCGGATACATACGCGAATGCGCCAGCAAGCTCTCCAAGACCATGGGCCGAGAATTCAGCGTATCCCATACCGCTGAGATGGGCAACAAGATAATAATCATCAGAACCGCATAACCATGAAAACACCTCTCATATTCTTCGGCAGCCTCACGCTGCTCTGCATCGCAGCAGTGATCTGCGGAGCCTCGCACTACACAATGCCTGCATTCATCGCTGGCGGCGTGACACTGGCAGCGTATCTGGAGCACCAAGAAGACAAGGAAAAGAAGAATCGCAACAATCCAGCAAGCCATGAATGACCCCGACCCTATCCTCTGCCCCGAATGCGGTGGCACCGGACTCCACCCCTGGAAGAACGCAACCTGCCGATACTGTAATGGCACCGGAGAGCTGGCCGATGACACCTACGACGAGAGATACAAGAAACACGTGTACAGGGCAGCACGCGGATGTTTTGAGACATGATATAGAGTTTGTTTGACCGGCGGGAGCCCTGCCCGCCACTATGGGAGCGTAGACCGGTAAAGGAAGCCGGACGGATATACACAAGGGGCACGCGTAAGCGGATAATCTGGACCTCTGCCCCTGTAACCTCATCCTCGTCAACCGTGCAGGTTCGAGTCCTGCCGCTCCCACCAAGCCGCCTGTGAAGGTCGCCCCACTTTTACTCATAATACTGGTTACACGACGGACCGAGCGCCTGCTGGATAGCGGCGAAAGCTCAGAGAGCCCCTCGGACCAACCCTCGGGAGGCTGAACCCCGACCGAGGGATCCAAAAGACCGGAAGAGTTCTTCCCCGATCCTGACGAGTTCCCGGCCGCAGACTCAGGATCCTTTCACACTATCAACTCCGCAGCGATGCGCAGGACATGGTAACTTTCATAATCAACCGGGGAGGAACGCAAGCAGCCCCTCCCCACTTCCGACCGGATAGCTCAACAGGCAGAGCCCCTCGACAGCGACATCAAACACGCGACACGAGGACGACGAAGGTTCGACTCCCTCTCCGGTCGCCAGACAAACAAAAGACAAAACGACATGAATCCGAACACACGCATCATCGACCTCACCGTAGCACAGCTCGCAGAGGTAATCGACAAGGCCGTAGAGGAATCCCTCACCAGACGAAGCCAGCAAAACGACAGCACGCCGCGATACGTACACGGCATCAAGGGCATCGCCGACATCTTCGGAGTCAGCGAACGACAGGCCCGCTACATCAAGAGCTCCGGAGTGATCAGCAAGGCAATCAAGCAACAGGGCCGCACCATAGTCACCGACGCCGCCCTCGCCCTCCAGCTCTTTGGCAAGCATTCTTAAACTCGCAGAATTCAAAACACATTATAAAACTCGTTTTAATATGGACCCAATCAAAATCAACGTAAATGTCGAGGTCGGCCTGAAGCAGACCACCCTCGAAGCATTGGCTGCCATCTTCAATCCTTTGAAGGGATGCACCTGTGCAAACATCGAATCGGACCCACAGCCCGAGCCAAAGCGCAAGGCAAAGAAGGCCGAGCCTACACCAGAGCCCGAGGCTCCAGCTCAGGACATGGAATCCGCAGAACCAGCTGACGACGACCTGCCACCAGACGACGCACCAGCTCCCAAGAAGGCCACACCATCAGAGGACGACGCACGCAAGGCAGTCAAGGCTGCAAGGGACCGCGGAGTGCCGGCGAAGATCATCAAGGAGTTCATGAAGGAATCCTTCGACATCGCCTCAAGTGTAGAGTGTCCGGCAGAGAGACGCCAGGAGCTTATCGAGGGGCTCAACAAACTCGCAGCATAATGGGAGCGCACGCACTACTCGCACCGTCATCCGCCAAGAGGTGGATGACCTGCACTCCCAGCGCGAGACTGGAGGCAACCGTGCCGAACAAAGACACAGCCTACACTCGTGAGGGAACAATCGCCCACGCTATGGCAGAAGGCATCCTCCGCCACCTGCTCGAAAATGGGTACAAGACCATGCCTGAGGCTGGCGAATTCTTCGAGACAGGCGGAACCATGATCGCAGAATTCTGCCGCTCCTGCGAGCTTGAAGGATTCGACTGGAGAGAGATGGCCGAGACCGTATACGAGCACTACTGCCGCCTTGTGTACGAAGCCTATCTCGGAGCAAAGAACGAAGATCCTGAAGCCGTCCTGCTCATAGAATCCAAGCTCCAGCTGGCGGAGTTCATACCGGAAGGCTTCGGATCAAGCGACGCGGTACTGATATACGGCGACACCCTCGAAGTCTTCGACCTTAAGTACGGAAAGGGCGTCAAGGTAGAGGCGCAGGACAACGCACAGATGATGTGCTACGCGCTGGGAGCCTACCTCGGACCGGGCGAGCTCTACGAAATAAACAACGTCAGGATGACGATCATCCAGCCAAGGCTGAGACACGAATCAAGCTGGGGAATAACAGCCACTGACCTCATGGACTGGGCACGACACGAACTCGCACCGGCAGCCCTCAAGGCATGGAAAGGCGAAGGCGAACAGACCCCAGGCGAACACTGCAGGTTCTGCAAGGTAGCCGCGAAATGCAAGGCCCTCGCAAACTACACCCTCTCAGTCACAGAAGACAAGACCGAACCGGGCCTCATGAGCCTCGAAGAGGTAGCCAAGCTCCTGCCACACTTCGCCACCATAAAGAGCTGGATCAACAGCGTCGAAGAGTTCGCACTGGAAGCCGCACTGGAAGGCGACACCATACCAGGATATAAGATCGTAGAGGGCCGAAGCATCCGCAAGCTCAGCAACGCGGCCGAGGCTATACAGAGACTGGAATGCGCAGGCATCCCTGCAGAGAACTACCTGAAACCGGCGGAGCTCAAGACGATAACCGACCTCGAGAAGACCCTGACGAAAAAGGGATTCAAGACGATCCTCGGCGACCTGGTAATCAAGCCGGAAGGCAAGCCGACACTCGTAGAAGAGGCGGACCCACGAGAGCCCTTCAGCAAAGCAAAAAACGACTTCAAAGACATAATCGAAAACCTTTAATATTTGACAGATCATGGCAAATCCTACAATCACCAAGTGCCTCATCGGCGAGGCAAG
>JAEIGA010007214.1_pt1 | contig 16900 bp, 31 predicted proteins | sample 9270691 | NCBI WGS metagenome assembly JAEIGA01 (sample SAMN17057246, study PRJNA624740) | gut metagenome | biome: biome; isolation source: fecal sample | host: Bos grunniens | place: China: Xizang | collected 2019
AGAGATGTTAACGCAGCAAAGAATATATTAGAAGAAGGAAAACGAATAATAGGGTTGAGTTCACCCGAATTTAAGCGAGCGGGAGAACGAGCAGTAGCAAGTTCTATGAACCTCGAAAAACATGTAAGATATTAGAATATTTTTCTATATTTTACTGAACTATCAAAAAACTCAATTTTACCAACGATATTTTGAGCATCAATTATACAACCGCTATCCCTAATAGTTAAATAAAATTCTTTTTCCATATCATCATAGTTTTTCAATCGTTATCTTAACTCTGCGAGGCTCAAGACCTATTTCCCCAAACAAATGTTTTTTACTTCTAATTTGTGCAATTTCATTCCCATCCCATATTGCAGAAGATTCACTTTTTGTGTATGTCGGATATTCAGAAAATACAAATAAATCTCTTGATATTTCTAAACTATATTGATTTCTCGCCATCCAACCATATAATACAACCTCCTCGTTTTTGGGGTCGTTGATTTCTTTCATCTTTTTGAGACATTCAACAACCTTAATGGCTTCATCTATATCCTTTGTGATAGTAAGCGTCCTCCATATTAAACGTCTTTTGACCTGAACAAGATAATTAATTGTATTTTCAACAGACTTTTCTTTGATTCGTATTTTCATTTTATTTAATTTACATTTATCCCCGATTGGGTATAATTCTATATTAAACATATGAATTTATACCCTATCGGGGTTATTATTTGATTTTTTTAGTAAGATATTTCTTCATTCATTTCAACAAGTTGAATTTCCGCAGGTCGATGTCTTTGTATCATACGAATCCATCTTTCGTCCTGCTGGTCTCTCTGCTCACGAGTATACCCCCTAAACTCTTCAGCAAAAGCAAAGTCACAACCATCGCTATCGCAATTATCTATAGTTGGCCATTGACAAAATACCTCTTCAGGCATCACTGTCCAACATGTATCTTCCCAGATGATATCACGATCAAGTTTATCCTTTAATTCTAACGCTTTTTCTTCAGTATCATAAACACCACACAATCTTTTGGAATAATCCTCAATACTGCCTGAACATTGCCAGACTAAATAAATTTTCTTCTTTTTTGCCATATTTTTAAGATTTTTAATGATTAAAAAATTATTATTTTATTTCAAAATTACTAACGCTTTCTTCGCTCTTGTAGCACCTACATACCTTAATTGTTCCAATACCTTTTTGTCCTGACATCTGTTGAAATCAAGACTGTTTATTATCACACAGTCATTCTCACCACCCTGTATCTTGTGACATGTAATGGCATATGAATAACTGACAGCCTTGCCCTGAAGCAACCATCCCTGTTCGTTATATATATTGTCATTCACAAAAAGAAAGTTCTCTATCTGGTTGATTTTTCCAGTTATTTTAGCACGTTCTTTACTGTTATCACAACTCCTCCATTCTTTCCATAAACGAACCTTCTCTTCCGCTAATATCTCTGCAACCTCTCGGTTCATAAGATTCTCCTTTATATCTATATAATTGACTCGCTTAATATCCCCTAATGCATCTCTCAACCTTAACCTATATGAAGTGATAAACCTCTCGCCAACATTACAACCATCTATATATTCACTCACATCCGTTTCATCCACACCATCAATCGCTTCAACTATATAAGACTCACTGTTAACAATATAATAATTTCCACCACCTTGATATCCCATATTAGTATAACTCATTAGAACTTCGTTCTTCCTCGGTATTATATCATTATATCCCATTTTTTTACGAACCAACGTGTTTAACTTCTCTACATTGTCATTGGTGTAGGTGATAAACCTGAAAGCATTGGGGTCTTTCTTCAGTTTCTCTACATTGTAATCAAGAATATTTGATAATGTACCTAAATCATTTCTGTCTAAAAATAAAACACCATTCTTTTCAATTTCATCCCAGTCACTTTTAAAACTGAAATCACCATACCCTCTTACATACACACTTTCGTTTAGAATCTGATCGTTGTCTGTTCTCATTATTTCGGTAAGTTCAAGAATATCCCCACCTTCACCACGAAAAACTACACTACATTCCCCCTCATCATCCCCAACAGGTGCTAACTGACATTTATCTCCACAGAAAATACATTTTACATTCATAGCAATACAGGCAACCTTAATTACCTTAAAATTCTCCTTGTTTATCATCGACGCTTCATCTATGACAACTATCGAATCCCTGTCTAATTTGTCATCTCCTACCTTGTTCACCTTTTTCTTGCAATCATATCTGTCACCCTCCATATCCGTCTCAACATTAATTCCAAATAAAGAATGTAACGTATATACCTTGGTCTTGACCTTGCTCTTCAAAACCCCAGCCGCCCTGTGTGTAGTAGAAGCAAAAAATATCTTATAAAATCTCCCAGTGACAGGATTCTTATCCCACATATATCTCAACCGAACACACTCCATGATTGAAGTCTTACCACTGCCAGCAACACCAGAAACAGTGAGAAGTTTTTCCGCCCCTTCACTGCCATCCTTGATAAACCTATCAATCCTATCCAACACCTCCTTCTGTGCATCGGTCAATTCAAAACCTAAAGTGATCTCATATCCGTCCTTTAATATGTTCTTTATCTTCTTTGCCATCATATATAAAATCTTTCAATATCAAATATAACAAAAAGAATTATGAAATCCAAAGAAATCCAAAAAAATTTAGCGGGTGCTGTCCATTATAAAAAAACCTTCAAATTAACTTTGAAGGTTTTTATAAAATATATGATGTGATTGTTTTTTATACATATTTCGTTTATAATAAATAAGTTCTTAAAAGATCGTTTATACTGAAATATTGAAAATATGGACATGTTTCAACACCAATATTTATCTCATTGCCTTTTGTATCTATAGCAACAAGATATTCATCATCAAAATTTTTATCAATATCCAAAACAGGAAAATCTCTCTTAAAATTTTCTTTTACAATAAATGAATTTATTTTTACTCTTTCAAGATTCATTATGCCGTGTTCGTTGCCAGAATTTTTATAGATTAATATGCTTTCTGGATCCGAACCGTTTGAAGAAACATCAATCTGTCCACCTAAATGTTTAACAATATCAATGTTAGTCATTAGACATTCTTGTGAAAGTTCAGTATATTCTTCTATAAAACTTCTATCCAAGCCATCATATTGACTTTTCGACTCATTTAAATGAGCATCTGTAAATTGTTCAAAAGATTTAATCATAATTTAATTCTTAATTATATATATTATTTATGTATCAAGACTCACCGTAATTTCCAAACAATCATTTTCATATACAAATATAACAAAAAGAATTATGAAATCTAAAGAAATCAAAAGAAATTTACTTATATATAAGAATTTTAGCGGGTGCTGTCCATTATAAAAAAAGAAACCTTCAAATTAACTTTGAAGGTTTTTATAAAATATATGATGTGATTGTTTTTTATACATACTTCGTTTATAAATAAGATCGTAAAGTATCGTTTATACTAACAAGTTGAGATTCTGGACATGTTTCAATACTAATATCTATCTCATTGCCGTTTGTATCTATAGCAACAAGATATTCACCATCAGAATTTTTATCATTATCCAAAATAGGAAAATTAATCCTACTATTTTGTTTTACAATAAATGAATTTATTCTTACACTTACAAGATGCCTATTTCTGTGATCGGTGTCAGTATGTTTATATATTAATATGTTTAAAGGATACTTTTTATCTGAAGGAATTTCGAACTTTCCTCCTAAATGTTTAACAATTTCAATGTTAGTCACTTGACATTCATGTAAAAAATCATAATATTCAACCGTAAAATCTCTATATAAATTGTATTGATCTTTCGACTCATTTAAACTATTATTTGTAAATTGTTCAAAATTTTTAATCATAATTTACTCTTAATTTTATATATATATATATTATTTATGTAACAAGACTAACCGCAATTTCCAAACACTCATTTTCATATACAAATATGACAAAAAGAAATATGAAATCCAAAGAAATACATAAAAAATACCGATAGCAATATCCACAATCGCTATCAGTATTAAAAAATAAAACCTCCAAATTACTTTGAAGGTTTCTATATAATTAATTATTATTTGTGATTATTTCTGATTTTGCACATATTCTGCTATTGCAATATATACTTCAAATATATCTCCAACTATTAACATATCTGATATATAATCTGATTTTCCATTAGCATAATCCACAAATACTTCGTTATTTCTTTCTTCATTTATATATACTTTAAGAATTATTGTATCTTCTGCTCCACCTCTTATTGCATAAAATGTATTTAATGGATCTGTAGCATCTTCATCAAATTCAAAAATACCTCCAATTTCTATTAACATGTTTTTAATCTCGTTAATGCAATCGTTGACTAATTTATCCACTGCACCATGATAATTTTTCATTTTATCATTCCACTCTCCTAATCCTTGTCCAATTCCAATTCCTTCGTGTAATCTATTAAATTGTTCAAAATTTTTAATCATAATTTACTCTTAATTTTATATATATATATTATTTATGTAACAAGACTAATTTCCAAACACTTTCTTATTTTCTCTCCTCTATGACAATCCTTTGTGGCGCAAACCTGTTACCACCAAAATATATCCCACACATATACTTATTGTTTTTGCGAATATCCCACATAGGCTCCTCATGATATGATATTCTGATATATCCATCTTCTATAACCTTGAATGTAACACATCCTTCCTTTATCTCTATATCAAATATATAATCCTCATTAAAACCAATCCTACAAAGAACTTTATATCCTCTCTTACCATCTATATACCAATATGCACCTATTTCTATCATATCAACATTTGGATTATATCTCCAAACAAATCTGAACGAATTTTTGTGGATACCTAATAAACCTATACAAAAACCTGTTAGTTTGTTCCAGTCCATCTGATCACCAGAATCTAAATAATATCGACACGAATCCGTAAATCTGAAACATTTTCTTATATGATTATCTTTTACTCTCTTTAAACCAGGTATACTGAATATTGGTCTATGACAATTTTTATAAATCGTATGTCTTTTATATCTTTTCATATGTATATTATTTTATTATATATATTATAAACAAATCTTAAAAAATTAATAATATTATTTATCTACTTTTTTGTCCTTATTACGTTTCTTTCGTTTCTTCCCATGATATGGTTCTCCCTTGAAGGACTTCTCATCAAACCCAAGTCTATCCCTGTCTATATTATTCTTTTCTTCTTCTTTCTTTTTCTTCTCGCTCTCTAAAATATATAATATGTTATCATAATATTTATCATGATATTTCTTTAATTCTCTCTTCTCTTTATGTTCTCTATCTAAACATTCCTTCTTATATTGCTTGTATTCCGAAGATTTTTTGCCATCAAAAACATATACTATATTATCATCTATAATGTTAAAACATGCTATTGCATATTCTCTCGTATTATATATATATCTGTCATATCCACATTTATCCTTTTCTATATAATCATATCCAATACTATATATGAAATCATTATATTTGCTCGATGTTATTACACCACCACTAATAATATGATTGAAAAATCTTTTTTCATAAGACCCATTATCTATAAGCATATCCTTCAACATTTCAATCTCACTCTCTGTAATATCTTCTCTAATCCTATAAAATTTCTCTTTACTGCTATCTACAATAGTGAGAATTTTATTCATATTTCGACTCTTTATTTCTTTACGTAATTTTAGATATTCTTTGTTTAATTGAACTCTATACAAATCGTCAAGAATATATTTCTTATCTTTACCTATATATCTATATATTATCTTTTCAATAATATTATTCTCATGTCTTGTTAGATTATTATAACACATCTTTTTATATATATGTTTTTTAACCTTATCTAAATTCTTTCCGATATGTTTCATAAGACATCTGTCAATATAACGAGAAACTATTTTATAGTTATGTCTGCCTTGTACATATATCTTCATCTCATATCTTTCTTTATAATGAGAATGTCTCATAGACTCTTTATTATCATTATATATCATATTATATGTTTTTATATAGATAGTCTTTCTTTATGTTACAAATATAACAAAAAGAATTATGAAATAAAAAGAAATTGAAAGAAATTTGTAAAAATATAATACTAATGATATTTTATTATATATGTTAATATATTTTATGTAGGTATTTTGATGTTTGCTATCAGAATATAATTTAGTTTATTTTTGGACATCCACATATGTATATATAATACCTTGATTTTCAATTACTTATAAAAGAATAAAAATGGTATTTTAAGAGTTATAATTTGTTGATAATCAATTATTTATAATGATATGAAACTAAATGAAAATGAAAGATTTATACCATTTATATTACATGTATACCTTTAATTAAATAATAAAAAATCAAATATTAAGCTCGTTTATTGTTAAAAATAGGTTTTATTTGTAGGTCCTAAAAATCGGGATTTTGACCTATTTTTAGGCCTTATTTTGGGGCTATTTTTAGGCCTTATTTTAGGCCTTATTTTTGACCTATTTTAGGCCTTATTTTTGACCTATTTTAGGCCTTATTTTTGACCTATTTTTTAGACCCTATTTTAGGACCTAAAAAACACCAAAAAATCACATTTTTTAGGACCCCATTTTTGACCTGTTTTTACCAAACTCCGATTTTACAAAATTCTATATATCTGACATTTTGGCAGATATTCTCTATATGTGAAAAATACGTATTTTTTAAAAAAATGCTATTTTTATATATATACGAAAAACACCATATATAAAAAAAAATTATTATTTTTAAAAATATGTCGTTTTTTAAAAAATCGTTGTTTTTCGGATATAAGGGATTTTGGTTATTTTTGAAAAAAACGGCGTTTTTTGATATATATGTTTTTTAGGATATATGTGTAAAATGTGGTATTTTTATAAAATTCGAGTTTTTAGACAATGTTTTTCTTCGGATATGTAATATTACCTATATGTAATTACCATATTTGCTAAATATACAAGATATAATATGAATATATTCTATTAGAAATATATATATTTAATATACTGTTGTCTGCATCTCTGGTCCCTGGTATAGCAAATGCTGTCAAATCTGATTACTGTTATGGATCAATATGCAAGTGAAGCGGTGAAGGTTGTATAGACAGTTCCCAGACAGTTAATCCCGACTCTAACAGTTTGGGCTACCCGACCTGATAGTCGTCAGGTTATGTTCAATTGTGGGTATCCATCCAGATGTTGCTGCCAGTTCTGGTGGTATCAACAGTATTCATCTCCCAGTTGGATAGAGTGTATATAATTCTGAAACTAATTTTGATTTTTTATAATAATAATTTTTTTTTTATTTTATAAAAATGAAATCAAATGAAATTGGAAGAAGTGATACATCGCCATCAAGCGTGTTCGTCGTTGTGGAATTCAAACAGGAGACGAAGGGATTCATTTCTAAATATGTCGAGCGGATATGTCGAGAAGATGGTGGACGGACTCTCTTCGGTTTTATATCCCGATATGAAGATAGATAATATATGATATAAAAATAAAAATAATAATTTTTATTTATTTTATAAATTTGATAAAGTTCGGTGATGGATATATTCGTAAAGTCAAAAGAGTCTGGTTGGATATGTTTAATTCTGGAAGTATGGTTATGTGGTGATATTTTGGTGGAGGGTTGTTACAATGCATTTTTTATTAGAGGTATATGAAAATGGCAACTGTGATGATATACGGTTTGTGAAAAGGTTCCTTTTTTAAACGGTATCGATTTGGTGGGTTGACATTTAGGGAGGTGAACCCGTGAAGGGAAGTTAATGAAGGGAGGTGAAAGAATCTCGTGGAGGGAGGTTCGAGGGAGGTTCGAGTATGGAGGTGAACCCGTGAAGGGAGGTGAGTGATGCGGGTTCGTGAGAAGAAATATGTAATGAAAAAATAAAAAAAATTATTATTTTAATTTGAAAATAAACCGCTGACATTATTTATAATGAGCGGCGGTTGGTGAGAGACAATGGGAATTATTGTTGGTTTTTAATGTTTGATGGTATTTCAATATCATTTTCATCTATATATGTGAAGTGTTTCAACAGATCAAACATTGATTTGATGATTTTTTCAGAAGAATCGTTTCTTAATGTGAAATCATACGTGCTTATGTTTGGATTCCAATTTTTCGATTCTATAGTCCACGAGCACATATTGCTATCAACGAATGTATCACCGACCTCATATATGTTGCGTTCAATCACTTCGTATAGATGTTCATTTCCCCATAAAATATTTGTACCGATATATGGGTTATTTGTTGCGTATGCAGGTTTTCCATTTACTAATGTCATAAATTTAATATACGCACCCGAATAAAAATTTACTTTATCTCTATGTGGTTGAGACATTAGAGGTAAAAATGGGAAATATGCAGATGAGTTTGGTCTTGATATATTGATATTAAAAGTGATTGGTCTTATTCTGTCAAACAATCTAAATTTATTTTTTTCCATATATTATTTATTTTTTATAATACAAATAATAATAAATTTATAGATAATAAGCAGACAATCAATTTTGTTATCACTATTTCCCACTCAAGTTTTTTGATTTTCTTATTAATTTCTTCTATTTTGTCGTTCATAATCATTTATTTTTTAATTACACTACAAAGATACAACATTTTTTAATACGTGTCAAGATTTTTTTCAACTTTTTTCAATTTTTTTATAGGGGATAAAAACAAAAATAATTTTTATTTTTTTATATATTATGAAATGTGATGAAATCAGAAGACCGAGATGGTCATTGATGTTTTTACATCAGTGTCTGAACTATGGGAGTTGTACTGTAGGCATTTGTACTGTAGGCAACTGGTGATGGGATGGTGTTGAGTAATACCTGTCCAGTTAATCGAGATGCTGAAACAGGATAGAGGAGAATCTGATAAGGAGGTGATGTGTCCAGATGTTGATATGGGATTTTGGATGTGGATATTTGGAGTTGAAGTTCCAGCGTATAAAGATTACCCGTGACGGGACGGGAAGGTTTGTGTTCGGATATGAGATGAGTGAAGGTGAGACTGTTGAGGCGGAAGGTTCCTTTTTGAATAGTATGGTAAGTTATGGAGATGATGCGTGTGGAGGAATATTTGTAGAGGAGGGAAAAATAAAATAATAAAAAAAAATTATTTTTTTTTGATATGTTTGTTGGATGTGGTGAAAAAATTTTGGGGAATTTTAGAGGGGAATTCCTTTTTTATATGTCGCTGCCATCCTAATTACTGGTATAGCAAATGCTGCGGGAGAGAATATTCTGTGAGGATGATACTGGTGTTAATATGAAATCGGATGACGAAGAGAGACTGTGGCAATATTTGCCTAACCGATAATCGGACAGTGTGTTGATGCGTGGTTAAAATAAAAACAGGTGAGTTAGAGATGGTTACGAATGCTATCGGACAAAATCGGTCAATTAAAAAAAAATAATTTTTTTTTTGTTAATATAATGCTCTGATTATTTAATGTTGATAGCAAGGGACTTGAGTGAAGTGCTTCCTTGATGTAAAAGAAAGGGAGGTGATGCCTCCCCAAAGAATATTAAAAATGAAAAAACAATCAAAATTTGCATTTAATGAATTCCCAGAACAGTATTCTGGTTTTACCATTATTATATTGGCAGTTGTGTCGGCAATACTTGCAACCTACCATTGGTGTACCGCTGTTGGTTATATGACCACAGCGATTGTTAAGCCAGTTACCTTTGCTGCTGATGATTCTTAACATAGTTCAGTAAAATATAGAAAATATTCTAATATCCTACATGTTTTTCGAGGTTCATAGAACTCACTACCGCTTGTTCTCCCACTCGCTTAAATTCGGGCGAACTCAACCCTATTATACGTTTTCCTTCATTCATAATATTTACTGCTGCGTTAATATCCCTGTCATGGACTGTTATATAATATTTATGATTTTTTTTTTTGTTCTATTTTATTTAGAAAATAAATAAATGTAATATTTTTACAAATTATTAAATATTTTTCTATATTTTTGATGAACAATTATAATACTATTAAGGGTTTAATGTATCGTATATATCTGTATATATCTAACAGACAGACTTCGATGGCATCGTCATAGAATATTCCGTTATCGATAAGTCTTTCGACATAACTTATATTTTCTTCGGTGAATTCGACTCCACCCAAATCGTATGTGCTGGCATTATTTTTTAAGTCGGATAAAATCTTATTTTTCATAATTGTTATTTCCTATGTTTGTTATTGTGATACAAAGATACGAATAAAAAATGAATGAAATCACCAAAAATATTTGGTGGTTTTTTAAAATAATAATAATTTTTTTATTATTCATTATTTACTAAATACAATCTCAATGTAATGTATCCAACAAGGGGAAGATACATATCTCCTATCTCATTTATATTTTTAATAGTATCATATAATTCTTTTTCATAAATGTTCAGACCTGTTGGGTCAATTGCTAAACCCATTGGAATAAGACCTCTGTAGTCAAGGTGATTTTTGTGATAAAAGTCTATTAGTTTTGACTCATATCCATTAAGATAATATTTACATATCTCATATTCTTCTTTCTTCTGTTTTTCTGTCATACTTGAAAGTGGGATGAGATATGGTTTGACGTTTTCTACATCAATGCAAACACCATCAATTACAAAGTAAGTATCGTTCTGAATACCTGTAATCGTCCCATCATATTGTTCATAAACGCAATTGTCGTAGTATACACATTTTACACCATAAGGCAACCTCGCACAGAGGTCTTTCAACAATAAGATTTTTTGTTCTTGTGTCATAATATTTTTTTTTATTTTTTATCCATTACAAAGATACGAATAAAAAATGAAACCACCAAATATTTTTGGTGGTTTTTTAAAATAATAATTTTTTTATTTATATAATTTATAAATTTTATTAAAAATGATATTGGTTTTTTTATCGGGTTATGAAAATATGAAATTAAAAGAAATCAAATGGAGGAGATTATATATGAGAGATGTCATTAGAAAGTTGGGTTTTTTTAACTTGAGGGTGTGTGGTTTTTACTGTTATATCCAAAATAGTTGCTGCCACACAGTAAGTAGAATTTGCGACAGATATAATATTGGATATGGTATTGTTATGGTTGTTATTTGGTTTTGTTATGTGAGTATGTTCGCAGGCGTTTTGGCAATTCCGACTCGTAATGAATGAGTCATGAAAAATGAGTTTCACAACCAGGAGGCTAATCTTATATCAGTAGTCTGAAGCTATATATTTAAAAGAAATCTAATGAAGGGTTCTGTTGGACAGCGGTATATTTGAATATGTAAGATGGTGAACAATTATGCAAAGTTTGCGTTAAGAAATTTATATATATTAGTATATTTTTAAGCGGGTGATATGTGTCTGCCTGCTCTCGTTAAAAAATCCTGTTTGATTAAAATAGAATATAATGTACAGGATATGTTTCTTGGTTTTTTAATGATGTGAGCGATATGAAATTAAATGAAGGTTGAAGATGATAAAATTTAGATTGATGTAAGAATCTCGCATTTATATTTTTTAGTAGAGTAGAAGTTAAGATTATATAAACATAATAATAAAAAAAATTATTATTATTTTTGTGATATGTCGGATGTGGTGAAAAATATTTGGGGAATTTTAGGGGAATTCCCCTTTTTATATGTCGGACTTCACGACCAACGATGTTATTGCCTGCAGGTAGGATTAGTGAAATGCTCTCATCCATATACATCATATTAAAAAGGAGAACGCCGTCTCGTTTAACAAGACGGCGAAATTAAAAGAATGATTAATAATGTAAAAAAAATAATGTTTAATTTAAAAAATTTGGTCACATTTACATTTGATAAAGTTCCAAAATATGATTTTTCGTTCACCTTTATAGTAAGGGCATTTATGTGTGCAATATTTGCTACCCACCATAGGAGTTCCATTTTGTAGAAATCTTCCACACGGGTTGTTTAGCCAATTACCATTACTACGAATTAATCTTAAATACATAATAATAATTTTTTTTTTATTTTACGATATAGAAATCTATCACGTTTGATAAGAATTGTTCTTTAACACGTCTATTGCATTGGTCGCAATTTGACAAATTCGGGTCACATATTCTTTCCATACCCAAAACTACTTTTAAGCAGTTTTGCTTTTGGGTTTCTAACAAGGCATTTACATAACGTCGAGATAATTCTTTTATGTTGTCATTTGCCTTTTTTAATTGGTCTTCTGTCATAATTTATTTTTATTAAGGTTTCTATTTCTTTAGCCATTTCTATTATCTTTTCCAAAGGCAATATTTCGTCACCAAATATTTTAATTCCTTCAGTTGTGAAATATAACTCTTGGTGTTTTTCAACAACGCAAATTTCATATCTGTATTTTTGGTATTCAATATTTATCAAACGAAAATGGTTTTCCGAAACAAAGCCCCACACGTCTACAGAGTACCATTCTGTATTATGAGAATGTTTTGCTTCAAGATGGTTTATTCCAAGTATAGCCTTATCAAGTTTAGATAAAGGACTATCAGTTTTTGTTCTTTCTTCTAACCACACTTTCGATATATTAGAAGTTATTTCTTTTTCGCAGTTTGTTTCTATTGTATGTGTTACTCCCAAACATTGTGGTATTATTTGGGATTCCATTTTGACGAAAATTTTTGTTTCCATAGTGTTTAATTTTTATTGTTTGTTATTTACACTGCAAAGATAATACTTTTTTAAATATCTATCAAGTGTTTTTGATTTTTTTACAAAATAATAATTTTTTTTTTATAATTCTTTCAAAACTACAAAAGTTTGACCGCTATAATTATCTGTTCTCATTTCAATATCTTCTACAAATCCTACATAATCGGAAGGACCTGACATAGTACCAACTTCGCAATCTTGTGGATACTTTTTTAATTCTTCTATGACTTCCTTTATTGTCATTGTTTATATATTTAAAGTGTTCCTAAAATTAAAATACCTGCGAACAATATACCTAACAATGCGCTTCCTAATATTCCTTTTAATTCATTTTTTGTTTTCATAGTGTTTAAATTTTATTGTTTGTTAATTACACTGCAAAGATACGAATAAAAATAATACGTGTCAAGTGTTTTTTTATTTTTTTTATATGCCTAAAATTGATGCTGTAATAACTACAGATAAAATAGGTAAAGATAATATACCCATTGCTAAAACGAAAAGTTTAACTTCGTTTGTCTTTTTTGTGTTTGTATTCATTGTTTTCATAGTATTAAGTTTTTTATTGTTTGTTATTTGTTTTACACTGCAAAGATACGAATAAAAATAATACGTGTCAAGCTTTTTTTAACTTTTTTTTATATTTTTTAAGATGATAAAAAAAAATATTTTTATTTTTTATATATTATGAAATCAAATGAAATTAAGTGATGTTGATGAGGAGTGGTTGAATTTGTGATGCCGTTAAGAAATTACGACGAGTACTTAAGATTTTCTAACCGTCGCTGCGGGAGATGTAGAGATTGGGATAATGGTGTTGATATGAAATCTAATGACAAAGAGAGACTGTGGCAATATTTGCCCAATAGTGATGACAGATAATCGGACAGTGTGTTGATGCGTGGTTAAAATAGGAGTTACGAATGCTATCGGACATAATTGGTTAATTAAAAAAATAATTTTTTTTATTGAATATAATGTGTTGATTATTTAATGATGATAGCAAGGGGATTAAGTGAAATGCCTATTTTTGTTGTAAAAGTAAGGGAGGCGTTGTCGCCTCCCAAATGATTGTAAAAAAATATTGCAATTAAAAAATAAAAATGAAAACAATCAAAATTTGCATTTAATAAATTCCCAGAACAAGATTCTGGTTTTACCTTTATTATATTGGCAGTTGTGTCGGCAATACTTGCAACCAACCATTGGTGTACCTCTGTCGGTTATATGACCACAGCGATTGGTAAGCCAGTTACCTTTGCTGGTGATGATTCTTAACATAGTTTTAATATTATTAAGGGTTTAATGTATCGTATATATCTGTATATATCTAACAAACAGACTTCGATGGCATCGTCATAGAATATTCCGTTATCGATAAGTTGTTCGACATAACTTATATCTTCTTCGGTGAATTCAACTCCGCCCAAATCGTATGTGCTGGCATTATTTTTCAAGTCTGATAAAATCTTATTTTTCATAATTGTTATCGCCTATTTTTATTATTTGTTATTGTGATACAAAGATATGAATAAAAAATGAAAAAACCAAATATTCTTGATGATTTTTTTTAATAATAATTTTTTTTATTTCATTTTTTCAAATTTATCTTTTATGCTTTTTATCTTTGCGTCAAGAATTGAATTTTGTATATTTATACTTTCCATCTTTGCAGCTATGTTTTCCTTTGCTGATGCCAAAACAGCATTTCGATTAGTTCCGAACACAAAATTTCCACAAGAAGATTTACACAGAGATGCGTCGTTAATATCAGATGGTTTGAAATTTCTGGGTTTACCATTGATTTCACCAAAATACTTTGAACCATTCATTTGTTCAAATTCGAGGCGATTTATTTTTTTCCATTTTGTAATATTAACAGGTTCGATGGTTATATATATCAAATTATTTTTATGTATAATTTTACCACTTTTGACAGCAACTTCAAAAATTTTTGAAACATTGTCCATACAGTGAAAATATATAATGTCTCCTGCTTTCAGGTCAGAAAATTTTTTATCGCCTTCGTTATATTCTAAATGGTTTTTAGAAATATTGTTCATACTTGTATCAGAATAAAATATTGATGAATTCATAATAAAAATAATTTTTTTTTATTTGGTTAATAATTTTGTTCTTTGTGTAATTATAGAGGATTCCCTTACTATGTCAACAATACAGGTTCATCTTTCCAAGTTAATTCTTTACCGATAAGTTTTTTGATAGTACCTTTTGGTAATCTAATCGAGTAGTCTTCTGCGTGTGTCGTATATTGTCTTATTTCATAATAAGTTATCGTGTCTTCCCAATAACCAAATCCAACTTTATCACTATTTTTTCTATATGGTTTTTGGTGGAACATATTTTCAAATCCAATTTCATCTACTGCTAAATATGCCATATTGTTTTTATTTTGTTTTAAATATGTTTTTTATAAAATTTCTAATTTCACCAAGATTTGTCTGATAAACTCGGCGTTAATGGTGTGTGTGACATCTGTATACATTGTAAAAAAACCACATTTTGTATATACTCGGTTTTTTATAATAGAAACACCATCCTTATTTCTATTTTCATATAGACTCTGGAGATATGGAATAAGGGTATTGGATTCCTTTTTTTCCAATTTGTCGATGATGATTTCAGCAGATGCTTCCCAGTCATAATAATGTGGACTCCAAGAAGATTTCAACTCGCTAAATTTTACAATGAAGATGTGCTGACTAATCTTTGGACGCTTGTTTTTGGACGCAACCTCATTGATAGCGTTATATACATCTGTTCTCAATTCATTTTCCAAGTCCTTAATTTGGGACATTAAACTTTCTATTTTGCCGATATAGTCTTTCATTGTGCAAAGTTTTTAAGTATTTGTGAAAATCCGTCATATTCTTGACCAAGTTGTTCCATAGCGGAAGTGCTACCGCATTTACATTTACCGACATCAACACCGCTACCACAAGAGCAGATGTCAAGTCCATAATGGTTAGCGCAATGATTGCAACACCAAGTTTGATTGAGTTTTTTGATGTTTCGTAAAGATAATCCAAAATGTTTCAAGTTTTTTCTTTGGATTGAATTAGTTGCACCATTATCAAAAAACAATGTTATCGCACCACATTTGCAAGTTGAATATTTAATTATTTGTGCCATATCCTTTCGTTTTAATGATATAAAGATAATGTTCTCTTATTACTCAAATGTGTTTTAACAGACCACGTTCTTTCAGAATATTGTTATTAAACATATTGTCACGGATAATAAGCAGACAAGCAATTTTGTTATCAATATTTCATTTTCGAGTTTTTTGATTTTCTTATTAATTTCTTCCATTTTGTCGTTCATAGTTTTTGTTTTTTAATTACACTACAAAGATACAACAAAAAAATGAAACTTCCAAAAATATTTGGAAGTTTTTTTTAAAATAATTATTTTTATTATTTACTAATATCGGATTAAATTTCTCCGTTGAGATACATAAATTCCTCTAAACAAATTGGTTCATCTTCCCAAGTCATTTCCTTGCCAATGAGTTTTTTGATAGTGCCTTTTGGTAAGGAGATAAGTGTGCAACTTTCACCATAGAACTCATCTCTCCACTCTTTCCACTCATAAAAACATCTTTCGGGACATTCATCAGCAATAAACTCTCCTCTTTTATCTGCACAAAGGTATGCCATAACTTTTATCTAATATTATTTTTGTTTTACAATTTGGACATTCTATATATTTTAGGGATTCTACTTTATAACCTTTGGTTACACAAGTAGATCCGAGTAATATATCATCATCAGGTTCAATCTCTATAATAGGGTGTTTAATAATTGTTTCTATAACATCTGAACTTTCATATTCTAATATTGACATACAATTTTTACATACTACTTTATTTGGAATTACTTTTATCATATTTAATTAATGTTTTAGTTGTTAGTTATTTGTTTTATTTTACACTACAAAGATACAACAAAAAAATGAAACCACCAAATATTTTTGGTGGTTTTTATATTTTTTTTATTCAATATCGCTTTTAAATTCTTGTGCGAATACTTTGCTTAACCCAAATGTTTTCCATAAGAAAAACATTCCGATGATTGATAAAACGACTTTGAAAAGATTTAAGTCGTCTATTGTACAGC
>JAEIGA010007215.1_pt1 | contig 16899 bp, 9 predicted proteins | sample 9270691 | NCBI WGS metagenome assembly JAEIGA01 (sample SAMN17057246, study PRJNA624740) | gut metagenome | biome: biome; isolation source: fecal sample | host: Bos grunniens | place: China: Xizang | collected 2019
ACCTCAAAGGAATCAACAACGCTCCAGACGATTTTCTTTTCCTCGTCGGTAACGGGAACATCGAAATCATTAAAGGTATTACCTGTTACATTCACCTTGCACAACGTGCGGAGCCAAAGGAGAGCAAGCGCATATCTTGCTGCGCCAAAGGACGCGTGGAAGGTATCTCTGTGTACCTTCTCGATACCGCCCTCGGAAAGCTTGTACATCATCTCACCCGAGCGGATGATTCCGTCTGCACCTATCTCTTTAGCCGCTCTGTCATAAGACTCAACGATTTTTTCGAGCATATCGGCGCTCTTTTCAAATTTGAGATTGATAAGTCTGTCACTTCCCTCCTCGTATGCCCAAGTTTGATGTATCATAATCTTGGCCTTTGGAGCACATTTACGAATATATGCCGCAAGCTCATTGATATAAGGCACGTACGTGTTGTAAAAGGGGGCTTGATGGCTAACCTGCTGTATTGTGATAACATCCCAATGCGAGTACAAAAGCGCATCTGAAAGCGAGACCAAAAATCCGGTTGTGATTCCGTTGAATTCAAGCGAATATTTTTTTGCATCTGAAAGCATATTCTGATAGTGCCACTCAAGTGGGCATCCTCCGATCATGAGATTTGCGGTCTCAATATAGATTCCCATACGCTTGGCACTTTCTGAGAGATATCTGGCTGCATCATTCGAAAAGCTATTACCTATTGCTAAAATTCTCATAATTTTCCTCTTGTTTGTGTGACATTAAAATAATTTCAAGAAATTCTGTTATAAAGCAGGCGAGCCCCAAAAGGGCATCGCCTTAAGCCTTTGGCTTTATTCTTCCTCGTCGTTATGCCCTGCACTAATAACAGGACCTTCCCATTCTTCCGTTTCTGAGTAAGTGATAATATCGACAGAAACGGAAGTTATTTTTATTTCCGGAGCATAATACTTTTTCTTCATCGAGTTTTTCTCCAATCTTTACATTTGAGCATCATCAATAATCGAACTCGCGATTTACACCCGTACCGATACGTGTGAGGTATATCTTCTTGTTTTCGCGGTCGATCTGGATATATTCCATACGTTGTTCTGTATTTGTACCCGGGATCAATCTCTCCGTATAATAGTTGTTAACCGTGCCCGGGTCACCGTCGTGAGGTATTGCAATGATGTAGTAACCACCCTCGGTCAAATGTGTTGCTTCGAAGTGGGTGTGACCGGATAGCACAGCGATAACCTCGTTTGTTTTATCTATCTCGTTGAGCACGGGAATCAATGCCTTGGCAAATTCCGTTAATACGTTATTTCCGTTTGCATCGGGATTATTAAACATACGGTGCTCTACTACTACAATACCCCAACCTTCTTCGAGATCATTTGCGGTCTCTTGCATCCAAGCCAATTGTTCTTGATATAAAACCGTGTTTACTCCGGGCTTTGTTGACGTATCAATATCGGTATGCTTTGTAAGTCCGTGTGAATAATCGGCAAGGAAATAGTAACGTATTTTTGCATCGGTATCATCAATGTAGCTATACAATTTGTCTTCGCTTGTATCGGGATTGTCAGCGTATTTCAAAATGTTCTGATAATACTCCGCATCCGTCCATACGTGATCAAGCGAAAGAGGACGCCATGATGCGTTTTGGTCATGATTTCCGCGCACCGCATACCATTTTCCTTTATAGGTTTCCATGGTTGCGAGCCAAGAAGCGGCTGTCCGAGTCGCGATACTCAAATCGTTATTTCCATTCATATAGTCGCCGCCGAAATAAAGATTTTCAAATCCGATCTCTGATCTTAAGTAGTTTGCTACCTTGACGGTATTACCTGCATTTCCCTCCCAATGCATATCGGTCACAAAGAGGAATGAGGACATATTTTTAGAATCGCTAACCTTTTTCTCGTTTTCCTTGGCATTATACGTAACTACGTTCAACGCCCACTCCCAGTATTCGGGAACCGAAGAACCGTCTGCGGCGGCTTTCGCTCCGTATGCGGAAAGATCGATCTCTGCAGTAGCGTTGAGCTCTGTGACGGGAGCGGAATAGTTGCCGTCCGTATCCGGTACAACAAGCAAGACTGTCGCCGCCCGTTTATTATTGTACATAACACGAATTGCATATTTTCCGGGTGTAGCGGGCGCTTGCACGTAGCGCCCACCCACCATGAAAAGGAACAGTTCATTACATCCCACAGTCCAAGTTACCTGATCTCCGGGAACTACCTCACCGTTTACCAAGACGGAATATTTGGAAAGGTCAATAGTAGCACCGGGCGTAGCGGGAATTCCTACGTCAGAGGAAACAGGGCTACTGAGAGAATCGGGTGCCTCTGTTTCAGCTTCGGTGTCACTTTCAGTATTGCTTTGGGTATTACTTTCCATAAAGTCTTCGCTATTTACCTCTGTCAACTCATCGGTAGATGCTTCTGTTTCGGTTATCATCGTTGATTGCATTTCTGTTTCACCGTTGACATTATTACTACACGCGGCAAGCAATAAGCATAAAGCCATAATGATTGCAGTCACGAAAAGTATTTTTCTTGTCATATTTTCCTCTTTGAAGTATTTTAGAATCATTGATAAGTTATATTGTTTGGCAAAAGGGGCTGGTTCTCTTTACATTTGAACACTATCAATAATCGAGCTCGAGATTCACACCCATACCGATGCGAGTAATATATATCTTTCGGTTTTCACGGTCGATCTGTACGTAAACCATGCGCTGCTCTCTGTTGGTTCCATACTCGGTATAAGGCAAATGGTTGTTTACTTCGCTGGTGTTACCGTCGTGCGGTGCTGCATAAACGTAGTATCCGCCTTCAGTCAAAGTAGCTATCTCTCTGTGCGAGTGTCCTGCGAACACGGCGATAACCTCGTTAGTCTTATCGATCTCGTTGAGTATGGGGATAAGCGCATCATAAAATTCCGATGGATGATTGACTCCATTTATATCCCTGGATTTATATAGACGGTGCTCTGTTACTACTATGCCCCATCCTTCGTCGAGACCCTTGGCAGTATCCTGAAGCCAAGCGAGCTGCTCTGCATACAAAACTGTGTTTACTCCGGGTTTGGTCGACGTATTGACATTGTCCTTTGTAAGTCCGTCTGAATAATCGGCTAGGAAATAGTATCGTATTTTTGCATCGGTATCATCAATGTAGCTATACAGCTTATCTTCGCTTGTATCGGGATTATCTGCATATTGGAGGATATTTTGGTAATACTCGGCATCTGTCCATACGTGATCAAGCGAAAGAGGACGATATGATGCGTTTTGGTCATGGTTACCGCGTGCCGCATACCACTTTCCCTTGAACGTTTCCATCTCGGCTAACCAAGAAGCTGCCGTCTCGGTCGCTATGCTCAAATCTTTATTTCCATTCATATAGTCGCCGCCGAAATACAGATTTTCAAATCCGATCTCTGCTCTCAAATAGTTTGCTATTTTTATAGTATTGCGAGCGTTCTCTTCCCAGTGCATGTCTGTTACAAAGAGGAAGGACGACATGTTTTTAGGATCACTTACCTTTTTCTCGTTCTCTTGAGCGTTGTATGCAGTTACGTTCAATGCCCACTCCCAGTACTCGGGAACTTCGGAACCGTCCGCCTCTGCCTTTGCGCCGTATGCGGAAAGATCGATCTCTGCATCAGCATTGAGCTTTGTGACGGGAGCGGAATAATTGCCGTTTGCATCAGGAACGACTAGGGACACCAAAATCGACTTTTCATCGCTAACAACAGCCATTTCATATATTCCGGGCGTGGCAGGCGCCTTAGCATAGCGACCGCCTACCATGTAATCGATCAGCTCGCTACATCCTGCAATCCAATTGACCTGATCTCCGGGAATTATCTCACCGTCTATTACGACGGGATATTTGGAAAGGTCGATGGTTGCACCGGGTGTTGCCGGAACTCCTACGTTAGTGGAAACCGCGTTACTGAGAAGCTCAAAGCATTCCGAGCATGTCAAGCCCGCAGAAACTATACCATTGCTATAGTGAGCGGCTACGTTGTGATCGCAATTCTCTTCAAAATCACCGGTAACCGCTTGGTAAAGCTGATACATAGCTTTAGCGGTATTCTTGGTGGCATCGTCATAATCGCTTTCAAGTATTTTTCCAAGATATTCAACTATGGTCTTCGTAGCGACAAAAGTGTCTGTACCGTCGGTTATGGTAACAGTATAAGGAGTATTGAAAAGATTTGCAGGAACATTTGAAATCTTTACAACCCATCTATTTCCCGATCTCATCACAGAGGTCGAAACGGGTGTCTCTCCATTTTTGGACACCGTAGCGGTGAGAGTTCCGTTTCCTGTATAGTTTACGTAGAATAATGCCTCAATGTTGTCGGGCTTCAGATTAAGATTCATTGTTGCACCGGTAATTGTTGTGCCGTTTGTAACTGTTCCCTTACTATATGCGATTGAGGATACACCGTTTATGGGGTTAGTTCCCATTGCATATACATCCGTATTAGCAAGCACATCCGTAGCTTCATTGAATCTAACCTGTGCCATTGCACCCCAGTTAAGAAGTGCGCGCATTGCATCGTGGCTATCCGAATACTTACTGCTACCCAGTACCTCTTGTGCATATTTTGCAACAGAGTATTCCATTGCGGTGCTCTTGTCCTCGCCCTTGACGGCATACACCTTAACGTTGTAGGTCATCTGAGAAGGAGCGAGAGGAACGCTCACGCAATATCCGTCTGCTGTTTTGGTAAGGTCTGATATAGGGTAATTGATCGTTTTGACATCACCCGAAACGGGGTTGATGATCTCTGCAACGAATGCATCTGCATTGCCGAAAGTTGAATAATAGAACTTAAGGCTCACTCTGCCCGAGGTGGATACCTGCACGCCGGAATATCTTTCGTCAAGTGTTGCTCCAAGCGGAAGTTCACCAACGCCAATCTTGACACACGGCATCAAGAATGCATCGTCGCCTGCGACAGTCGAGTCGGTAGCAAGACAGAAATCAATATTGTCACCCTTCTGAAGATAAGGTGTTGCAGAAGCAAGCGAACTATTTATCTCTGACATATTGCTTGCGGTCAAAGTTGCCCAGGTGCTCTTATCGTCGAAGGATGCGTTGTTAGGCCAAATGACCTCACCGTTCTTCGTTACACATACATAGGTGTTGCCGTTATCAAATGCTGAAGCATCGTTAAGAGATAGATGCACGCGTCCGTTCTGCATCATGGTATAGCGATATGCTGTCACGGTATCATCCGAGTTGCCGACAACATAGGCGGCATATTTACCGTTGGGTGCAAGACAGAACACCTCGTCATCCGTCAGCATACTCAGATAAACGGTTTCACCCGACAAGTAAGCATCCAGCATGTTGCGCATGCCCGCGTCGGTGGTTGCATATATGGTGCTACCCATTCCATAACCGTCTATGGCGCTCTTGCCGTTTATAACGATCAAGTTTGCAAGCGGACGGAAATCATCAGATGATGCAAGCTGACCTATATTCCAGTCGCCCTGCTGAGAAACTGCTGTTTCTGCCAAAATATAGGAGTACAGGAAGTCAGCATTCTGTGTGTATGCCGCACCGGGTGCGCGAGCGGGGCTGTTTGCCGCGCAGAATTCTGTATAGGAGAGCGGTACATCACCAACAGATTTTGATGCTTTTGCAGGGTCATAAATATTCTTTGTACCGGTAGCATTGTCGATAATGCCAAAGCGATAGGCGCAGGGCTTATCCGACACCTTGTCAACGTAAGCAAATGCAATTTGGTCACCCTCGGTAACAGAAATCTTCAGACTGCTCCAAGCGGCGTTCAGCTCTGCCGCGGTAGGAGCATTGCCCTCATATCCGTTACCCTTCTTTGCCCAAGTGCTCGTATTGTCAACAGTTGCACCTGCAGGCCATACGGGTACGCCGTTTTTCATTACACAAATATAGGTCTCGGTAGAAGAAGTAGCGCCCCACAAATAGGAATCACTGCTGAAATACGGTGTAATTTCGCTCACACCCGAAGGTACGGTGTACATCCACGTTTGGTATGAAGTGGTAGTCTTTGTGGAATTCAAAAGACCCATCGGTATGCGATTGTTATTGTTATATCGAGCGTATATTCCGTAATCCTTACCCCAATGTGAGGGCTTTGCGGTACTTGATTTAAGATATTCGTTAAGAATAGTCGCTACGGTACTCTTGGTTGCCATATAATGGGTGCCCGAATTACTTATTGCGTCGCTCCATCCCTTACCCGAATGGTATATAGAATAGGTAATAGGCTCATAAACCAGTGCGCCATTCTTTACAACACTGCCGCCTGCGGTCCAATCGCCCGTCCAAACGAGCTTTTCTGTGTAGTTAAGCACGTAATCTCTATATGCCTGCTTACTGCTTTCGTCCTCGGGAACAAGAGGCTGAGCGCAAAATTCAGCATAGGTCATAAGCTGTCCCACGTATTCGTCGCGGATATAGGAGTAAAGAAATTCCTCACTCTGTGCATACGCCGAGCCTGATGCACGTGCCGGGCTGTTTGCCGCACAGAACTCTGCATAAGAGAGCGGTACATCACCGACAGAATATGATGCGATTTGCGGATCATAAATATTCTTTGCATTAGTAGCGTTGTCGATAACGCCAAAGCGATAGCCACAGAGCTTATCCGACACTTTATCAACATAGGCAAATGCAATCTGATCGCCCTCGGTAACAGAAATCTTCAGACTGCTCCAAGCGGCGTTCAGCTCTGCAGCTGTGGGTGCATCACCGGAGTATCCGTTACCCTTCTTTGCCCAGGTGCTCGTATTATCAACTGTTGCACCGGCCGGCCATACGGGAACGCCGTTTTTCATGATACAAATATAGGTTTCGGCAGAGGGCTTCTGACCGAACAAGTAAGAATCGCTACTGAAATACGGTGTGATCTCACTTACACCCGAAGGCACGGTGTACATCCATGTTTGGTAACCTGCGGCAAGACCGGTGGAATTTAAAAGACCCATCGGTACGCGTCTGTCTTTGTCGTATCTACCGTATACCACATATTGCCTGCTCCAATGAGATGGCTTTGCTGTGCTTGATTTCAGATAATCGTTAAGAAGGGTTTCTATGAAGCTCTCGCTTGCCATATAATGGGTGCCCGAATTGCTGAGTGCATCGCTCCATCCCTTGCCTGAGTGATAAATAGAATACTCAATCGGCTCATAGACAAGTGCGCCATTCTTCACAGCGCTACCGCCCGCGGTCCAATCGCCCGTCCAAACAAGCTTTTCTGTATAGTTGAGGACGTAATCCTTATATGCCTGCTTGGAGCTATCCAAGTCAGGATCAAGCTCCTTGGCGCAATAGTCTGCAAAAGCCTTCTCATCTATCGGCAATCCAAGTGCTCCATCATAGATTGAAGTACTTGCCTTCGGAGCGGGCTCCTTAACACGTGTAACACAAGGATCGAGCTTTACTGTGTTAGCGCCTCCGTCGGTGATCACGAAGTGGATCATATCACCCGTCTCAACCTCCAGAGAGAGCTCTCCCAACGCCGCATTCAGATGCGCTATGCTCTGAATGTCGGTTTTCCACGTAGATGAATCGCTCACGCTCACGCTGTTACCGTTGTTAGGCCATACGATCTCATCGTTGAGCATGATAATCATACGCGTAGTGGTGTTAATTGACGTGTAGCCATAGTCAAGAACGGAAAGCTCTACCGTTCCTGCCATATCAGCGGGCACAGTATAAGCGAATGAAAAATATGCTACGTTGGCTTTTGAAAAGCGTGCCGAGTTGGGTTTTGTAGGCAAGTCAACGTGAAAAGGTACGTTTTCTACTCCCCACAGCAAAACGTTTGTTGCGCCGTTCAAATATTGCGTAAGGAATGCGTCGGTGGCTGATTTAGTAGAATACCAAGAGCTTCCCGTCCACGTATCCCAAGTGGAGCCTGCAAACTGTGCGTGATAGGCAATCGGCTCAAATCTACCGGTCGAACGGTTGATGCCACCGGTCATCCAATCGCCCGACCAAATGACCTTGCCTTTGGTAAAGAAATATTCACGGTATGCAGCTTTGGTTGCATCATCGTTCATACTTTCTGTTTTACCGTTTTCCGCAGCCCATGCGGAATAGGTCATAGGGTCTGACGTAACGCTTACTTGGCGATCTGTCACAAAGCGGCTGGAGCCAAGATCTTTGTTCTCCTCTGCCTTATCCTCCGCCTTGACGTCTGCGTTTACAGTTGCATCTGCAGCGTTAACCGTCAATGACAGCGCATACACTAACGACAACAGCATGCATACTGTCAAAAGTAGGCTTAAAACTCGTTTACGCATAAAAATTCCTCTCTTTCACTGGCAAAAACATCTTTTACCCATTTTTAATGTTTGAAAAGTAAGGTGATAAATCGTTATATGATTTTAAAATTATTTGATCTTGATCTCTGCTACGCGAACGCAATGGCTCTGTCCGTAACGGAAGTTGGGGCAAGCGATCTTGAGGACATCATCTGCCTTTGCAAAATCAAGTGCCTGCGAGTTGTCCATCCACTTGACAGACTCAACCTCACCCTCAAATCCGGGGAATTCCGCGATTATTGCGTTTCCACCGTCAAGAGCAACGTTTGTGTCACCGCCCATTCCAAGATTGTACTTGAACGCATAGAAGATTTTTCCGTCCTTAATATCACGAAGAACAAAATCCCTCTGCCCTTCAATGGCAATGTACGGACGTCCGTTGTATATAGCCTTTCCGTAGATGTTCATCCAGTAGCCAACGCATTCCATAATAGCACGCGACATATTCGGAACGGTTCCGTTTCCGGATGGTCCGATATTAAGAAGCATATTTGCACCGATCTTACGGCAGTCACAAATTTCTTCGATTATCTGCTTCACGGGCTTGAAGTTGATATCGTCAGCATCACCCCAGTTATCGTTAAGAGTCTCACACATCTCGCCTGCAACGTACTTTGTCATACCGCGTCGATCAATTGGTGTGGGAGTTCCGCGCTCGTAGGTAAGAGAGTCAATGTACTCGTTACCCTTTGCGCCTCTTAAGTGTATACCGGTGTTATTGATTATCATCGCGTTGGGCTGGAGACGGCGGATCATGGAATAAAGTGCGTCCTCCTGCCAATCCGCTTGAGGCTTGCTCCAGTTTCCATCAAACCAAAGGCCGCCTATCTCACCGTAGTTGGTGCAGAGGATCTCAACGCTCTTGCGGAGATATTCGAGATATCCGTTGAAGTCTGTGTTAAAGTCCTCGCGATACCAGTCGAGAGTGGTGTGATAGAAGAACGGAACTATATCCGCCTTGCGACATTCCTCAACAAACTCACGAACTAAATCTCTTTTTGCCGGAGAGTGGATTGCGTCGTAATCGTTAAGACCACAAGTATCGTAGAGAGAGAATCCCTCATGGTGACGGGTAGTCAAGCAAATGTACTTGCATCCTGCCGCCTTGCCGACGCTTACTATCTCGGACATATGCACAGGATTGAAGGTTTCTTTAAGTGGCATATAGTCCTCTTTTTTAATTTTATTGGTGTTCATGGTCCATTCACCCTGCTTAAGCTGGGAGTAAAGGCCGAAATGCACGAACATACCGAGTCCGAGCTGTTCAAAATCCTTTATGTATTTGGGAGCAATAGGAAGCTGATCTTTGCACATAGCTATTATTTCCTTTCCGTTTTTTATTTCAAATTTTTAATATACAAAGTTGATTTTTCAGGATGATAACCTCAAACATCCAATACTGTAATCGGATTTTTGCAGCTCATCATACTCCATTGACTTTCCGAACCGCCGGCTGATAAGAATTGCGGATATAGTGTATGAAAAATATATCCCAAGCCGTCAGCGTGCTGAAGTGCATCCAAATGAAATCCGTTTTTGCTTCTATGGCAGCAATCATTGTGTATGCAATAATCATTTGATAGCAATATTTTCTCAGCATATCCGTTGTTGCAGAGATCAACTAATGCAGAAGCTACCTTGGGAAGTCTCTGGATGTCGCAATGGCACTGATCCATACAAATATAGCATCCTCTATCCAATATCTTCTCCAAATACTCCGCATCGGGACGGATGGCACAGTGACCAATGATAATCCTTTCAACATCAGCGCCGCTTTCAAGCAAGATTTTCAACTGCTGCTCTGCAATATCCTCTCTGTGATCACAGTGGACGTACAACGGAAGCCCCGTTTTATTTTGGACTATCCCCACGGCAGACAATTTCGTTTTATTGTCTTTGGTAATTCCGTTCTCTCCCGTAGCGCATTTCAGAATACCCGGCTTGATATCGGTATCCAAAATGCCGTTTTCGAATTCCTCGATCAGCAGGCAAGCTAATTCTTTGGGAGAATTATTCATAGCCTCTATGCTTTCAAGATAGTAAAATCCGGTGGATGCAACTATTTTCACTCCCGATATCTCCGAAACTCTTTTAAGCAGTATTGCATCTCTGCCAAGATCGATAGGCGTTCCATCGACCATCAGCCCGAGTCGGTACTTTCCCCCTGCTTGCTTTATCGCTTCTGCCGCAAGAGATTCAAGCCGTGTTTTATCAAGCCACCTTTGTCCGAATGCTCTTTCAAATGATAGCGACGAGCACGAAACATGCTCGTGCATAAGCACCGTACCTATTTCTTCTTTTTTTATCTTCCCTGTTACTGTTTGTATCATTGCACGTTCTCCTTATTTGACAAGGCAGATAGCAATGAGCGATACTATACCGCCACACAAGCCCACGATCTGCTTTTTTGATAGCTTTTCTTTAAATAGCAATACCGACATTATCGAGCTTAAAACGATGGCACTTCCGTTAACAATTGGGAAGAAGAGTTGGCTTGGGAGAAGTCCCGAAAGTTTCAAGTTCACAAAATTCATGCCAAACGTACAAAGTCCGCAAATAAGAGCAATTATAACGTGCTTCTTGGTGAATTTTAATTCCTTGAAGCCTTTTTTTGCGCGGATGCAGCTGTAAATAAGAGAACAGATAAACGCAATGAGCAAAAAGCTTCCGGTTTCACCTTTATGCACGGAGCTTTGATGTATCTTCTGTAAAACACCTATGCTTCCCTGGCAAACAAACGCGAGCGTGCAGAAGATCAACCAACGTTTATTGATTTTTGTATCACCCTTCTTTTCGAGCGAGAGATAGATAAAAAACAGCAGCACGAACACAATGCAAAGCTTGGCAATGCTGAACTGTTCGCCAAAAAATATTCCCGACATTGTGGGGATGATCATAGAGGATGTCGTGATCAGTAACGTGATGTGCATTGGACCGCTTGCAAGTGAGAGCATTTTATAGTAATTACTGAATGCCGTGATAACTCCAAATAAAAGTCCCAATCCTACTGTAAACCACGAAATACCGCCGCTTATTGCAACGATTCCAAAAAGGACGATACATGCAACGTATATAAGAGTATTAAAACGGTAAACGTGGTCCGATGTTCTCAGGTCTTTTTTGCATACGTTGTTAAGTAAGCAATTTTGAAGAATCATGGACGATATGGAAAGAAAAATTTGAAAGGGGATCATAGTTACCTCGCGGTGCAATCGGTTGCACTCGTTCTCAAAATTTAGGTAATACCGAAACAATATATTTCAGCATTACCTTTAATCGAATTGATGCATATTGCTCTTTAGCACCAACTGAATGTCTGTATAAGCGATCTTGGGGCATTCATTACCCGTGATCAAATATTTTGCAAGCAATTCAAATGCCACTTTCATCTGATTGCCTACGTTCTGCGCTATGGTTGCGGAGATGATGTCCTTTTTCATATAGGACTTAATGTCCTCATGGGTATCAAATGCAACGAAAGGAATATCGTAACCGTTTTTCTCAAGATATTGGCACAATGCAACCGAAACTCCGCTGGTGATATATATTCCGTCGATTTGGTTGCCGTAGCGAGCAAAGGTTTCATCAAGTATGCTCGCCAAATATTCCTCGCTATCCTTCATATCAACCGCTGACAAAAGATTGAGTCCCAACGCATCGCACGAGCCTTGAAACGCATCAGACGCACTTACATGGAGCGCACTCCTCATATCTCCCGTAAACAAAAGAATATTTTTTCTTTCGGATCTTTTAAGGCAATTATGTAAAAATTCCGCTGCGAGATTTGATGCAAGCGTTTCATCGTGCTTTGATGCAAACAGATATTTTGCTTCTTGGTTGATCGCTTGCACCTGAACTACGTTGGGATTGGCTTCGTAGAGCTCGTTGATAAGCTCTGTGTAGCGCTCTGCACTCATTCCGGTTACGATAACGCCGTCATAGCTTTTGTACCGTTCGAGTGCTTTACGAATATCTGAATCGGTGCTTTCAAGCGGGTTCAAGTGAGTGATATCATACTGAATCTTATAGTCCTTTAACTCAGCGTGTGCATCCTTGACTCCTGCAATCATCTTTTCGTAAATGAATGGATTTTTAGAGTTGAGCAACACGCCGATATGTACGGATTTCATCGACAGTCTGGAAGCAAACTTATTCGGTGAAAAATTGTACTTCTCTGCCGCCTTCAAAACTATTCGACGCTTATCTTCGTTTATCTTCGCATTAGGATTAAAGGCGCGGCTCACCATTGACGGTGTCATATTCAATTCTTTGGCAAGCGTATAAATCGTTACTTCCACTATCGCCCCTCCTCCTTAGTGCTATCGGTTGCACTTATTGTATCACACAAAATTCTATTTGTCAATATTTTTTTCGTTTTTCAGAAATAAATTATCCCCCTTCTCCTCAGGAAAAGGGGGATGGTAGATAAAAATTCGATTTTATTTGAGGATTATGGGAGAGCAATTCTCTACACGGAGATCAATACGATCAAAGTCGGTCTGCTTCTCTCCGTTTATGTAAAGTCCGTCTATAACTATATTTTCGTACGGTCTGTCTGCATCAAGCGAAACGATGCTGATCATCGGCTTTTGCTCGACGTCGCTATCCAAATATACGTTGATATTCTTATAGAGGATATCGCATACGAGACCAACCTTATCACAAGCCGCTCTAACGACCTTATCGCGTGTTTTCTGACGGATGGGGAAATTGCGATTAATTATAGAAATAATATTCGGGAGTGCAGTTTTTACAGTAGGCTCGTATTTCTGATCCGCGGTCTTCTGGAGCACGGGACACATACAATCGTTCTGTATTTCTACGTTTATATCCTCAAACGTTATATCGTGGATAAGGCAATCGCGTCCGTTCTGTATATCGATCGCAACGTTACTGCTTCTGATAAGATCACATCCCTTAAAGCTGATATTTCGGTATTCGGGCGCGTCGCTCTCAACACCTATTTCACAATTCATTCCCCAGCCGCACCACATTACGCAATTTTCAACGTGGATGTTTTCAATGGGGTGAGGATAAGCATATAGCGCCTTTATCGTAATTGTATCGTCAAAGGAACGGATAAAGCTGTTTTTGATAGTTACGTTGCTCGTGTTCGAAATGTCAATTCCATCGGTATTGTATCTCCAATGTCCGACCAATTTTACGTTGTCGATGTTCACGCTGTCGCAATCAAAGAGGGAGAGTATCCATGTGCAAGAATTTGTAAGGATGATGTCCTCGATAGATACGTTCTTGCAATTATAAAGACGGAGAGTTCCCTTGGCATAAGGCTCGTAGCAATTTTCCACTATTCTTTCCTCTGTGGAGTTATCTATTGTACCGCCTCCGTATATGCGGATATTCTCACCGCCCTCGGAATAAAGTGAGCCGAACACAACCGCGTTTTTGTCAATATACACGCTATCGTTATCGCGGAGGGTAATTGTTCCCGGAAAGTGTATTCCCTCTCCGAAATAGTGGGTTGCGTTTCCTGTGTCGTAGGCTTTGGGAGCTTCGTAGAAGATATGGAGCGCGTGGTGCTCTCCTGCGCTTTCAAGAACGTAGCCCTTATGCTCGGTGAGAGTAAATTCTGCTACGTCGCCGTCCATTTTGACCTTTACGCCCTTTGAGGACGGGCGGACGATGGGGTTATCAAATCCCCTCTTATACCTCACGCGTAGAGTGACCGCCTCGTTTGAGTAAATTGAGATAAACGCCGCACTCTCGCTCTGATCAAACTCTCTCTGATGACCGGGCCAAGGTCTGTTAAAGGGCATTGCGGATACTCGGCAATCGCGCGTTTTATACTCTTTACCGTTTATTTCAACGGTGTAATCGTCGTTGTAGAGCTTGAAATTTATAAGCTCAGCGTCAGATGGATATTCCGTGCCTCCGAAAGCGACAAAAAGCTCATCATTGTATGTACATGTTACATTCGATACTGTTGCCATAAAAAGCCTCCGTTTTAGTCCTTTTTTGCAAAAATGCAATCGTATTTTGCCATGTTTACCGTCTCACCCTCAGCGTATTTTCTTCCGGTGAGAATATCGGTGGAGTCAAAGGGAATCTTAACAGTTGCTTCCTTCTCGTTTCCCTCAATAGCGCAGAATACGGTTCCGTATTCTCCTTCAAGCATAGAGGTAACAACGTTCTTGGGTGCCTCTGTGATAGGCTCGATACCAAGCTCAGCGGCAAGAGAGCCTACGAATTTTGCAAAGCCCTCGTTGTCGAGTGCCGCGCCCATCATAATGATGCGACCCTTGCCAACCTTCGTTTCGGTGATAGCAGCGTATCCCTCAAGGTATTCGTCACCGCCCGCAGCGTATGTTCCGAGAGCCTTCGCACTCTTGCCGGGAACGAATGCGTCGTAAATGAGCCTCTTTGTGTTGAGTGTTGTTCCATCTTTGAGAGTAATCGGGGTACAGGGACGATTGGTGTTTGACCATTCCCAGGTGTTAGGTCCGGGCATATAGAACTTTCTTGTAATATCCGCCCAATCCTCAAGATGTCCGAACGGCGCGTTTCTGTGCTTTGAGCAATCCTTGGTATATACATCTGTGAGAGGACCAACGACCCATGTTCCGCCATTCTCAACCCAAGGCAATATGCGATCAAGGAATCCGCCTTCATCAAGAGTGTATGAGCGGTATGTAATAAGAAGCTTGTACGGAGTCAGATCGTGATACATAGAGATCATATCGGGGCGATACTGTCTTTCGCGTAACGGCTCATAAGCTGTTCGGGGCATATCGTCTCTGTAATCATAGCCCTCAACACCCATCGATGTCTGCGGTGCATATCTCGACATAACGTATGAGCTGTGAGAATGGGTTATTGCGATTCCGCTCTTTTTTATCTTTGTGCCCGTTATCATAGGACGGAGCGCGTCAAGATCCTTTGCAATTGCACGAACTTCATCGCTCGTGTGTGTATCGCGCCCCCAAGCATCAATCACGCATCCGTGACCCATCTCGTGTCCGCCCTTATGTGAGCGGTAGAGCCAATAGGATACCATTTCACCGCCAAGCATAAAGCTTGAAAGAGTGTTCGCTCTGCAGAATCCCTTTCCGCGAGGACCTAAGGGTGTGTTGGCTCCGGGCCAGCTGGTAGAGGTCTCTGTTACCCAAAATTTGTCACATGCGCTTCTGTATGTATCAAACCATGCCTGTCCGTGAATGGGACCCGAGTAGTGGTTGAACTGTGATACGTCCATGTGGTTGTTTATACCCTGAATATCAAACTGATAAACCGGCATCATATCGGTTCCGATGGGCTTGTCTGTATACTTCCGGAGTATATTTTTCTGATCGAGAAGGAAATCAATGTAGCACTCGTTCTTGTACTCCTCCCAAGCGGACTTTTGTGCAGGGGGCATCCAAACAACACCGTCAACCGCATCAACCTCCTCAAAGGAATTGAAATTCAAAGACCAAGTGTAGTGCTCCCATGCATCGTTAAGAGCTTTTACCGTGCCGTATCTCTTTTTGAGATATTCCGTCCACCCCTGTCTGCAGGAAGGGCAGTTGCATCCGGTTTCCTTCTGCATTGTTGATATCTCATTGTCAAGCTGCCAGCCGATAACGTTCTCGTCCTTGCAGAATTCCTTTGCCATCTCCTCTGTAATTCTTCTGCAGAAGGCGCGGAAGGTCTTATTCGTCGGACAGCTTTCACGGCGAGCTCCGTGAGTAGCCTTCTTGCCTGAGTATTCTGCCATTACCGCAGGATATTTGTGCTCCATCCATGAGGGAGGAGTAGCGGAGGGAGTACACATAACTACGGCAATTCCACGCGCCTTACACTTGTCAACGACCTCACGGAAAAGTGAAAAATCAAATTTACCCTCTTCGGGCTCCATCGTGCTCCATGCAAATTCTGCGATTCTTACAGTGTTAAGTCCGTGGGACACGAGTCTGTCAAGATCGGCATCGATCTCCTCGCGAGGCCAGGACTCGGGGTAATATGCGGCACCTAAATAGGGGGGCTTGAAATCGTACATGGTTTAAAAATATCCTTTCTCGAATGAAATTGCAGGCAAAAAAATGCCGAACGTTGACTGGATTATATCACAGATGCAAAATGATGTCAATAACCGGAAGTAAAATAAAACTATAAACATTTTGCAAAAAATATAAGGATATTGCAGATATTGCCCCGCTATTATTCCATAATTTTTTTGTTTCTTAAAATAAAGATGTAATGAAAGTTCTTAAGCCTTCGATCACTAATGTAGGTTTTTGACCTTTTGGAAACACGCATGAACAGAGAAGAAAAAATTTATTTTTTCAAAAATCTTCGTTTTTGACACATCGCTCCAAATTCCCAAAACTATGAAAGTTTTAGGTTTTTGGAGCGATATTTATTGTCAAATGCCATGTCAAAATCAAGTTGCCATTTGCGTACCCTTTATGGCACGGTAAATAGTAGAGCTTGAAACTCCGGTCAATTCGGTTATTTCCGTAACCGAATATTCTTGGGTTTGATTTAAAGCTACCGCCTTTTGAACGGCTTTAATATTCGTTTTTGGTCTTCCCCCGCATCTGCCTCTTGCCCTGGCAGCTTTTAATCCCTCGTTAGTACGCTCTACGAGTATATCCCGT
>JAEIGA010007216.1_pt1 | contig 16898 bp, 19 predicted proteins | sample 9270691 | NCBI WGS metagenome assembly JAEIGA01 (sample SAMN17057246, study PRJNA624740) | gut metagenome | biome: biome; isolation source: fecal sample | host: Bos grunniens | place: China: Xizang | collected 2019
AAATAATAAATCTGTTCGGTGAACTACGCCATGTGGGTGTGGATAACTTATTAAAAAAGCAAAGAATTGTGGGAAGTTATCAACATTTGTAGTTGTGCGGGGCTTTGGATTGATAAAAATAAATTTATTCTTTATCGCTGCAAAACGTCTTATATGGTTTGTAAAATAAATTAGACTGTAATATAATTATTGTTATGAAATATCAGAAAGGATTTTTTATCATGAATAATAAACATAAAAAGATATTAATTATTCTTGGAATTTCTTTTGGAATATTGGTAATCGGTATTGCTTCTACACTTATAGTTGTCAATCACAATAGAAAAAAAGCAGAGGAAAAAGCAAGATTAGAAAAACTAGAAGAATTGGAACAGCAAGAAGCAGAAAAACAAAGACTAGAAGAAGAAAAAGAAAAGTTGGAACAGCAGGCAAGAGATAATGAATGGGCAAACATGGAATCAAGCCAACCATATTTCCAATTAGGTTCAGAACACCTCAATAGGAAACAAGCAATACCAGGTTGGTATGAATACACATATGATGAAGCCTTCATCGGAACATTATATATGATACAAGGCGGATGGTTCAATGGAGCGTCAGCAGAGGATTTATCGCAGATTTTAAATACAGCCTTAAACAATTTACCAGACAATGCAAGTTCTAAGGAAGTTTATGATGCTCTTGTTGATTTTGCTTCCAAATATCCACATGACCGATGGGTGACAGGTGTTGGTAATTCACCAATGGGTGAGGAGCATAACACCCCACAACCAAAGCCAAATAATAACTCAAATGGCAATAGTAATAATAACTCAAATAGTAATAATAATAATTCAAACTCAGGTAATAAAAAGCCATCCAACAACACAGGTAATAATAATTCTGGTAACAATAACTCAAACAATAATAATTCATCATCAAATAACAATGATGATGGACCAACATCAGGTTTTATACCAGAAGAAGATGGATGGACTGACGGTTCAGATGATACTGACTGGGATAAAAAAGGAGATATTGACCTTGATATAAATGTACCATAGGTTAATTATACATCAACAGATAAGAAAAAGGACCTCAAACCAGAGGTCCTTTTATAAAACTAATAAAGAATAAAATACATACTACACATACTAAGTATACGAAATAAGACACATCAACACACAAATGCCTGCCCACGCCCCTAAAGACAGCAGTAACGTAAGTAAGCTACGAAGTGCAGACGAAGTAGCTGGAGTACGTTACGGAGCTGTCATGGGGCTATGGCACATGCCACGCAAGTGGCTAGTGCGAGCCTATCATTGCCTCGCACTTATCAAACATCAAACAGCTCTTGAATAACACCTCTATTTACAATGCTTTAGAGCATCCTCTATCTGTTTGACTACTCCCCCAACTTATCAAACATGAACAATTCTTATAACAATCTTTTGCTCCGTAAATTCTTTTACTATCTTTAATTTATCCGTAAAAAATTATTTTTGTAATATGATATAATGCATATATAGAATAAAAAAGGAGAAATTTACAAATGATTACAAATTCACAAAACTCAAAAACAGTAGTGATTGAATTGAATTCCTCAGACAGACACTATACCTACAATGTCGAAAATTTAAAACGCAACATACTCATAATACGAGACACCTTTAAAGCAGTGTTTACAACATCTGTCATAGGAATTGATAGTAGCATGAATGTATTTTATTCAGCCACTGGCCTATCAGAATATATTCCTATATATGATAGTGATTCAGCATCAGAGGAAGAAAGTAAAAAACGTAAAATTGCTACACTTAACAGACAAGCAAATGACACATTCCGCAACATGCTAAATGCAAAAAAAATTACTTCAAACGAACACTACATCAAATTAACTACTGCACTTGTTAATGCTGGTCTACCAGAGGACTATATTTGTACATCTGAGATAAAACGCTTCAATATATTAAAAAATGGTAAAGTACCTACCAAAATAGAGAATATCAATTATAGTGTAGCTGACCTCGTCGAAACTTACTTTGCCAAAATAGGAACTGATACTCCTCTGGGAAAAAAAGATGTATCAGATGTTCTACCAAATCGTCTTCTATTAGATTTTTTGGCTGGTGACAAAGATTTGCTCTTAATTGTTACAGTATGTCTTAGACTACTTACAAGTTTTGTAAAAACAGACGAACATGTATTATGGAAAACTGCCGAAGCCTTAAAATCCGTAATACACGGAAATGAATTATTTAATGGTACAAAAGAAGAAAAAGATATTTTATTTGATTCAACAGAATTTGCAAATTATATCGAACAATTAGCAGATAACGTAATAACTGTGGAACAAGAATTTCCCGATTTTTATAGTTTTATTCAACAACGAAAAGCAAGAAACAAAACTGAAATTTCTACTCGAAGCATGATGGCTGAAATTAGTTTAAAATTAGATAAATTAAATCAAACTTTAACCGTTGACGATATAAATTCTGATACTTTTCTACATTTAATGAATACGTTGGCAGACACCATGTTAAATATAAATGAAACATTAAAATCAGCAAATGAAGATGCTCAAGCACAACTTCTTTTTTCTCTCTCTCAATCCGAATAATCTTTTATCCCCCCAGCAATCAAAAAGCTGGGGGATTTTACCTCTCAACATTAACTAGCTTCACTCCGTAATTCTCCTCTAAATTCGATTATTGTCCGACAAAACCTCTTTTTAATATGTGAGATAATTTAAGTACAATAAATAAACAAGGAGGTAAAGTCTCATGAAACTAAGAAATGTAAGACTTACACTTGCCAATGTGGCAAAAACGACTAATTCAAAAACAATGGAGGTGATTGGCACTGGCATTATCCGTGAACGTCTTGTTGACGGAACATACTCCGATAAGGTTATCGGATACACCTTGGAATGCTCGGCAAATAAAGGTGACACTCTCAAAGTGAAATTTCCTGCAAACACAAAAGAAAAAATTGAAAAAATCACAACTCTTTTACAAGACGATATGCTCGTAGAGGTTAGTTTTGTAAATCTCAAATTAACACCTTACGCAATGCTTACTAAAGAAGGTGGCGTATTATCTGGTGTTTCTGCAAAAGCAGACGATTTCGAATACACAGTAAAAGAGGATGAGATATTTTTAGACGAAATTCAACTATAAAAACGAGACATAATCATTGTATGTGGGGAGAATAATTCTCCCCATATTACAAAAAGGAGGAATACATGCAATTATTAGATATTACACCCATGCCAAATGGAAATGGGCTTTGCGTTGGTGGTCAGCACTTATATCGCAATCGCAAAGATAAAAAACCATATGCGTATGCGTTAATACTCTTAACGAAAAATGTCTCTGAGTATCTTTATGTAAAAATGCCCCCATCCGAAGCATTAAGAAAAAAGGCTGTGGTGCTGAAAGAAAAATGCAGGCAATCTCGTTATTACATGGTGGAGGTGTCATTTGTAAATTTAAAGATAGATAAATACATATATCAAGATAAAAAAACTGGTGAAAAGAAGCTGAAATATAATGCTTGTGCAAGCGATTTTGAAATTGTGGAGGACTAAAGACATGTTGAAATTAAACCTAAAATCTCGACTATTTCACGAGATAATCTATCTCGTTTGGATGGTCGCAGAATATTATCAATTTGTATTGGGATATACAGTTCCAGAAATTCCAGCCCATACAGATGTGAGCTTATATACCGAAAATGGAATCACAAAAATAGATTATTCATTCCCCAAAACATCTGACAGAAAGTTTAATCTGTCATTTGAAGAAATGGTTGACGTTTTTAACAAACATTTAAACATCTATTTACTTGATGCAAATATACGCCCATACAAAGAGGGGCATTATATACAAGACACAATGCAAGCTGTGGTTGTTTCTAATATACAAGAACATCCTAACAATATCGTTGTGACTGCTATCCATGTAGACAATCCGTTAGCATACGAAACAGCTCGTAGAATAATTTTAGCCCCAAAAATCTAGGAGGTAAAAACTATGAATTTTAAACTAATAATGAATAAAATTCGTAGTCTTGCAGAGGGATTTAAAAAATCCCTTTGTGACTACATTAAAAAATATAAAAGATATAAGGAACAAGAAAAAGCATTTATTACTGAACAAGAAATACAGAAAAGTATTTGTATGATTGCACAGCAGATACAGTCAGAAATGTATGATGTATTCCGACAATTCCCACACTCTTGTCTGCCAATTAATTTTCCAGCAGAATTTAGATATATAGGATGCCAAAATCTAAATGGAGGTTATATATATTCTTTTGAAATATTAACACTTAACCCTCCAAACACAGTCGTGCTATTGCAATACAAGGAAACGCTTTCTAGCCACATAGCACAATTTCAACAGCAATCAATTTTACAGTTGGGATATGATGTGGCTTGCAATTTATACCCATGCATAATGGCAGGATTGTATGTATTAAATATTAAGCTAGTAGGTTCACAAATTCACTTTGATATTGCCACCCATTTTACTCCGTAAAATTTTGTGATTTCTTGAATTTGTCCGACGATTTTAAATTCAATATCATGTTAGTCTTATAATGTAATTACAAAAACATGGTTGTCGACAACCTCTTAACCATAGGAGGTCAAAATGGATTTAAAAGAAAAAAACACACAAAAACCAAAGAAAGACACGCAAGCCTTGGCATACATAATGACGTGTAATAATCCGTCGGAAAAAGGTTACACCCACGAGGAAATCATAAAACGCCTACATACGATTCCTCGCATTGATTATTTTTGTCTATGTGATGAAATTGGACGGGAAACCAAAACACCACACACGCATATATATTTCCATACAAAACAACAAGGCGTTAGACATTCTACATTACGAAACAAGTTTCCTCACATGGATATTCAAGCAACCCAAGGTACAGCACAGCAGAACCGAGACTATATCAGAAAAGAGGGGGCTTACCTCGATTCAGACAAGAAAGACACGAACCTCATTGATACGTTCTTTGAATGGGGTTCGCTCCCAGTGTCCCACCAAGGCATGCGCTCCGATTTGGAACATATGTATGCGTTGGTTAAAGATGGTTTGAGGGATAGTGAAATCATAGAATTATGTGGTGATACAGCTATCAAGCATATAGACAAAATCGCCAAGCTCCGTCTTGCCTATTTGACAGACAAATACAAAAGCTCTCGCAGGCTAAATCTAAAAGTAGTTTACATTAGTGGCGCTACTGGGACTGGAAAAACCAGAGGCGTGCTGGATTCACATTCCGACGAAAACGTCTATCGTGTTTCAGACTACCAGCACCCATTTGACAGTTATAATTGCGAGCCGGTAATTGCGTTTGATGAATTTCGTTCCAGTCTTAAACTACAAGATATGTTGAATTACCTCGATATTTATCCGATACAATTACCAGCGAGATATTCTAATCGTTTTGCATGTTACGAATTTTTATATATTATCTCCAATTGGACATTAGAGGAACAATATTCCGATGTGCAGAAAAGCAATCCAGAATCATGGAAAGCATTTCTGCGCAGAATCCACGAGGTTAGAATTTACTCAGAAGATGGAACTATTACAACATATGATTCTGTTGACAAATATCTAAGACGTGCCGAACAGTTTCATCCAGTAACAGAACCAATCCCATTTGAAGCCGAACAAACCGAGCTTCCATTCGAGGAATAATAAAATATGGAGGCAGCAGAGATTTACTTCTCTGCTCTCCTCCGTAAAATCTCAAAAAAAAACTAAAAGCTCCGATAAAAACAATTGTTGAAATAATGTACCATAAAATAAAAACACAAAAGGAGAACAACCAAATGGAACAAGAATTAGTTTTAGCAGGAGAATTAATATTCATAGAGGAGGGAACAGCATCAAGCATCTCAGCTCAATTAGTTTCTATCGGAGAAATGATAGAGGCATATTGTGGCGAGGATGTAAATACACAATTACATATTGAAAACGGAATTTACAAAATTCGTTACGAACTCAGCTATAAAAGAGCAATTGAATTTAAAACTATTAGACGTAATTTCTACATAGAATACAGCGACAAAAAATATTGCGTTTTACAATTAAACGACTTAACACATTTTGACAAACGCAGTTTGGTAATGAAAATTTTAAAAGATGTATTTGACTTAACTGACCCCATAGCATAAAAGACATTTCAATAAAATGCAAAGGAGGTGAAACAATTGAAATTTGATGTAATAATTGGCAATTCGAAATATGTAGATATAACGGCAAGACATTTCGCATCTGAATATAGTAAGCTCTTATCAGAGAAACAAGACAATAAAAAAACTAACACTAACCAATTTGACAAAGAAATCTATATAAGAAAGCAAAAATAATTATCACGCAAAATCATTGGGGCTGAATAATCATCAGTCCCTCCCCAAAAACACACAGAAAGGAATCTTTTCATGTTTTCAAAGAAATTGTTAACAATAAATGAAGCCTCTGAATATACAGGAATTGGCAGAAATACCATACGACAATTAATATCTTGGGATAAATTTTCAGTTATAAAAATCGGAAGAAAAACTCTAATACGCATCGAGGTATTAGATGAATTTATAAAAATAAATAATGGCAAAAACTTAAAAAATAAATATGAGCTGGTTGAAATATAGCAAGGAACTAGATATAATATTGTCACTTAACAAAGACAGTCCTTGCAAGGAAAGGAGCAGATATATGAGCAAGGACAAGAAACTGCCGAAAGGCATAATGAAACGTAGCGATACAGGTAATTATCGTGGGCGTTTTAAATATCAGAATATGCAGTACACTTTGGAAAATAGCGATTTGAAAATTCTCATGCGAGAGATGGAAGATTTGAAGTATGAAGTACGCCATGGTCTGCGTGGTAAGTGCGATAATATCTCTTTGGATTCTTGGTTTACTACTTGGCTCGACATACACAAGAAAAACAAGATTAAAGAAAGCACCTACGCTCGCTACAAAGACTACTATTGCAGGTACATTCAAAAGCAACTTGGGAAACGCAAAATTTCAGAATTTAAACCAATTATATTGGAGCGATTATTTCAAGGTATGGCAGACAAAGATTATAGCACCAAGACAATACGAGATGTCTATAACATCTTAAACTCCATGTTCAAATACGCCATCCATAATCAACTAATAATGTTTAATCCTTGTGCAGGTGTTGACCTGCCAAAGACAAAGACGAAAGACATTCGAGTGTTGACTGTGGATGAACAAAGGGAAATCATCACGCACGCAAAAGAGCGTTTGCATGAAAATTTGATTCTGATTGCATTAGGTACAGGTATGAGAAGCGGAGAACTCCTCGGACTTACTTGGGATGATGTGGATTTTCAAAAGAGAGAAATTAGCGTCAATAAAACCCTCGTACATATCAAGGATTCCGACACAGGAAAATATACGTTCAAGTATCAAACTCCTAAGACAAAGAACGGAACTCGCACCATCCCAATGCAACAAAGTGTATACAATGCATTGAAACAACAACACATCAAATTAAAAGAGTTGCAAATTGCTTCTGCTGACTGGTCGCCTTTGGAACATTTTGAAAATCTCGTGTTTACAGGACAGAATGGAAAGCCCCTCACGGAACATCAATTTCAATCGGCTCTGAACTGGATAGAAAAATCCATCAACAAGGAGCGAATGAAGATTGCAGAAATAAACAAAACAGATTATACCCCGATTCCACACTTTTATCCACATGCACTAAGGCACACCTTTGCAACCAGATGTTTTGAAGCAGGTATCGAAGCGAAAATAGTACAGGGCTACTTAGGGCATTATTCCATAGCCATCACGCTTGATACATATACTCACATCACGGATGACAAATCCAAAATTGAAATGAATAAATTAGAAAATCTATATCAACATATTGTATAATTTCTTTAGGTAAAAAGTGACCGAGAGGAAAAAACACCTCGAAAAAGGTGACCGAAAAGTGACCGAAACTCTCCACCAATAGAAAAAAAGCCCTATTTACAAGGCTTTTTCTCTTAGTTATCTAAAGGAATGAGAGTAAAGTGTCCCCTCGGCTATGCCGAGGGCCTTACTTTATGAGGGGGTGATAGTTGTGTTTCAACTATCTGAATTCATTATAGAAACATTTTGTGTTCAAATTATGTGTACTTTCTAAAAAGACTAGAAACTTTATTAACTTAAATTTAAGAATTAATTTCTTTTGTCTAACCAAGTTAGTATATCTTGATATACTTGGTCTTTATCCAGTTCATTTAAGATTTCATGCCTGTCGTCCGGATACAACTTGATTTCCACGTCTTTCATTCCACAGTTCTTATATCTTTTGTATACGTTTTCCACAGCTTTTCCACAGTTACCCACAGGGTCTTTGTCTCCTGCCACGAAGAAAATCGGAAGTTCCTTCGGAATAGAACCTAACTTCTCTTGCTTGTTCATCTTTGCCATACCGGAAAACATATGATAATACGCATTTACTGTGAACATATAGCCACTAAGCGGGTCTTTCTTATAGTTTTCCACATTGTCACGATTTCTGGACAACCAGCTTTCGCCCTCGCCTTTCACCCGCTTATCATATCCACCTGCTGCCATGCTATCAACCAATTTACTGCGATATTCCCAACCTTTAAAAGTCGCAATTATCTTGCATACCAATTCTCCAGCACCTAGCACCATATTTGGCTGGTCACCGGTTCCCATAACAATAGCACCTTCAAGCCCTGCGCCGTATAGTCCAATATATTGCCTTACCAAGAACGAACCCATACTATGCCCCATTATGAAATACGGAATATTCGGATATTTCTCCTGAGTATCTTTTCTCAATTGGTGAATGTCTGCCACCACATATGTATTTCCATGTTTCTCATGGAAGAAACCTAATCTTTCTGCGTTGACAACCGATTTCCCATGTCCCAAATGGTCGTGTCCAACTACATAATAACCATGCTCTGCCAGAAACGTAGCAAAATCATGATATCGTTCAATATGCTCCACCATTCCATGACACATTTGCAGAATAGCCTTTGGCTTGCCTTCCGGTATCCATTCTATTGCATGGATTTGATTAATTCCGTCGCTTGACCCAAAATAAAATTCTTTTCTCATATTTCCCTCCTACACTAATGGGTATATACTCCCTTAAATACACAAACAGGACGAAACCTTGTTTCGTCCTGCAAATCTCTATCTTTCGTCAATTCTTGTATACTCTCTGTATGGTGCAAGCGGCATATAAGCCGGACGAATAATCTTATCTACATTCTTTAATTCTTCTAATCTGTGGGCACTCCAACCTACGATACGCGCTGCCGCGAAAAGTGGTGTGTAAAGTTCCTTTGGAATACCAAGCATGTTATAAACCAAACCACTGTAGAAGTCCACATTTGCATTAACACCTTTGTACATCTTTCTCTTCTGTGCAATCACTTCCGGTGCCATGTGCTCTACCATTTCATAGAGTGCGTATTCTTCTTCGCAACCTTTCTCTACTGCAAGTTGCTTTACGAAGCCTTTGAATATCTCAGCTCTTGGGTCTGAAATGGAATAAATCGCATGTCCCATACCATAGATAAGACCCTTTTGGTCAAATGCTTTTTTGTCAAGTAAGTCATTCAGGTACTGACGTACTGCGTCCTCATCTGCCCAATCCTTGACATGTTCCTTCATATCTTCAAACATCTGTGTAACCTTAATGTTCGCGCCACCGTGTTTTGGTCCTTTTAAGGATGACATGGCTGCTGCAATGGTCGAATATGTATCTGTTCCTGAAGATGTTACAACGTGGGTGGTAAATGTAGAGTTATTTCCACCGCCGTGGTCCATGTGAAGCACTAACGCCATATCCAAAATCTTAGCTTCTAATGGTGTGTACTGTCTATCTTCACGAAGCATCATCAAGATATTTTCCGCCATAGACTTGTTCGGGTCCGGTGCATAGATAAACAAATCTTCACCCTTCTTATAATTATATGCATGATATCCATATACCATCAACATCGGGAACTGGCTAATCAAATTCAAACTCTGGCGAAGTACATTTGGAATAGATGTATCATCTGCTTTTTCGTCATATGCATAAAGCGTCAAGATGGAACGGGATAAGCTGTTCATCATATCCGGACTCGGTGCTTTCATGATTACGTCTCGAACAAAATATTTTGGAAGGGCTCTTCTCTCAGCTAGCATATCTGCAAACACCTTCAATTCGCCATCGTTAGGAAGTTCTCCAAACAACAAAAGATATGCGATTTCTTCGAATCCGAAATGGCCATCGTCCAAAAAGCCGTTAACCAAATCTTTAATATTGTAACCTCTATAATACAAATTTCCCGGAATTGGAATACGAACTCCATTTTCCTCTCTTGAAGCACATACATCGGAAATATTTGTAAGTCCGGCAAGTACACCGCGACCGTCCAAGTCACGAAGACCTCTCTTTACGTTGTGCTGTACGTATAAATCTCTGTCAATTGCATTGCTTTTCTCGCACATATCCGCGAGATACAAAATCTCAGGAGTAATATCAAATAATGCTGTATCTAATTTACTGTTCTGCATACACATTCTCCTTTCTTCTCTTCTCATTACCTAATTTTGATTTATTATACTAAAGTTTCCACTTAATTACAATGAAAAGTATGTGAATATTTCTTATAACATTTCACTTATTGTATTACTAAGTTTCGCAAACTCTTCCAATGTCAAGGCCTCGCCTCGCACGCTGGCTCCTTTTCCAAGGCTTTCAATTGCACCAATAATCACTTCTTTTGGAAGATGAATCTCCGGTGAATTATTCAGGCCATTTGCCAATGTCTTTCTTCGTTGATTGAAGGATGCTCTGATAATCTTGAACATCAATTGTTCATCCTTTACCTGAACCGGAGGCTCTTTATGGCTGGTAAGCCTAATGACCGCTGAACCGACATTTGGTCTTGGCATAAAACAGTTCGGCGGAACATTTGCTACAATATAAGGCTCTGCATAGTATTGGACAGCCAATGACAGGGCACCATAATCCTTACTTCCCGGACCGGTCTGCATACGGTCTGCCACTTCCTTTTGCACCATAACTGTGATACTCTCTATCGGTACATGACTCTCGTAAAGTCCCATAATTATTGGGGTTGTAATATAATATGGCAGGTTTGCCACAACCTTAATTGGTTTTCCACCGTTATATTCTTCCGCCAGTTGATTAATATCCACTTTTAACACATCTTCGTTGATAACCGTTACATTATCGTAGGCGCTCAATGTGTCCTCTAAAATCGGAATCAATGCTTTATCAATCTCAACTGCAACCACTTTCCCTGCTGCACATGCCAGATACTGGGTCATGGTTCCAATTCCCGGACCGATTTCCAAAACCATATCGTCCTTTGTAATATTTGCGGACGCAATGATTTTATCCAGTACATGGGTATCAATCAAAAAATTCTGACCGAACTTCTTCTGAAATGAAAAACCATATTTCTGCAATATTTCAATTGTATTTTGTGGATTGCCTAATGTTGGCTTTTGCATATCTCTATTACCTTTCGTCTTCATTGTAAATATCGTATCCAAGTACCGTATCATGCGCATTCTGTATCATACTACAAAATATGAAACAGTTCTCTTGAATTCCTCTCAGTCTGTGCCACCACTTCTTCGTAGCTGAGCCCTTTTAAATCTGCAATCATCTGTGCAACGTGCGGAAGATAAAGTGATGAGTTACGTTTTCCTCGATGTGGCTCCGGCGCCAAATACGGGCTATCTGTTTCGAGCAAAATACGTTCCAACGGAATTGCCTCCACCACTTCTTTTAATTTCTTTCCATTTTTAAAGGTAACCACGCCACCTACTCCGATGTGAAAGCCTAGTTTTACATATTCCTCCGCCATTTCCTTTGAATAGGAGAAACAGTGAATCACACCACGCATTCCCTTGGCATGTTCCTTCATAATCTTAAGAGTATCCTCTGCTGCATCCCTGCTGTGGATGATAACCGGCAAATTTAAGTTTCTGGCAAGCTCCAGTTGTCGGCTAAACCATTTTTTCTGAATGTCATGGGACTCATTATCCCAGTAGTAATCCAGTCCGATTTCTCCAACAGCTACAACCTTTTCCTTCTGGCACTCTGCTTTCAGAATTTCAAAACGTTCTTCATTTAAATCCCCAACTTCATCCGGGTGCAAGCCCAATGCTGCGTAGACAAATGGATATTGGTTGGCCAGCTCTAGTCCTGTTGTCACGGACTTCCATGTGGCACCTACGTTTATAATCGTACCGATTCCATTTTCCTGCATGGAATTTAATAACTCTTCTCGGTCCTCGTCAAATTTACGCGAGTCGTAGTGTGCATGACTCTCAAATATCATAGGTTTCATACAGATTTCCTCTTATAAAATCTCTTTACGCAATTGCTCCGGTGTCTTCATCGATAGCAGAGCAGGTGCAATGTCAAATACGCTTCTCGCTCCGGATTCTCCTTTTTGCGCCAAGCGATATGCAGCTCTTGCATAGGCTACCAATACGCTGGAAGTAAATTCTGGGTTAGAATCTAACTTCAGTGAATATTCAATGACATGCTTATTGCCGTCTCGTCCTGTTTCACCGGTACGAATCACAAAGCCACCGTGTGGCATCTTGTTGTGATTTGCTTTCAACTCTTCTTCTGTAATAAATGTCACTGTTGTGTCATAATCAGCAAAATAATTTGGCATTGTTTTAATTGCCTCTTCAATCGCTGCAAGGTCTGCGCCTTCCTCCACAACAACATAACATTCTCTTAAATGTTTTTGTCTTGTTGTAAGCTGTGGTTCACTTCCACTTCTTACTTCCTCTACTGCCGCTTCGATTGGAACCGTATATTGAATCGCATTTTTTACTCCCGGCACACGACGAATCGCATCAGAGTGTCCCTGGCTTACGCCTTTACCCCAGAATGTGTAAGTGCTTCCTTGCACCAAAATAGACTCTGCATAAATACGGCTTAAAGAGAACATTCCCGGGTCCCAGCCCACGGAAATGATACCGATGTTTCCGCCTTCTTTTGCCGCTGCATCCACATCTGCAAAATATTCCGGAATCTTTGCGTGTGTATCAAAGCTGTCAATAGTATTAAAGTTCTTTACAATCTGTGGTCCCATAACAGGAAGGTCCGTTGCTGAACCACCACAAAGAATCATAACATCTACTTCATCTTTTAACGAAAGAATATCATCTAAATGTACTTTTTTTGCATCTTCTGTAAGGACTTTCACGTCTTCCGGGTTACGACGAGTTACCACTGCAACCAATTTCATATCTTCATTTCTTTCGATTGAAAGCTCAACGCCTCGTCCGATGTTGCCATAACCCACGATACCTATTCTAATCATGTTTTACCTCCTACGCGATCTCTGCTCCTGCCGGCATTGGTTTTTCAGGTGTCATTAATGCCAAGTTTCCTTCCGCATCTTCAGCACAAAGGAGCATACCTTCTGAGAGTACACCTGCTAATTTTGCCGGTTTTAAGTTTACAAGTACCATTACTTTCTTACCAACCATTTCTTCCGGTGAGTAGTGTGCCTTGATACCTGATACAATCTGTTTTACCTGACTTCCAATTTTCACTTGAGAGCAAAGTAATTTCTTTGACTTTGGTACTTCTTCACAAGCAATAATTTCTCCTACCTGGAATTGCATTTTCATCCAATCATCAAATGTAATCTCTTCTTTTGGTTCAATATCGATTACATCTTCATCTACTTCCGGTTCTTCTGCTACCGGTGGGTGAAGCTCTTCTACTTTCTTCAGCACTTCCTCCATATCTAAACGAGCAAATAAGATTTCTGGCTTATCTGTTACATTTCCGCCGTTTGTCTGTTTTAAAATCTTTTCTGCTGTTTCCGGTAAGAAAGAAGCGAGTAACTTCGCACCTTTTTCAATGCTGTCAATTAAGTTATAAAGAACTGTTTCCAGTCTGTCTTTCTGTGCTTCATCTTTTGCTAATGCCCATGGCATTGTTTCATCAATATATTTGTTGCAGCGTTTGAATACATTGAAAATTTCTGTGATTGCATCTGCAACACGAAGATTTTCCATCTTAGCTTCAACTGCTGCCGGTGCTCCATCGACTACTGCCTTAAGGTCAGCATCTACATCGGCTGTAACACCCTTGTCTGTTACTGTACCACCAAAATATTTGTTTGTCATAGAAATCGTTCTATTTACAAGATTTCCCAAGGTGTTTGCAAGGTCAGAATTGATACGTTCCACCATAAGTTCCCAAGTAATCACACCATCATTTTCAAATGGCATTTCATGAAGCAGGAAGTAACGCACTGCATCTACTCCGAACATATCTACTAATTCGTCAGCGTAAATCACATTTCCTTTTGATTTACTCATCTTGCCATCTCCTTGTAAAAGCCAAGGATGTCCAAAGATTTGTTTTGGCAATGGTAAATCAAGTGCCATCAAGAAGATTGGCCAATAAATTGTATGGAAACGAATAATATCTTTTCCGATTAAGTGTAAATCTGCCGGCCAGTCTTTCTTAAACTGCTCTGTTCTTTCGCCGTCACAGTCATATCCGATACCTGTGATGTAGTTGGTAAGTGCATCCAACCATACATAGGTTACATGCTTTGGATCAAATTCTACAGGAATTCCCCATGTAAATGATGTTCTTGATACGCAAAGGTCTTGAAGTCCCGGCAACAAGAAGTTATTCATCATTTCGTTTTTACGAGAAACCGGTTGAATAAATTCCGGATGTGTGTTGATATGCTCAATCAATCTGTCCGCATATTTGCTCATTTTGAAGAAGTACGCTTCCTCTTTTGCAGGCTGTACCTCACGGCCACAGTCTGGACATTTTCCATCTACTAACTGAGATTCTGTAAAGAAGGATTCACAAGGTGTACAGTACATACCTTCGTAATGTCCCTTATAAATATCCCCTTGCTCATATAATTTCTTGAAAATCTTTTGTACTTGTTTTTCATGATAATCGTCTGTTGTACGGATGAATTTGTCATAAGAAGTATTCATCATATCAGCGATATCTTTTACCTGCGCTGCAACGCCGTCAACAAAATCCTTTGGTGACATTCCTGCTTCCGCAGCCTTCATTTCGATTTTCTGACCATGTTCGTCTGTTCCTGTCTGGAAGAACACATCATAGCCCTGACTTCTTTTGTATCTTGCAATCGCATCAGCAAGAACAAATTCGTATGTGTTCCCAATGTGTGGTTTGCCTGATGTATAGGCAATCGCTGTTGTCATATAAAATTTCTTGTTTTCCATTTTGTTCCCTCCTAATAAAAAAAGCCACATCTTCTTAAATAAGAAGACGGGCTAAATTCCGTGTTACCACTTCTCTTCGTTAGTATCTCACAATACCAACCTCTATGAGTTCTCACAAACTCGCTCGCTGTAAAGGGCGAACCCATTGTACCTAACTGTCGCTCAGTACACCGCTCAGAAGCCATCTTCCATTCTTTTCCACTTATCCCTCTCAGCCAACGGGATTTCTCTGTAAAGCTTTCAAAAATGTACTCTTTTCGTCACTGCGTTTATCAAGATTTAATACTTGGAAATCGTAACATATATAAACTGTATATGTCAAGGTTAGTATTCAAATTGTTTCATTTCTTCATCATTAAGAGGACGACCTAATTTTTTAATAAGTTTAAGCGCTTCCCTAAATTTGAATGGCTTATGTTCGCTTGAAGCACATAATACTGTTGATGTAAAAACATCATCCAAATCAAATATTTTATCCATACTATTCATTTTCTCCATCTAAATCCTCCTCTGCAAAGAAATACTTTTGAATCAAATTGGCTGCTGCCCTAGTATCCAATAATAACTTAACTGGAATCCGGGAATTCATAATTGTAGCAGATAATGTATTCATATAATGCCTAACCAAGTCAGTCTTTGATTCAAACATCACACATCCTGCATTGCCATTATCCCAACTTTCCTTGCATGCAATTGCAAACAGATGTCCACCAACACCTTTATATGTACCTTGTCTACCAACATTCCACGGGGCTGATTCCACAAGTTTCACAAACGTATAGTAATCCTCCTTGTGATGCTTCAATGCAATATAGCCTTGAATTACATCATCTTTTTTCGTCCGCAATTCATAAACTTGATACCCCTCGTCTTGAACCACCTTCCAATTAAAATTACTACTCCACCCTTGCTTATGCATATTCTCAATTTCATTGTCTGTAAATTGTTTTTTTCTTTCCGTATAGTAAGTAACTACTATTTCGTCTGTTTCCCGAACTTCTAAACAGTTCGTTAATTCATCAATGATTATACTTATCATAATGTATTTCACAGACTCTATTCTAACAATATATCCTCTTTATCTCAACCCAACTACAGTCCCCCTCTGACTATTATTATAGTGTAATTCATTTAAACTGACAACCCACTTTAATAAAAAATATCTATGTGATGCAGATTTACTTCCAACCATTTCCATTGACCTGCATCTCTCAAAAATGTTACTATTTTGACGTTAATATGTTCAAAGTTAGGACATACTTAAAACAAATAAAAAGGAGAGATTCAAATGACAAAAATAAAGAAAGGCAGTCTGTATAGCCGCTGGTTAAACGGAATTGAAACCATCGGAAATCGTCTGCCACATCCAATTGCTCTGTTTGCTGTATTTACGTTGGCTGTTGTTGTAATTTCTGCCATTTGCTCCATGCTTGGCGTTTCTGCCACCGGCGAACTGATTGTAGACGGGGAACTGAAAGAAACAACCGTATCCGTTGTAAGCCTTCTTTCCAAAGAGGGAATCACATATATGCTAAAAAATGTAGTTACGAACTTCACAAGCTATGCACCACTCGGCGTTGTTCTCGTGGCCATGCTTGGTGTTGG
>JAEIGA010007217.1_pt1 | contig 16897 bp, 12 predicted proteins | sample 9270691 | NCBI WGS metagenome assembly JAEIGA01 (sample SAMN17057246, study PRJNA624740) | gut metagenome | biome: biome; isolation source: fecal sample | host: Bos grunniens | place: China: Xizang | collected 2019
CTAAAGAGAAAACCGTTCCTTTTGATGGAGAGTACACCAAGTCTTACCAACTGGTTGCCATATAACAAATTAAAAAAACCGGGAATGCACAGGCTTTCTTCTCTGCAGGCTGTTGCTCATGGTAGTGACAGTGTGCAATATTTTCAGTGGAGAAAGGGTAGAGGCGGCAACGAAAAATTTCATGGTGCCGTTATTGACCATAATAATAAACCCGAAGGAAGAGTTTTTGACGATGTAAAAAACTTGGGGATAACCTTGGAAAAAATCAAAGAAATTGCCGGTACAGAAACCAAATCTCAAGTCGCATTGGTATATGAATTCCGAAACCGCTGGGCAATAGATAACTCTTCGGGATTTAATAACGCCGATAAAAAATACAAGAGAACCTGTATCAATCATTATCTGCAATTCTGGAAGCGTGGCATAAATGTTGATGTAATAGGAGCAGACTATGATTTATCGGATTATAAAGTTGTAGTATTACCGATGCTTTATTCTTTATCGGAAAAGCAAATAGATAATATTGAAAAATTTGTTGCAAATGGTGGAACTGTTGTTGCTACATATATGACCGGTTATGCCAACGAAACAGATTTATGCTACATGGGTGGCTTTCCCGGTGGAAAACTAAAAGACGTTTTTGGGCTTTGTGCAGACGAAATTGATACATTATACGAAACGGATTTTAATTTTGTTAAATTAAATAATAAAAGCTTTAAGGTTGTAGATTATTGCGAACTCGTTACACCGCTTACTGCCGAGGTAACAGGCAAATATGAAATGGATTTTTACAAGGGTAAACCGGCAGTATTGAAAAATTCCTATAACAAAGGAAAGGCGTATTATATCGCTTGCAGAGATATGGGAGAATTGTTAAACGAATTGTACGAAGAAATTATAAAAGAGTGCAATATTAAATATCACATCCTGCCTTATGGAATCAGTATTCATACACGAGAGGATGATTTTAATAATTACTTGTTTGTTGAGAATTATACGGAGAAAGAACAAAAAGTTTCTCTCAAAGGAAAGTATATTGATGTTGAAAATGACAATATATATACCGATGAAATTATTCTTGATGCATATGAAATAAAAATTTTAAAAAGTATAATTTAGCAAACGCAGTGAAATTTTCATAATGTTAAAAAACGTAAGAGAGTAATGAAAATTAAAATTTTACACATGGTAGATGGAGCGAAAAAAGCAACGGGAACAACGGTGGTAATAGATGTTTTCCCGGAGGTAGATTTCCATGTGTGTGTGGAGGATGACAAATTTGATTTCATTGTCAAACTGGAAAAAGGTGAAGGCGGAATCAGTTATATGAGAAAGTATTGTAAAGAAGGGAGAAAATAAAATATGACAAAATTGCTTTTAATAAGGCATGGGGAAAGCGAAGCCAATAATCAAGGCTTTTTTGCAGGTCAGTATGATGCCGCACTTATGCCCAAAGGAATTGAACAGGCAGAAAAAACAGCTAAATATATTATTGAAAAATATGCACCTACTAAAATATATGCAAGTCCTTTGAAACGTGCTTACAGTACGGCAATTCCAATTTCAAAAATGATTAAAACAGATATAATAACAGATTCAGGTCTTATGGAAATATATGCAGGTAAATGGCAACAGATGTCATTTGATTATTTAGAGGAAAATTATTCTAATGAATATAGCGTGTGGCTTAATGACATTGGAAATGCATGTTGTAATGATGGTGAATCTGTAGAAGAGCTGAGTAAGAGAGTTATGGCATCCTTAACCCATATTGCAAAAGAAAACGACGGGGAAATAATTGCTATTGCAACTCACGCAACACCAATACGAGCAGCACAAACCTTAATTCAATACGGTGGCATAGCTGATATGAAAAATGTACCATGGGTTTCAAACGGTTCGGTTACGGTTCTCGAGTATGATGGTGAATGGAAATGTGTGGCAGTAAGTGAAGATGAGCATCTCGGAGCAGATAAAACAGTCTTTCCGGCAAATGTTTAAGTTAATAAAAAGTGAGGAGATACAAATATGATTACATTTGAAGATATGCTGCCATTTGGCAAGTTTTCCAAGGGTGTTTTGGAAATAGAAAAAAGTTTTTCTGTTTCCCACACATCTAAAAAAACAACCGGATGCACACTGTTTAATTCCATGGCATCCTACACAGGTGAAGTTGCTCCTAAAATTCAGTTTTCTTTGACTGCAAATGGTCAGGACAACCCTTTCTATTCTTCACATCTTTACAGAATCGGCAAAAATTTGGAATTTACGCGCCAATCCTGGCGTGTGCCACCTCTTTTTGAAAGGGAAATTACACTAACGGTAAATATACAGATTCCAAGTGGAACGGTTTTGCACATCAAGGATTTTGAAACCTCTGGCGATGTTGGTGCAAAAGACTGGTGCTGTGGAGTAAGACACAACGCACACCTTGGATTCTGGGGACTGTGCCCCGACAACACAATGCCTGCATTTGAAATGGCGGCAGAGTGCCATTTCAGAAGCTGTATTGTTGTGCCAAAGGTTACTCTCGATGGCGTTCTTGTTTGCATTCACGACGACACAATAAACAAAACCGCAAGAGATTCAGAGGGCAATGCTCCTTCCGAACCCATATATGTATGGGACAAAACCTATGACGAGCTTTTAAATTGGGAATACGGCTCCTACAAAAACGAAATATACAAGGGTACCAAGTTGCCCCTGTTGTCCGAGTTTTTTGACCTCTGTGTCAAAACCGGAATGAAGCCCATGTTCAGCACTCACCCGGGTTTAACGGTTGACCAATGGAAGCAGGTCAAAGATATGCTTTCACGTCGCGGACTTTTAAAAAGCTTTCACATTAAAAGCTTTGAAATAGAAATTTTGCAAACTGCTTACACTGTATTTGGAAGCGAGATTGACGGATACACCTACGACATCGGTCCCTGGAAAGATTCACACATCGACACATTAAAAAATACCGGCATCGATGCCAAGGCGTGTCGAGTGGGTATTGAAATCCGCTTCAATGACTATACGGAAGAAATTGCTCAAAAAATCTTAGATGCAGGCTTCTTCGCATCGGCGTGGGATATATGGCAACGGGATTTTGATGAATATGAGCGCTTGATTTCTTGGGGTGTAAATGAGTTTACAGAAGATTATCATTGTTCTATGGGATTAAATTATTAATTATTATGTAAATACAGTGCGATGGTTCTTATTATTCGCTGTTCTCCTGACTTGACACGAAACATTACTGAATAAAGTTTACCGCTTATTATTAAGTATTAAAATGTAAAAAATATGCTGATGAAAGGATAAATAATATGGAACAACACAGACTTACCAAGAAGGCTTGCTATCTTATGAGTATTACAATGGCGATAGTATCTAATTTATCACCGCTTTTGTTTTTGACATTTAGAGATATGTACGACTTATCTTATACTTTGCTTGGCCTCTTGGTAGTAATCAATTTTATCACTCAACTGTCTGTTGATTTGATATTTACATTTTTTACTAAATTTTTTAACATACATAAATCGGTAAAATTTACGCCTTTCATTGCATTTGTTGGTATGATAATATACGCAGTTTTACCAAAATTTTTCCCCGATACGGCGTTTTTATGGATTGCAACGGGAACAGTCATCTGTTCTGTAGGTGCGGGATTGGCTGAGGTTTTGCTTAGCCCTGTTATTGCGGCAATTCCAAGCGAAAATCCCGAAAGGGAAATGAGCAAGCTACACTCAATGTATGCGTGGGGTGTAGTAGGTGTAGTAATAATAAGTACATTATTTTTATTGATGTTTGGCAGCACAAATTGGGCGTATCTTGCTTTGTGCTGGTCAATTGTGCCGTTTATAGCATTTTTGTTATTTTTAAAATCAAAGCTTCCTGCAATGAATAATTTTGGGGAAACACAAAAGAAAACCAAAATATTTAATAAAGGCATTATTTTATGTGCGGTATGCCTGTTCTTTGGTGGTGCGGCAGAATGTACAATGGGTCAATGGGCATCGGGATTTATTGAAAATGCCATAGGTGTTCCTAAAGTTTACGGAGATATTATTGGCGTTGCTTTCCTCGCAGCATTAATGGGAACAGGAAGAACACTGTATTCAAAATATGGCAAAAAAATTATTAACATTTTATTATTTGGTATGCTGGGAGCGGGTGTTTGCTATTTAACGGCAAGCTTATCGCTAAGCCCTGTAGTGGGAATTATAGCATGCGCATTAACCGGATTTTGTACATCTATGTTATGGCCGGGAACTTTGATTTATGTAGAAGAAAAGTTTGAAAATGTAGGAGTTGCCATTTATGCATTAATGGCCGCCGGCGGAGATTTGGGTGCATCCGTTGCACCACAGATGGTTGGAATTTTATCTGATAAGTTCAGTTTGACTAATTTAGCTTTAAAAATTTCGGAAATGTTTCAAATAAGTGTAGAACAAGTTGGTATGCGGGCAGGATTGTTTGCAGCAGGTTTTTTCCCAATCGTTGGTGTGCTCTGTGTACTATGCATGAAAAAGCATTTTAAAAAGCGCAGTGAGAATCAGCCAACGTAATATTCGGTGCTTTATGCCTGAATTGACATGAATATGAATAAAAAAATGTGGGTATCAGCAATAGCTGACGGATGAGGTGAAATTGTATGGAACAGCCTTTGGGATGTTCCGTAATAACAGACGAGGAGAGATTATTTTTATTGACCTGAAGCAAATCAATTTACTTTTTTAGAAAATTACAGCGCTTGTGCTTATTTTAGTGAAACAATAATTTTTATTTTCAAAACTGTAAACTTTAAAAAAGCTATTGACAAATTGCCAAAATGGTTATATAATATACTTTAATTTAATAATTTAGCTAAGTGAAGTATGCAGGAGAAAGACTAAGTCTTGCCGAAGGAGTAACTCTCTCAGGCGCATATAAGCAAAGACTGCATATGGATGGCGCTCCGGAGAAGTCCGGTTTGCTTTTCGCAAGCCAAAGGATGCCGAAGGTGTAAGACTCTTTTTGAGTTAATCTCTCAGGCAAAAGGACGGAGAAGATACTTTTCATTTCCAATGAGGTGTATTTTGTGTTTTCGGAGTCGTCATATATTTGGCGACTTTTTTTATGTTTTAGGAGGTCTTATTATGGACAAGTTTTTGAAATTGGTTACAAACATTAATGATGCCGTAAACGGATGGGTCTGGGGACCTGTAATGCTTGTATTCCTCGTTGGTGTAGGTATATTCCTCACATTTGGGCTCAAGTTCTTGCATATTGGCAAGCTTTCCTTCTGGATGAAGGATACCTTTGGTACGCTTTTTAAGAAAAAGGGTAAAAAAGAACAGGGGGATAGCAAGTCTATTTCATCCTTCCAGGCACTTTGTACTGCTCTTGGCGGTACTGTAGGTGTAGGTAATGTTGTAGGTGTTGCCACTGCTATTGCTGCCGGTGGACCCGGTGCTGTTTTCTGGATGTGGTTTGCGGCATTTTTCGGTATGATTACAAAGTATTCCGAAATCGTTCTCGGTCTTTTCTATCGTCAGAAGAATGAAAAGGGCGAGTGGATAGGCGGAGCAATGATTTACCTTAAGGAAGGTTTTGCCGGCAAAAAAGGTTTAAAGACCATAGGCAAAATCCTTGGTGTGCTTTTTGCAGTATTTTGCATTATAGCATCTTTCGGTATCGGTAACATGAGCCAGATCAACACAATCGCAGCGAACTTTGAAACTACCTTCAATATTCCTGTATTGGTAACAGGTGCAATTCTCCTTGTAATTATGGCAATTATGGCATTTGGCGGTTTGAAGTCCATTGCTAATGTAACCGAAAAACTCGTACCCTTTATGTCTCTTTTCTACATAATCGGCGGTATAGTAATTCTTTGCATGAACGGCAATATGCTCGGTGATGCCTTCGGAGCAATATTTAAAGGTGCCTTTGGTTTTGATGCTGTAGCCGGTGGTGCTGTGGGTATTGTAATATCCAAGGTTGCCAAGAGCGGTATTGCCCGCGGTGTATTTTCCAACGAAGCAGGTATGGGTTCTTCCGCACTTGTTCACTCCACTGCAGATGTTAAGGAGCCTGTTAAGCAGGGTGTATGGGGTATATTTGAAGTATTTGTAGACACTATCGTTATATGCAGCTTCTCTGCATTAATCATCCTTACATCCGGTTTGGTAGACTTAAATACCGGTTTGATTGTTGAAGAATTCAAGGATATTGCCGCATCGGTTCTTGTAACTGAAGCTTTTGAAACTTCCTTCCCCCATGTGGGCGGATACTTTGCTACAATTGCTATATTCTTCTTTGCTTTCTCTACAGTTATCGGTTGGTTTGTTTACGGTTCCAAGGCTTGCGAATTCCTCTTTGGTAAAATTGCAACCGTAGTCTATAAGGTTATCTTTGTGGCCTTTATTCTTGTTGGTGCCACAATGGAGCTTACCCTCGCGTGGAACATTTCCGATACCTTCAACGGACTTATGGCAATCCCCAACCTTATTGGTCTTGTGGTTCTGTCCGGTACAATATTCAAAGTTACCAAAAACTATTTCGGCAGACTCAAAGGCGATCAGCTTCAGCCTATGCTTTCTGCCTACAAGGATAATCAGTAATAATAGTTTAAATGTTTTAAAACGGCAGGCCGTAGGGCTTGCCGTTTATCTTTTTTTGTGGTAAAATAATTTTGCAAAAGCTGAAAGTAAGGAGGTATTTTCTTGAATTTGCTTCATATGAAATATGCTGTTGAGGTGGCAAAGGTTGGGTCACTTGGTGTGGCGTCACGAAATCTGCTTATTGCCGTTCCGAATATAAGTCGTTCCATAAAGGAGCTTGAGTCAGACCTGGGTATAATCATTTTTGAACGTACCAGCAAAGGTATGAACTTAACTCCCGAGGGTGAAGAGTTTATTAATTATGCCAAAGGAATCCTCAGTCAGATTGAACAAGTAGAAAAATTCTACAAAGAAGGTGCTCCGGACAAACAGAAGTTTTCTATTTCCGTACCCAGAGCTTGCTATATTTCCGAGGCGTTTTCGGAGTTTTCAAAGACCCTCGATGGAAAGCCTGCGGAAATATTCTACAAGGAAACCAATTCTCAGCGAACTATTCACAATATGGTTAATCATGACTATAAACTGGGAATAATCCGATACGCAGAAAACTATGACAAATATTTCAAGGCGATGCTTGATGAGAAGGGGATGTGTTATGAACTCATAACTGAATTTTCCTATTCCCTTGTTATGAGTAAAAACAATCCTCTTGCAGATAAAAAAAGTATAACCTTCGAAGATCTTCGCGGATTCATTGAGATTGCTCATGCCGATCCCTATGTACCCTCCATGCCCATATCCAAGGTTGTAAAAGAGGAACTCCCCAATAATATAGAGCGAAGGATTTTTATTTTCGAAAGAGCAAGTCAGTTTGATTTGCTTGAAAAGAACCCCGAAACCTTTATGTGGGTATCTCCGGTTCCTCAAAATCTTCTCGACAAATACGGTCTTATTCAGAAAAAATGTGAACAGAACAAAAAGGTATACAAGGATGTCCTTATATATCGTAACGGCTATAAACTATCAGCTCTCGATAAGCGATTTATTGAAGAAGTGTCGAAAGCTAAAGAAAAAATGAATGGTTAATCCTTAAAGACGGGTGTTATCAAAAGTGATAACACCCGTTATATGTTTTGAGAATTTACAAAAGGGGGAAGATGGTGATAGAATTTTATTAAAGTTTTTACAAAACAAACAGAAAGGATATGGCTGTTATGAATTATGATATAATCGATAGTGTTGAAAAGCTGGAAAGTGCTTTTAAGCGCATAAGAAATGCACAAAAAATTTTTGCAACATTCTCACAGGAGCAGGTAGATGCAATCTTTTTGGCTGCAGCATCCGCCGCAAATAAGGCAAGAATCCCTCTTGCCAAAATGGCGGTAGAGGAAACCGGAATGGGTGTTGTTGAAGATAAGGTTATTAAGAACAACTATGCATCAGAATATATCTACAATGCGTACAAAAACACAAAGACCTGCGGTGTTATTGATGAAGATAAATCATCCGGAATGATGAAAATAGCTGAGCCTATCGGCGTAATTGCGGCGGTTATTCCAACCACCAATCCCACATCAACTGCAATTTTCAAATGCCTTCTTGCTCTTAAAACCCGAAATGCAATCATTATTTCTCCTCACCCCAGGGCAAAGAACTGTACAATTGAGGCTGCAAAGCTCATTTTGGAAGCTGCAGTTAAAGCAGGCGCTCCTGAAGGCATTATCGACTGGATAGATGTTCCCAGCCTTGAACTTACCAACACAGTTATGAAGGAAGCGGATACAATCCTGGCAACAGGAGGTCCCGGAATGGTTAAAGCAGCATATTCAAGCGGAAAGCCCGCTCTTGGCGTTGGTGCAGGAAACACTCCGGCAATTATCGACGAAAGTGCAGATATACTTCTTGCCGTTAATTCAATTATTCATTCAAAGACCTTTGACAACGGTATGATTTGTGCATCGGAGCAGTCTGTTATAGTTTTAGACAGTATATATGACGATGTAAAAAAAGAATTTGCTACCCGCGGTTGTTATTTCCTTAAAGAAGATGAAATTGATAAGGTCAGAAAAACCATAATTATAAACGGTGCCCTCAATGCAAAAATTGTTGGTCAGCCGGCGTCAAAAATCGCTGCTCTTGCAGGGGTAGAGGTTCCTGTGGGTGCCAAAATCCTTATCGGTGAAGTAGAATCTGTTGAGATTTCCGAAGAGTTTAGTCACGAAAAGCTTTCGCCGGTTCTTGCAATGTATAAGGTTAAGAGCTTTGACGAGGCACTTCATAAAGCGGAGAGACTTGTGGAAGAGGGTGGCTTCGGACACACTTCTTCAATTTATCTTGACGCAGTCGCCGAAAGACAAAAGTTGGATGCCTTTGCATCAAGAATGAAAACCTGCAGAATTCTTGTAAACACTCCCTCATCTCACGGTGGTATCGGTGATCTTTACAACTTCAGGTTAGAACCGTCACTTACTTTGGGTTGCGGTTCGTGGGGTGGTAACTCTGTGTCTGAAAATGTTGGAGTTAAACACCTTTTGAATATAAAAACAGTAGCAGAAAGAAGGGAAAATATGCTTTGGTTCCGTGCACCCGAAAAGGTATATATAAAGAAAGGCTGTCTTAATGTAGCTCTTGATGAATTAAAGAGCATTATGGGCAAAAAACGCGCATTTATTGTTACAGACACTTTCCTTTACGAAAACGGTTATACAAAGCCAATATGCGACAAGCTCGATGAAATGGGCATTGTTCACACAACCTTCTTTGATGTTCAACCTGATCCCACACTCCTAAACGCAAAGAATGGTGCGGCTCAAATGCACTCATTCAAGCCCGATACAATTATTGCCCTTGGCGGTGGCTCTGCTATGGATGCGGCAAAAATTATGTGGGTTCTCTATGAGCATCCCGAAGCCGATTTTATGGATATGGCAATGCGGTTTATTGATATAAGAAAGAGAGTTTACACCTTCCCCAAAATGGGCGAAAAGGCATATTTTATTGCAATCCCCACATCGGCAGGTACAGGCTCAGAGGTTACACCTTTTGCAGTTATCACAGACGAAAAAACAGGTGTTAAATATCCTCTTGCAGACTACGAGCTTATGCCCAACATGGCAATTATTGACACAGACTTCCATATGTCAGCACCAAAAGGTCTTACCGCAGCATCGGGTATCGACGCAGTAACACACGCAATCGAAGCTTATGCTGCAATGCTTGCAACAGACTACACAGACGGTCTTGCTCTTAAGGCATTAAAGATTATTTTTGAATATCTGCCCCGAGCATATGACAACGGCGAGACAGATGTAATTGCAAGAGAGAAGATGGCTAATGCTGCAACAATGGCAGGTATGGCTTTTGCCAATGCGTTTCTTGGCGTGTGTCACTCAATGGCTCACAAATTAGGTGCATTCCATCACCTCCCTCATGGTGTAGCCAATGCCCTCATGATTGAAGAGGTTATTCGTTTCAATGCATCCGAAGCACCTGCCAAAATGGGCACATTCTCTCAATATGACCATCCCCACACTTTGAGTCGTTATGCAGAAGTTGCTGACTATCTCGGTGTAAAAGGTAACAGCGATACAGAAAAGCTAGAAGGTCTTATAAATCTTATAAATGACCTGAAAGCTAAGGTCGGTATAAAGGAAACAATCAAAGACTACGGCATTGATGAAAAGGTATTCCTTGATAATCTTGACGAAATGGTTGAGCAGGCGTTCGATGACCAGTGTACCGGTGCTAACCCAAGATATCCGTTAATGGCTGAAATCAAGCAGATGTACCTTAACGCATACTATGGCAATCACTTTGTTGAAACACAGATGCCAACTTGTGATAATATTTAAAATGACAGGAGGATTTGAGATGAAACTTGATAATATAATTGCCGAAAGAACAAATAAAACAATCTATAAAGACGGAAATAAATGTATAAAGGTTTTTAATGAATGTTATTCAAAGGCTGATGTTCTCAATGAAGCTCTTAATCAGGCGAGAATAGAAGAAACAGGACTCAATATTCCAAAGATTCTTGAAATTCTTATGATTGATGGCAAGTGGGCAATAGTGACGGAGTATATTGAGGGTAAAACTCTTGCACAGTTTATGGAAGAAGAAACGGAAAAAACCGACGAATATCTTGAGCTTCTTGTTGACCTTCAGTTTAGCGTTCATTCAAAGAGAGCGCCCCTTCTCAATAAGCTTAAGGACAAAATGAACAGAAAGATAAGCCAAACAACTCTTGATGCTACAACACGCTATGAGCTCCACACAAGACTTGAGGGTATGCCAAAGCATACAAAGGTTTGCCATGGTGACTTTAATCCTTCCAATATCATAATCAAAGCTGACGGCACCCCGTATATTATAGACTGGGCACACGCTACCCAGGGTAATGCCTCTGCCGATGTTGCAAGAACATACTTGCTTTTCTGCCTTGACGGAAAAAGGGATATTGCAGACAAATACCTTGATTTATTCTGCAAAAAGACCGATACCGCAAAGCAATATGTTCAAAAATGGATGCCGATTGTTGCCGCATCGCAATCCGTAAAAGGCAACGAGGACGAGAGAGAATTTCTGCTTTCGTGGATAGATGTTGTTGACTACGAATAAATCGAAGACACTCCACAAGGGGTGTCTTTCTTTTTAAACTTGTTGTGATATTGAATTTTTTCGGCAAATGTGCTATAATTAATTAAACGAAGTTGAATTCAGCGATATAAATTCCTGACGGAATTTACGATATGCTCCTGACGGTTGGATATGTTGTTGTCGCGACGAGATTTATAACTTTTTTTGAAAGGAAACAGTAATGTACAAATATGAAACCCACCTTCATACATGTCCGGTGTCAAAGTGTGCCAAAGCAACCGTAAGGGAGAATCTGGAATTCTATAAAGAAATGGGATATGACGGAGTATTTATAACAAACCATTTTCTCGATGGTTACATAAATATTGATCCTTCACTTTCCTACGAAGAAAAAATCAATTTTTATTTTAGCGACTACCAAGAAGCCAAATCTCTTGAAAAGGAAATAGGAATCAAGGTTTTCTGCGGTGTGGAAATGACTCACAAGGGAAATGATTTTTTAATCTATGGCCTTGATAAAGAATGGTATCTTACACATCCGGAAATTATGGAAATGAGCCGGAGAAAAGAGCTGGAATATCTTATGGAAAACGGAGCTTTGGTAATTCACGCGCATCCTTTTCGTGAAGCAGGATATATAGATTGTATTCGCCTTTATCCCCAAAGCGTCCACGGTACGGAAGTGATAAATGCCTGCAGAACTCCCCGGGAAAATCAAATGGCAATGCAGTATGCCGACCACTACAACCATATTAAATTTGCAGGTTCAGACAATCACATAGGAAAAAATATTATGCACCTTGCAGGTGTGGAGTCCCCAAGACCCGTAGAAAACGAATTGGACTTTGTAAACGCTGTTAAAAATGGCGAAATGGAAGTGTTTGAGCTTTTTAGATGATTTCTTTGTCCCGACTTGACACGAGTGATAATTACATCCAACGAGGCTTTTGGTGATTAAATAATAAACCACAAGATAAATTGTTTTAATAGTATACGGAGGAAAAACATGTCCAAATTAACATTCAGATACGCCCAGAGAAAGGACTGCGGTCTAATTCTTAAATTTATAAAAGAACTGGCAATTTATGAAAAAATGCTCCATGAGGTTGTAGCTACAGAGGCGCTTCTTGAAGAGTGGATTTTTGATAAGAATAAGGCAGAAGTTATCTTTGCACTCGAAGGGGATAAAGAAGTAGGTTTTGCTCTCTTCTTCCACAACTTTTCCACCTTCCTTGGAAGAAGCGGAATATACCTTGAGGATTTGTTTGTAATGCCCGAATACCGCGGCAAAGGCTACGGAAAAGGACTTTTAAAGAAGCTTGCGGAAATCGCGGTGGATAGGGGATGCGGAAGGCTGGAATGGTCCTGCCTTGACTGGAACAAGCCAAGCATAGATTTCTATCTTTCTCTTGGTGCTGTGCCAATGGATGAATGGACTGTATACAGAGTAACCGGCGAAACACTCAAAAATCTTGCAAAATAAAGTAAAGGGAATGTAAAAAAAGTCCAGAACTCAAAAAACAAGTAATTTCTATAAATAAAAGAAATTAAGGTCGAAAAAATCAAAAAATGATTTTTTCTGGATTTTTATGTTTTTTGATATGAACAAACTTCGCCTCTCGACGTACCTTTGTACGCCTTCGGGTTCCCCCTGCGCTTCGCTTGGGCTCAGTTTGTCCATTCTGAATCTTATTTTCCTATTTCCAAAAAGGGTCTGTAAAAAAACGAGTTTTTTTACAGACCCTTTTGATTTAGTATAATTCTCTTTCTGTTACAAACACTTCTCTGTCGTTACTTCCGTTTCTTCCAAAGGATTTGTACTGGGAGTTAAGCCTTTCGTCAAGGTCTATTAACGCCGACACAAAGCCTTGCTCTTTGCTGCCGTCGGCTCTTGCCAGATATTTACCCCATGCAGGCTCTATTATACCGCAGTTTTTGGGGTTTGAGTGGCTCACAATGAAGTACACGCCGTTATCCATGGCTCTTGTCACAGGTCTTTCCTCGTGAAAACCACGTGTGGACCAAAACACCATGTCGGCACCTTTTTTTGCAAGCTCCATTGTTGCTTCGGGGAACCAGTTGTCCCAGCAGATTATCATGCCAATTTTTCCGATGGGCGTGTCAAATACAGGAAATTCATTTCCCGGAGTGAGACCGCTGCTTTTAATTTCACCCATACCGGTTAAGAAAACCTTGCGGTATTTACCCAAAACCTCGCCTTTGTCGGATATAAGAAACGAAGTGTTGTACTTGTATCCGGCATCGTCAATTTCGTGAGATGTAAATATCACATACATGCCGGCTTTCTTTACCGCAGCGCACACCTTTTGCATTTCTTTGCCGTTTTCTGTAATAAAAAGCTTATCCTTGCATGCAAGGTCAAGCACACATTCTGTAAAACACAAAATATCGGGCTTTTCGTGGGACAAAGAAGCCTCTTCAATAACTTCAAGCGTTTTGTTGAAATTATCCGTAAAATTACCCTTTTTCTCTATAAAAGCCGATGCCACTCGCACTATTCTGTGGGGCTCTTTGTCGGTCATTTCCACCGAAGGCTCACCAAAGGTAACTTCCCCTTTTCCAAAGCAGTAAAGAAGCATTTCAAGCTTTATTTTTTCCGTACCTTCCGGAATTTCTTTTTTCAGGGTGAATACTCCTTTACCCTTTGTAAAGTAATCGGATTGAATAAGAAGATCATCTTTGCCCATAAAGGAAACCAAAGCTCTTGGGCTTACACGCTCTCCCGATAATTCGTATGGTATGGAAACCTTAAGGAGCTTGTCGCAGTTTTCCTCTATGGAATAGCAGGAAGTATACATTCCGGCAGAGTAGGGTACGCCTTCTTTGGATTTAATTGTATATCTGCCTTCTGATTTTATAAACTCCGGCTTGGAGGCTTCGTTAAAAGTTTCTTCCGAAAGCATATTTACCGTTTTTATCATAAGTGTAACCTCCCGGTTCATCATCAAGATGTTTTTCCATTACAACAAGTTTTCTTTTCAAGGGGTTAGACATAGGTGTTTTGTACATATACACGGTTTCTTCACCTGAGGTTGTGGGGATGAGTACAGACTTTGATGTGTCAAGAAGATTTATAAATCTCTTTAAGTTTTCCATTTCCACAAGCATTTCATCACGGATTGCTTTTTTGTATTCTGCTTTCTTTCCGGCATCGTCGGTGTCTAAATACATATGTGTAAGCATCTGTGTATAGCAAAGAGATTTTTCTGTGCTTATTATGCAGAGGAAGCACTCAATTCTGTCCTTTAAATCCCTTAAATATTCGCACATACCATCGCCTAAGGAAGCTATTCTTGCCACAATCTTTTCAAGAAGGGGCATAAGAACCTCGGCACATCTTTTTGTCATATATCCGAGCATACCGTCAGAGCATCTGGGCACCAGGTTGAAGTAGGACATATCATCCCATGATGGGTCTGTGTCATAGGTAAAGAACATATTTGGCTTGTAGTAGCGTGTTTCGCTGAAGTCAAGAATTGTTCTGTCGGGAACTATAGGCCACACAAGCTTTCTGAAAAGTGTTCTGGGGGATACAAAGAGTGTTGTTGTCCAGAAAACATGCTCATTGGTTTCGGGATTGTAGCGAGATGCCTTGTATTCATCTTTAAAGAGGTCGCACATTTCCCACACATCGTAGAGGGCATCAGCCTGCTCTTTGTCGGGAGTGAATCTCACGGACATTTCGCGGAGGAACTTTTCTATATCCATATTGGGGTTGTACTTAACCTCGCGGATTACCTCGTTGTTTATGTAGTTGGGTACAAAGGCTTCTGTGCAAAGACCGCCTCTTAAGGTGAAGTTGTGCACATCCTTATCTATAACGCTGTTTAAGTGGTTAAAGGTCTCTCTGGGGAAGGGGAAGCCAACCAATGGAGCAAAGAGCTTCCAGTCGTGACCTATGCCGTTGGTGATGTACTGCACATATTCATCACCAAGCTCACGGAGCTTTGCTTCATAGGGAAGGTTGTCGCTGAAAAGATTGGTAAAGTTAAAGGTGAGTCCCACACCCTCGGGAAGGTTTACGGAGAGCTCTTCCTTTTCTCTTGCAGAGTATACCCAGTCAAGGTTTAAGTTTACTTTTGTATTTTTGTTGTATTTTGCAGCGGTATCTCTTAAGGTTTCAAATAAGGGATTTACAATCTCGTGGAAATCCTTTGTAAGAAGTCTTAAGGGGCCGTTTCTCTTCATGTAGCTGCAATCTGCCCAGGGGAAGCTTGCACAGGAATCCTGGCTCCATACTTCGAATATGGCAAGCTCAGGCACATCTTCCATAAGCTGTGCCATCATTTCGGCAAAATGCTCAAGAACAAGGGGGTGTGTGGGGTCAAGACCGTATTCGGGTACAGCAGAGTAGGCATCGTAGTCAACTCTGGCACCGCGAAGCTCAGGGTATTTACGGAAGAATCTTTCGGGTATAAGTCTTGGCTCAAATGTGGTAAACACGGGAGCAAGACCCAATGCTCTTGCAAGCTTAACATTCTTTAAAAGATTGTTTCTGTTTTCTGTGAGCATCTTTTCCTTGTGTATTCCGCGGAAGAGCTTGCTTTCGTAGAACATATCAAGTCCGGGGGAGTAGGTGCACCACCAGGGATACACATCGTTTTTGTGTTCTCTTTCCCTTATCTGTATGGGTATGTCATCGTAGAGAGTGTTTATTTCAAAGTTTTCAACACCTGCTTTAACGGTATCAAGCATATGAATTTCCAGGTCGAAGTCGTCTGCAGCTCTTGCAAATCCGCCGTAGAAATCGTCAAAGTTTTCATAAAGACGGTTAAAACGGGACACATTGTATTCCTTAATATCTTCGTCGTATCTGTCAAGGCACTTAAGAAGAGCGTGGATTGCATCCACCTTTCTGTCACCGCAGATTATGTATCCGCCCTCAGATGTTTTAAATATTATATGCCATCTTTCATCCTTGCCTTTTCCTTCGGCAAAAAGATTGAATTCGCTGTTTTTCTTTGCTTCATCAATTGTGCATATATTAATTGCACCAAGATCAAACTCACTTGAAATAATGTATTCGTGACCAAGCTTTCTTGATATAAGCTCTATGCCGTCTTCGTAGTTGGCGAGGGAACTCAAAAGTGTAATTTTTTTCATTAATATAGCCTCCTTCGGCAAATTATATCAATATTATAATACTGTTTCAGTATAAAGTCATTACAACATTCAACTGTAAAATGATATAAATCAATCATTTCACTTTGACAATTGCAATGCTTTGTGATAAAATTTATACATAAGAAGGTGATAAAATGAATTACAATCAAACAACGGAGCTATCTGTAATAGACTTTCCCGTGGAACGCTTTATTAAAGCAGGATATAACACAATAGCTCCGATGACTTCAAGCAAACGAAACGGTTACTCGGAAACCATTTACTACATAATTTCCGGCGAACTGGAGGTAGATGTTGAAGGGGTGGTATACAATTGCAAGGAAAATAGTATAATTCACCTATCAAAGGACGAAAAAGTTGTAATAAAAAATCCCTTATCCACAAAGAAAGTATCCCTTTATTATATTCTTTTTGAACTGAAACAGGGTTTTTCTATGGATATACTCGGTGTGGAAAAGGTTATAAATGACACAAACGGCAAGTTCTTAAGCCTTTGCAGGGATATATACAAAACACATCTTTCAGAGGACGCAGCATACAAAATAAAGGCCTTTGGAGAGTTTACAAATCTTTTGTATGAGCTTGTAACCTATAAGTTAAACACAGACGAAAGCTTCAGC
>JAEIGA010007218.1_pt1 | contig 16896 bp, 13 predicted proteins | sample 9270691 | NCBI WGS metagenome assembly JAEIGA01 (sample SAMN17057246, study PRJNA624740) | gut metagenome | biome: biome; isolation source: fecal sample | host: Bos grunniens | place: China: Xizang | collected 2019
AGTATTCATTTTTGTAGCCGGAACCAACAGGAAGAATGCCAATACCACCGCCACAAATGCCACACCTACACCTATCAGTTTCCAGGTTCGTTTGGGACTGACACCGCAAATAAGCATCATAAGAATAACTGTTACACATAGTAAGGCTGCTGTAGATAGGTTTTCGCCTACTATCAACACACAAAAACCACCCATACATACAAGTATCTTCCAAAAGCCCAGTTTCTGACTATTTTCATCCTCTTTGTTTATTTCCGAAGCTACTGATGCGGTATATAAAAGTACTGCCATCTTTGCCAATTCCGATGGTTGGAATTTGAAACCGAATATCTCTATCCAACGTTGTGCATTACTACTACCCATACCTCTAACAAAGAGGATAATAAGCAATACAGCCGACAATATTAACAACGGATAGGTAAAAGCCTTATAGTATTTGTTTGGTATGTGATGTACCAGAACCATTAAACCAAAACCCAATATCATAAATGCCAAATGAGGTAAAACCGGCATAAGATAATTTTGTCCTCCAAAAGAAAAACGGCTACTGGCGCTGAACACCTCTAATACTGAGATTATCATCAGTAACATAACGATAATCCAAAGACGCTTATCGCCTACCAGAAGCTTAAAACGTTTTGCTTCGGGCTGTTGTTCCAATACCTCACTCTCAGGCTGCGGTATCTGAACAGAATCATCCATTACATCATTCTCTTTAGAAATCATAATGCTCTTACATACTTTTTGAACTGATCACCTCTGTCTTCGTAGCTATTAAACAGGTCAAAGCTGGCACAACAAGGGCTTAACAAGACTATTTCACCCGGCTTTGCCATCTTATAAGCTGCCTGAACCGCATCCTGCATAGACTGAACATCTGCTACAGGCAGACCAAACCCATCAAAGAAGCCATGCAGCTTCTCATTGTGCAATCCCAAATATATCAAACCGGAACACTTTTCGCGTACCAAATCTGCTATTTCGCTATAATCGTTACCCTTATCTTTTCCACCCAGAATAAGTATAGTTTTTACCGGCATACTCTGCAAAGCATACCAACAACTATTCACATTTGTAGCCTTGGAATCGTTTATATAATCAACTCCATTCACTCTGGCTACACGCTCCAAACGGTGCTCTACTCCCTTAAATGTCTGCAACGCCTGACGAATGGTTTCATTTCTGATACCTGCAATATTTGCAGATATACCTGCAGCCATTGAGTTATATAGATTATGTTTACCTGTAAGTGCCAACGATTCCTGCTCCATATTGAAAGCATACGGTTTATCAAAATAGAGAGTACCATCTTCAGTATAAGCAGCAAGTTCTGCAGCCTTCTCTTCTGCAAACGGATACAGAGTAGCTTTAAGTCCATATTTCTGTAACTCCCTGCTGATAATTGGGTCGTCATTCCAATAAACAAACGCATCGTCGGCAGTCTGATTTCTTACAACACGCATTTTTGCATCAACATAGTTCTGCATTTCGTGATCGTAACGATCCAGATGGTCTGGAGTGATATTCATCAAGACTGCAATATCAGCCTTGAATTCATACATATTATCCAACTGGAAACTACTCAATTCAATTACGTAGTAATCGAACTCTTTTTCCGCTACCTGCCAAGCCAAACTACTGCCTATGTTACCTGCCAAACCCACATTCATTCCTGCCATCTTAAAGATATGGTATATCAACGATGTAGTAGTGGTTTTACCGTTACTACCGGTAATACATATCATCTTAGCATTTGTATATCTGCCTGCAAATTCTATTTCCGAAATTACAGGAATATTTTTCTCTTTAACTTTCAATATAATAGGCGCATCGTTTGGAATACCGGGACTCTTTATAATTTCGTCGGCAGCCAATATAATCTCTTCGTTATGGTTACACTCTTCCCAAGCTATAGAGCGCTTCTCCAACTCTTCCTTATAAAAATCCTTTATCCTGGAAAAATCGGACACAAAAACATCAAATCCCTTCTTTTGGGCAAGGATAGCTGCTCCTACTCCACTTTCTGCTGCACCCAATACTACTATTTTCTTTGCCATCTTTATCTGATTTTCAAGGTTAATAATGTGATTATAGCCAAACCAATGCTTATAATCCACGCTCTTAATGTTATTTTAGTCTCAAATTGTAATTTTTTGTCATTACCCTTAAATATCACTGTACTTGTAGGGTCTGCTCTGTGAACCTGCTCCATACTTGTTCTAAAGTGATCGTGTATAGGGGTACGTTTCCATATTCTTCTGTGCAATCCGCTCTTTTTGCCGGATTTATAGTAGAATTTCTGAAGAATAACCGACAGACTTTCCAACAAGAAAATTCCACATAAAATAGGCAATAACAGCTCCTTATGAATACAAATAGCCGAAACTGCTATTATACCGCCTATGGTAAGACTGCCTGTATCGCCCATAAATATCTGTGCCGGATAGGAATTGTACCACAAGAAACCTATAAGTGCACCCACAAAAGCACACATAAACACAACCAGTTCCTGACTGCCCGGTATATACATTAAATCCAGATGGCTTGCCGCAACTACGTTACTGGATACGTATGCAAGCACACCCAATGCAATTCCTATAATAGCAGAATTACCGGCAGCCATACCATCCATTCCGTCATTCAGATTTGAACCATTAGATACTGCTGTAACCACAAAAACAGTTAGAATTACAAAGAATATCCAACCGGCTTTGTATTTAAGAGGTTCTCCCAACCAACTGAATAGATCTGCATAATTCAGATTATGGTTTTTGAAGAATGGAATAGTGGTTCTGGTGGATTTAACATCGGGAGTTTTCACCACCACCTCTATGTTGTTTTCTATTTTCGTTTCAACTTTTTCGTTTATAACTACATCGGGGGCATATCTTAAAGTCAAGCCCACTATCAATCCCAAAGTAACCTGTCCTGCTACCTTAAACCAACCATTCAAACCGTCTTTTTTCTTTTTAAAGGTCTTGATATAATCATCGGCAAAACCTATAATTCCCAACAATATTGTGGTGATAATCATAAGCAGCATATATGAGTTATTCAGTTTGCCTACCAATAGACAAGGCACAAGTATTGCCACAATGATTATTACACCTCCCATAGTAGGCACACCCACTTTTCCCACATTGAACGGGTCGGTCTTTTCATCACGCTGAGTCTCTGTTATACTGTGACGTTTAAGATAATCTATAAACTTACTTCCAAACCAAGCTGATATAACAATAGACAATACAAGAGCAAACAGACTCCTGAATGTAACGTATGTAAACATTCCTGCGCCCGGAATATCAACTTTATCCTGCAAATATTGAAACAGACTGTACAACATATCTCTAATTAATTTTCAAATATCTCTCTTATTACCTCTTTATCGTCAAAATGGTGTTTTACACCCTTTATCTCCTGATAATCTTCGTGTCCTTTACCTGCCACCAGCACCACATCGTTTTCTGCAGCCAACATACAGGCAGTTCTAATAGCCTCTTTTCTATCAACTATAACCAACACCTTGTTTTTGTCTTGTGGCAAAACGCCTTCAAGCATATCGTTTATAATATCCTGGGGCTCTTCAAAACGTGGATTATCGGAAGTAAGAATTACTCTGTCGCTATATTTTACACTCTCTTGTGCCATCAAAGGACGCTTTCCTTTATCTCTGTTACCACCAGCACCTACCACAGATATTATTTTTCCTGTACCGGAAAGCACATCTGCAATTGTGGTAAGAACATTTACCAATGCATCAGGGGTATGAGCATAATCCACTATGGCTGTATAGCCGTTTGGAGAACGCATTGCATCAAACCTGCCATTAACCGGCACAAGTGTACTCATAACGGTAAGCACATCCATAGGATCTTTTCCCAACATACAGGCAGCACCATAGACAGCAAGCAGATTACTTGCATTAAATTTGCCTATAAAGCGCAGGAAAACCTCCTTACCGTTAATATCCATCAGCATACCATCAAAATTAGATTCCAAGAGTTTGCCTTTGAAATCTGCAAGACTGCGAAGCGAATATGTAGTAACCTTTGCTTTGGTATTCTGTACCATCACCATACCATGTTTATCGTCTATGTTGGTAACCACAAAAGCATCCTTGTTTAAAGAATCGAAGAACATCTTTTTTGCCTTGATGTAGTTATCTACAGTCTTATGATAATCCAGATGGTCTCTGGTAAGATTGGTAAAAATAGCACCTATATATTTTAAGCCACCTATACGTCTTTGTGCAATTGCATGAGAACTGCACTCCATAAATACATAACAGCAACCTTCGTCTGCCATTCTGCCCAACAGTGCATTCAGGGTGATTGCATCGGGGGTAGTATGACTTGCGGGTATAGGTTCGCCATCTATATAGTTACAAACAGTAGATAACAAACCACATTTATAGCCCATCTTTCTGAACATTTCGTATAGAAGAGTGGCAATGGTGGTTTTACCGTTTGTACCTGTAACACCTATCAATTTCACCTTAGACGATGGATTGCCATAGAAACAGGTAGCTACAGGACCTACACATTTTTCACAACTCTCCACCTTTATATATGTAACTTCCGGATGAATCTCTTCCGGAATCTCTTCGCATAGTATTGCCTTGGCACCTAATTCAACAGCCTTTCCTATAAAAGTATGACCATCTACACTTGTACCACGCATAGCTATAAACATAGAACCATTCTCTATCTTTCTGGAATCTATCTGAACATTGGCAATATCAATATCCTGATTGCCCTCTACTGCCAACACCGGCAGACCTTTAATCAATTCATTTAATTTCATAGCCATATATAATTCAAATACTACATTCTTAATGTCAATACTATGGTACTGCCACTATTGAACCTTGTTCCGGCTCTCAGACTCTGTTGTCTTACGCGGCCCACACCATTTATCTTCACTTTTAATCCAACACTCTCTAACAGATATAGAGCATCTTGTGCACCCATACCCACCACATTTGGAACCACCCCCGGAGTTATATAATCTCCTGCTTTTATTGTCACAGTAGTGGAATCACTGCGTGAGCTTCCCCAAACGCTATCTCTCCTGCTATATTTTGCACCATCCCATTCTGCATCCATATCAAGTTCATCAAGCACTATCTGAACTTTTTGCAGATTTCCATTCAACACCTTTGGAGCTACGTATAGCGATGAATCTATGGCCATTTCCACATCTTTAAATAGTTTGGTAGCCATTATCTTTTCTGATATTTCGTGGAATACAGGTCCTGCCATACCACCACCCGATGCAGCTCCGCCCATTTCGGCAGAAGTTCTAATTGAAACTATACAGGTATATTGCGGATTATCGGCCGGGAAATAGCCACAGAATGAGACCATGTGAGTAGTTCTTCCATTGCTTCCATAGCCCATTTGAGCTGTACCGGTCTTACCTGCAGCTTTAAAATGCGTAGAACCTGCCTGCTTGGCAAGACCTTTAGAGACTACCTGTTCCAACATATACTGCACATCTTTAAGAGTCTTCTCTTTGCAAATCTGTTCGTTAACTACCTTTACAGGTATTTTCTCTATAACATCTTCACCGCGACGAACCTCCTTTACAAGACGTGGTTCTACCATCTTACCATTATTAGCTATTGCATTATAGAATGTCAATGTATTCACTACCGGCAATTGCAAATTGTAACCTGTAGCCATCCATGGCAGTCTGGTCGCATCCCAATAACCATCCCTGTTTATTACAGGCGATGCTGTTCCCACAAGTTGCATTGTAAAATGATTACCAATACCGGTACGTTTTACAGCATCAACAAACAATTGAGGATTATCTTTATATCCCTTATCTATAAGCTTTGCTATACCAATATTAGATGAATACATAAGTATTTCCGTTGTAGTTAAGGTATCGTAACCACCGCTACGATAGTTGTGGTCACGCATTGCCTGTCTGGCAGAGAAACCATTGTATATACCTTTATGACAATATACCTTCTCGTCCATCTGAATCTTACCTTCGTCCATACCAACCATCATTGCAACAGTCTTAAATGTTGAACCCGGCTCAAAATACTCTTTGACCGCATTATTTTGAATCTCCATAAAACTGCCATTATCCAGTCTGGTAAGATTTGCTATTGCTTTTATATCACCGGTCTTAACCTCCATAACCATAGCAACACCCGATGCTGCATTCAACTGCTCCAATTCACGCCTTAAAGCACGTTCTGCAATATCTTGCATCTCTACATTCAGGGTAGTGATTATATCACAACCGTCTATTTGAGGTTTATCTGTAATAATTCTGGTAATACCCATTACCTTCTCCTGATGACCTACACCCGGTTTACCGCGAAGCAGAGAATCGTATGACAGTTCCAGACCGTTTTTGGCCGAATCTAACACGCCATACAAATCTCCAATAGTACGAGAAGCCAATTCTCCGTATGGTTTTTGTCTGCTAACTCTCTCTTCACACGAATAGAACCAATTGTTATACTTTGGCTTAAGCCATTCATTATCTTTTAGTGCATTATATTGATTGTATGAAATAGGACGAGCCTTTGGCAATATGGTACAATAACTTGATCTTTCATTGAATTTTTCTCTATAATGAGTTAAAATCTGCTGCTTTGTATATTGGGGGAAAAGAGTAACCAGTTCATCTACAAATGGTTCTATATAATACTGGAACAGAGTATCTTTTCTAGTCTGATCTTTTAGCCTGTCATCGGCATTTTTTTCGTAACTCTTAAAATCAAAGTGAATCATATACTGAGGAATACTGCTTGACAACAGCAATCCTTCATCGCTAAGAATATTACCACGACGAGCAGGTATCTTTACATCCCAATCTATGGAGTAATCGGAAACCTCCTGCCAATAAGAACGTTCCACAAACATTGTGGTAGCCATCTTTCCTATGATAGCCACCGAACAAAATACAGCTATGGCAAAAAACACCAGACTGTATGCTAATTTCAGCTTTTGTTGTTCTGTTCTCTTCTTAGCCATAATACTAAATCATTCAGGTAAAACAAATGGTGGTTCGGAGTTTATCTCCAACCCTATTTCACCTGCATTAATAATATCCTCAATATATGAAGGTTTACTTTTTGCCGATAAATCACTGGTGGTGTTCAGTGCTCTATATCTTATCTGCACAAGTTCCTTCTTTAAGTTCTCAATTTCTACAAGGTCGTTCTGAGTAGAAAAACCATAGCCTATGTAAAAGAAGAATATCAGAACCACAACTAAAATAAATGCCCAATTGTGTTCTATCCACGCAGCCATCTTTCCACCAAGATCTATACGCTTCCAACTGTTTTTTTTCTTCTTTTCTGTACTCATCTTTTTTTTAAATTTTCTCTGCTACACGAAGCTTTGCACTTCTTGAACGCGGATTACGATTCTGTTCATCCATATCGGGAATTATTGGTTTCAAAACCTTTTTAAACGGCACATTTCTGTTTCCATAGAAATCGGTTTCAACATTTCCCTCCAGGTTTCCACTCTTCATAAGATTCTTTACCATCCTGTCTTCTATCGAATGATAGGTGATAATTACCAATTTTCCGCCTGGTTTAAGTATTTTTAAGGTTGAAAGCAACATTTCTCGCAGTGCATCCACTTCATGATTCACCTCCATACGCAATGCCTGAAATACCTTTGCCATCTCCTTTTTTTCTCTCTCTTTGCCCACACAGGTACGCACAATATCTACCAATTGTCCTGTGGTGCTTATATAATCGTTCTCGCGTTTACGTATTATTGCCGATGCCAACTGACGACCGTTTTTCAATTCGCCATACAGATAGAAGAGCGATGCCAGCTTCTCTTCATCATAACTATTAAGCAGTTCAGCAGCAGTTATTCCCTTGCTCTGATTCATACGCATATCTAACGGAGCATCAAAACGGAATGAGAACCCTCTGCTTTCATCATCAAAATGGTGCCACGAAACACCTAAATCTGCAAGTATTCCGTCAACCTGTTCGTGACCGTAATAGCGCATAAAGTTGCGCATGTACCTGAAATTGCTATAGACAAAAGTAAAACGGTCATCATCCACTATGTTATTCATAGCATCTGCATCCTGGTCAAAACTGTATAGTTCTCCATCCTTACCCAATCTGGATAAGATTTCCTTACTATGACCTCCACCTCCAAATGTAGCATCCACATAAACTCCATTTGGATTTGTGATCAGTTCATCTATACTTTGTGTTAGAAGAACAGGAACGTGATATGTTTGAACTGTTTCCACTTATTCGCTCTTCATAAAGTTCATCAATTCTTTAGCAAACTCTTCTTCAGATATAAAGCCTTGTGTACTATCAGTTTCTACTGCCTTAGCATCCCACAACTCTATAACCTGCTGCATTCCTACAAAGACAACATCTTGTTGAATACCTACCTTTTCCAACTGCTGTTTAGAGATTAGAATTCGGCCACTGCTATCAATTTGCACCTCTTGCGCTTCAGATAACAACTGCCTGTAAACCATTTGCTGTCTTACATCAAACCTATTCAAACGCTGACGAACACGTTCAACTTCGGCCTTCCATTCAGACATTGGATAAATTACAAGGCAATTTTCAAAATAGTCTTTTCTTATCACTAACGATTCTTCGGCTGCCGCAATAACCGTTTTGCGGAAGCTGGAAGGGAGGAATACCCTGTTTTTGGCATCTATTTTTGCCGAAAATCGTCCTATGAAATTCATTTTGTTCTATAAGCTTATATTTCGATTTCAAAGTTATGAACTTTTACGCCACTTCGCCCCACATCGCCCCACTTAAATTAAAAAAAGTTATCAACAGCTTGTTAATAACCATAACTTACTGTTGATAACTATATTAAGCACATCGGATTAAAGTAACCCGATTTTTATAACTCATTTATTCTCTGCAAGTATTTCATTGGCACGATTCAAAGCGCCATTTATATGTGCACAAATGTTGTTATTGCCCAATTCTTTGTCAAGTCCGGCATTTACCAAAACCTTCATTACCTTTTCATTAACACCCGACAAAACAACCTGAATTCCCTTCTGTTTACAAGATTTGCATAGATTGGACAGATTATGCACACCTGTTGAATCAATAAATGGAACTTTACGCATTCTTATTATACGTACCTTAGGAGTGTTCTCCACATCACGCATCACCTCTTCAAATCTATTGGCAATGCCAAAGAAGTAGGGACCGTTTATCTCGTACACTTCTGCGCCCTGAGGTATTATTAAATGTTCTGCATTATTCTGAACATCAGTTCCTTCATTAGGATCAATTTCGTCGCTTATCATAGAGACATCTGTTGTCTCTGCCATTCTACGCATACAGAGCAGACAAGCAATAAGCACACCCACTTCAATAGCCACAGTCAAATCAAATATAACTGTCAAGAAGAATGTAACCAGCAACACAATGATATCCGATTTAGGATTCTTCAATATTGCCTTAAAGTTACGCCATTCACTCATATTGTAAGATACCACAACCAAAACACCTGCCAGACATGACATTGGTATGTATTTTACGTAAGGCATCAAGAAGAGATATATCAATGCCAAAACAACGGCATGAATAATTCCTGCCACGGGAGTACGACCTCCATTATTTATATTTGTCATTGTACGTGCTATTGCACCTGTTGCAGGTATTCCACCTATCATAGGAACTACCATATTTGCTATGCCCTGACCTACCAATTCCTGGTTGCTGTTATGTTTATCACCTATAACACCATCTGCCACAGCTGCAGAAAGCAAAGACTCTATTGCTCCTAACATAGCTATAACCAATGCAGGCGATGCCAGATTACGTATGCTACTCCAAGTAATCTCCGGAACTTCTGCAGATGGCAACGAAGCATTGATGGTAAAACGATCACCAATGGTTTCAACTCCTGTTATTCCAAACTGCTTAAGCAACAACGCGAGCAGAGTCATAAAAATAATAGCGACAAGTGAACCCGGAAGTTTTTTACTGATTTTAGGAGTAAAAACAATTATAAGAATACTACATACACCTATTAGTAATGACCACCAGTTTATAGTATGGATATTCTGGAAATAGACACCCCATTTTCCAATAAAATCGGCAGGAACAGATTCTATCTGCAATCCAAACAAGTCCTTAATCTGTGTAGCAAAAATTGTGAGAGCAATACCACTTGTAAAACCTACTATTATAGGATAAGGTATGTACTTTATTATTGTACCAAGGCGTAGAACACCCATTAGAATAAGAAAAGCTCCCGCCATAAATGTTGCCACATAAAGGCCATTCATTCCGTAGTCTTGTATTATTCCATAGACTATAACAATAAATGCTCCTGTGGGACCACCTATCTGGACCTTACTACCTCCAAAGAAAGAGATAAGAAAACCTGCAACTATTGCGGTCAGAATACCGGCTTCGGGCGTTGCTCCTGAAGCAATACCAAATGCAATTGCAAGTGGCAGTGCCACTATACCTACAATAATTCCCGCTAAAAGATCTGATACAAATGTTGACTTGTTGTAACCCTTAAAACAACCGAATAATCTGGGTTCAAAACCTTGTAATTTCATATTTTCAATTTTGAGACCGCAAAATTACAAAAAGCGGAACGAAGCACAAAACAAGCCTGATTATTTTTTAGCAAAACCTATAAAGCTACCACTATATAATACATCATAATACCGGAACAGATAAGTTTCATACCTGTACCCACAATAAAACCTAAAAATGCGCCAAAAGCAGCCTTTAGAGAATCTGAAGTAGATTTATTTTCAACCAACAGTTCTGCCAAAAAAGCTCCCAACAAACTTCCTGACAACATTCCTATAGGAGTAAAGAATATACCCGCGAACATTCCTATCAAAGCACCTATGCTTGCCGATTTACTTCCACCGGTCATAGTAGTAAGTTTTGCAGGAACTACATAATCCAGAACAGTAACTACAATTGTAACAATAAGCCACAGCAACAGAGCCGTTGCGGTGATTTCATTCGAAGGATCATTTTTTGCGAGAAACGCAAAAAGAATACCAACCCAACTGATAGGAGGACCGGGCAAACCCGGAGCAATACTACCTATTATTCCAATAATACCGGCTATTATAGCCAAAACAACTAATGCTTCCATAATATTCCAATTAAATACTCTTTTTATTGTTTTTGAAGTAAACTTCGTATTTTTGCAGTGCGAAGTTAATAAAAAGAGTTATAACTACAATATACATTATGCTACAAATACAAGACGTAATACTGTCACTTGACATAATAACCAAAGAATTTTGCTGTAATCTAAAGAAATGTAAGGGAGCATGCTGCATTGAAGGCGATGCCGGGGCTCCCGTCACAGAAGAAGAGATTGCCATAATTGAAGAACTCTTACCTATAATCTGGGACGATTTGTCGGAAGAGGCAAAGAGTGCCATAAAAGAGAAAGGCATTGCCTACCCCGATCCGGAAGGCGAACTGGTAACCCAGATAGTAAATGGAAAAGACTGCGTCTTTACCTGCTATAGTGAAGACGGATGTTGCTATTGTGCCATAGAAAAAGCCTACAGAGAGGGCAGATGCAGTTTCTTAAAGCCAATATCGTGTCATCTGTACCCTATAAGAGTAAAAAAATTAGGCGATTACTACGGACTAAACTACAACCGATGGGATATATGCAGCAGTGCGCTTATAAAAGGACACAGAGAACATATACCTCTTTACAAAGCACTTAAAGAACCATTGATACGCCGTTTTGGAGAAGAATGGTACAAAGAGTTGGAATTGACAGTAGAAGAGATGAAAAAACAAAACATCATATAAAAAAAACATAACTATCTAATAACAAATAGGTATAGGCGTTCAAACTATACCTATTTTTAGTTATTTATCATTCCTCTTGACTGCCATAACTTTGCAGCGTAAAATTTAAAGGAGGATTTATGAAGAGAATAAAAACGATGATTGTGGCCATATTTACCACATTGACAACATTTGCTCAGAGTAATATAACAATAGATGCATCTCTTGCACACGATGTTTTAGGCAATGTATCGGGAGGTATCAAACAGGGTGTATCAGTTTTGGACTACGGAACATTGGGATTCAGTTTTAACACAGAAAGTGCGGAATTGTGGAACGGTGGTGAACTATACATAAACACTGCATTCACAGCCGGAGGTAACCCATCTGCGAATCTTATTGGAGACCTGCAAATTGTAGATAACATTGAGGCAGGAAATCATTTTTACATGCAGGAATTATGGTACAAACAGAACATTACAGATAACATAAGCATTACATTCGGTTTACAGGATTACAACGCAGAGTTTATGAGCAGAGAAGAGAGCGGCCTTTACATTAACAGCACATTCGGCACAAACAATGTCATTGCAGGCAATGTTGCTCCTCCCATTTTTCCATTATCAGCATTAGGATTACAAATAAATTTCAATGTTTCGGAGAGCTTTTCAATGCGAGTTGCTGCATTTGACGGTCAGGTTTATGACTTTTCAGAATCCAACCCATTCAATTTAAAATGGAGCCTTTCAGCTGAAGAAGGATTTTTGACTACTACCGAGATGATACTTGACAATAATGCCGGTACTTATAAATTAGGTGGTTACCTACACACTGCATTAGAGAAATATGGCGTATATTTGTTGGGCGAAAAGCGATTGAACAATATCGGTCTGTTTGGACAGGTAGCTTGGGCTCCAAAAAGTGACAATGATATATACAGCCAGATTGACGCCGGCATCAATCTATATCATCTCTTTTTTGATGATAGAGAGGATGCATTAGGATTGGCCTTTACAAGCAATCTGCTAAAGAATATGGTCAACAGCCACGAAACAGTGATAGAACTTACCTATAAACTTCCCGTTTATGGAAATTTCTACGTACAGCCTGATTTCCAGTATGTGATTAATCCATCGGGAACAGGAGTAAAGTTAGACGATGCATTTGTGGCAATGGTAAGATTTGGTTTTGAATTATAAAAGAACAATATATGGTACTTTCAGAGATAAAAAACAACGAAGAGTGTCTGATAGTAAAGATAAACGGACAAGGCGATTTTCACAATAAGGTGATGAGTCTTGGATTCGTTCCGGGAGAGATTGTAAGAGTAGTAAAAAATGCGCCTCTCTGCGATCCTATTGAGTACGTGGTTATGAACAGCCACGTATCTCTGCGTAGAGACGAATCTGAGAAAATAGAAGTTGTTGCATCTAACGATAAGGCAGCAATGGAAAAACTTGCCAGCAAATATCCATACTATGGAACAATCAGTGACAGCCTTTCTGTGGAGAGAAATCCTGATGAAAAGGAGATAACAGTAGCATTGGTTGGTAACCCAAACTGTGGAAAGACATCACTCTTCAACCATGCAACCGGCATGAAGGAAAAGGTAGGCAACTACAGTGGAGTTACTGTATCTGCCAAAACCGGCACATTCAGACACAAAGGATATTTAATTAAAATGGTCGATCTTCCCGGCACATATTCAGTAGCAGAAAATTCACCGGAAGAGCAGTATGTGCGAGACTATCTTTTAGAGGTTCGCCCTGATGTAGTTCTAAATGTTGTTGATTCCACCAATTTGGAACGAAATCTGTTCCTAACCACACAGGTAATGGATATGAAGCTCCATATAGTGATGGCACTCAATATGTATGACGAACTGCAGAGTTCAGGTACACATATTGATGTAGCTGAACTGGAAAGACAATTGGGCGTAGAGTGTACTACAACAGTTGCAAAGAGCGGAGATGGCATAATATCACTTTTAGACAGTATTGTAGCTGCCTTCAAAAGCAAAGAGCACACAGTGCTTAGAGTAAATTACGGTGAAAAGGTAGAAAATGCCATACTACAGGTTCGTAAGGAGTTAGAGGGTTACAAAGATATATCCAACCACCCTATACGATTCCTTGCCGTAAAACTTCTGGAAAACGAACCTGCCACCATTAACCATCTGTCATCGCATACCGACAACTTTGAACAGATAAAAAAGGTAGCAGACCTGCAGCGCTCCATTATTGAGAAGGAGTATAACGAAGATTTTGCAAGTGTTATCACAAATTCAAAGTTTGCATTCATACGCGGTGTGATAGACAAAGTGATTACCCAAACTGTAAAAAAGGATAATGAAAAGGCCTATCTTATAGACAAAGTACTAACTCACAAATGGTTAGGTTACCCTATACTGATACTATTTCTTTGGATAATGTTCCAGACCACATTTACATTGGGTGCATATCCTCAAGACTGGATTGATGCGGGTGTAAGCTGGTTTGGCAGTCAGGTCGCTACCTGGATGGGCGATGGTATATTGACCAGTCTTATAGTAGATGGTATTATAGCAGGTGTTGGTGGAGTGTTGGTTTTCCTGCCGAATATTATAATACTATTCCTCTTTATATCGCTTTTTGAAGATACAGGTTACATGGCACGAGCTGCATTTATGATGGATAAACTGATGCACAAGATTGGTCTGCACGGTAAATCGTTCATCCCAATGCTTACCGGATTCGGATGCAGTGTTCCTGCGGTAATGGCCACCCGTACACTGGAAAAGCCAAAAGACAGGCTGGCTACCATGATGGCAATACCATTTGTATCATGTTCGGCACGTCTGCCGGTATATCTGCTATTCGTAGCAGCATTCTTCCAGAAGAATCAGGGTTTGATTATTCTCTCTATATACCTTATTGGCGTATTGATATCCATTCTTACGGCATTACTGCTTAAGAATACCAAATTCAAGGGTGAATCGGAACAGTTTGTAATGGAACTGCCACCTTACAGAGTGCCATCATTCAGAAATGTACTTGTACACATGTGGGATAAATCGGTTCAGTACTTAAAAAAGATGGGTTCTGTCATTCTGGTAGCATCAATTATTATATGGTTGCTCAACTACTTCCCTACAACCAACAACAAAATGGAAGCTATTGACAATCAGATAGCACAGACCGAACAATCTGTAAGTATAGACAAAGAGAGCAAGCAGGCTATTATAGCACAACTTGAAATAGACAAAGCTGCTGCCCAAAGCGAATATTCATACATAGGTCGCATAGGAAAATTCATAGCTCCTGTGGTACAGCCATTGGGTTTTGACTGGCAGATGGGGGTAAGCCTTCTCACCGGACTTGCTGCCAAAGAGATAATTGTATCATCAATGGGTATTCTCTACAATGCAGACACCGAAGCTGATGAAAGTTCAGAGAAACTCACTACAGCTTTGCAAACCCACTTAGGCCCCGATGGGAAGCCATTCCTTACACCGCTCAAAGCATACGTATATATGATATTCGTATTGCTATGTTTCCCTTGCGTTGCAGCCATATCGGCCATAGCAAAAGAGGCAAACTGGCGTTGGGCAGGATTTACAATGATATACACCACAAGCATCGCCTGGATAATATCATTCCTTGTGTATAATATAGGATTATTACTCATCTAAAACAGTAAATTTATGAACCATATTATACAAATAGCATTGGCAGCAGCAATCTGCATTTGGGCTATATACAGAACCGTAAAAGCAATCTTTTTCAAGAAAGACGAGGGATGCGGTTGCGGATGCAGTGGATGCCCTAAAAGTAAGGAGTGCAGCAGTTGTAATAATGATTGCTAAGAATATTTCACTACATTTGCAGTTATGAAAGATAGAGAATTCACTATAAATATGAAGTTGTCGGATTTGCTCATAAGCAATCCGCAACTCATACTGATGTTGCCCAGATTCGGCATAGGGTTGGGTTTTGGCGACAAGAGAGTAGTTGATATCTGCAAAAAGCACAATGTATCGGCATCACTGTTCATACTTATTTGTAACATCTACACATTCGATGAATATACCCCATCAATAGATCAGATACTTGACATAGATGGTAATTCTCTGATTAAATATCTTCAGACCTCACACCGGTACTATTTGGAGAAAAGACTTGACCATATAGGCAAACACATTGAGCGTATAGCTGTTCAATGCGGAGATTCAGGCCCGCTTCTTATAAACTTTTTCAGTGATTATAAGAACGAAGTAGCATCGCACTTTCAGAAAGAAGAGGAGTGTACTTTCCCCTACATATCTACACTGTTGGAGAATAAAAAGCCTTCCGGCTACTCTATAGACGATTATGTAAAAGAGCACGATAATATAGAGGACAAACTGAACGATTTAATCAATATCATTGTTAAGTATCTGCCGGAAGAGATACTTCCCGATGAAAGAATATCTGTATGGTTTGATTTGGTACAGGTAGCTGCCGATTTAAACAAGCATGCAAAGATAGAAAACACCATATTGGTGCCATTTGTCAGAATAATTGAAAACAGAATAAGATGAAAAGGAAGAAGATTATTTTGTTTGAAAGATCTGAGATAATTCGAATGGGGTTTGAAAAACTCTTTTCGCAACACAACAACTACATAGAGATAATAAAAACAGTCTATAGTATTGAACAATTGCAGGACTCCATAATAGCCTACCAACCTGATGTAATCGTTTTAAACCCGGCTCATACAGGTAGTTCAACACAATATATTGTCAACAATATACGCAAACAGTATAGCAATATATCTATTATTGCCCTGCTTTATAGTTATTTGGAAAAAGAGACTCTGGACTGTTTTGATGCGACTATAGGGTTATATGACAATGCTTCCAATATATTTGAGCTAATAGAATCGTTAGAAGAAAAAACAGAACAGGAGAATAGTCTAAACAACACTGAGGGCGAAGAGCTAAGCCCAAGAGAAAACGCCATTGTTGCGCTTGTTGCCAAAGGACACACCAACAAAGAGATAGCTGACATGCTTAACATATCAGTTCACACCGTAATTACGCACAGAAAAAACATATCAAAAAAGACCGGAATAAAATCTATATCCGGTCTTACTATGTATGC
>JAEIGA010007219.1_pt1 | contig 16895 bp, 5 predicted proteins | sample 9270691 | NCBI WGS metagenome assembly JAEIGA01 (sample SAMN17057246, study PRJNA624740) | gut metagenome | biome: biome; isolation source: fecal sample | host: Bos grunniens | place: China: Xizang | collected 2019
CAGAAGAAACAAGTCACTAGAGAGCAACTACTTAGAGATTATGAGAAACTTAAACAATCATTCAAGAAAACAAGGGAGGAGGATTAATAACAAATATCCTTCTCCCTATTTTATTATGTAGAAAGGAGTGAATTAATTGGCTGATAAAGAAGTAAGAGTCCGCATTACAGGTGATACCTCTGATATCTTGAAGAAGATAGAGAAACTAGGAGATGCACTTGAAGATGCATTGAATAATAAGAATATTGAGAACAAAAGCATAAATGAAGCCATAGATGATGCACAAAGATTAAATAAAGAGTATGAAGAATTGGGCGAAACTATGAATGATGTCAATGATTCTACTAAGAAATTATCTAATAAGAATCTATCTGACATGGCTGATGAAGCATCAAAATATAAAGATACCATGAATGAAGTTGTTGAATCTACTAAGGATGCTCATAAACAATTAGAATCAGTAGGTAAACTAGATGGTATTGAGAACATGGCTGATACAGCAGAAAAGACAGCTAAAGCTATTGGTGAGATTGGCGATAAGACAAAAGCATTAGATACTACTGTTCTTAGTGAGATGGACGAATACTATTCTAGTATGTATGAAAAAGTCCAAGATATTAATAAAGAAACAGCTGAAGTCGGTAAGAATATGTCTGAAGGCTTTAGAATAGATATGGATTCCATGCAGCAAGATACTGGCAAGATGAAAGAACTAATAGGTGGTTCTTTATTAGAAGCTGGTCTTGAAGGTAAGATGATTGGTGATAGAGTAGCATCATCTATGAAAGAAGCTTTAGGCGACACAAAAGAAATTATGAAAGACTTCACTCAAGCACTTAGTCCAGATGAAGCAATTAAGAACTTCGACGCTCTTATTGATAAATTAATTAAGACACAAGATGAATATAATGACACTGCTGCAGAAGCGAAGAAACTAAAAGAAACAATTAAAGAACTTGATGCGAAGCGTCAAGAAGCGAAAGATAAGAAATTATCTAATAGAGAACAATTAGATGCAATAGGAAAAGAATATACTAAAGCGCTTAAAGAATTAGAAAACTTCCAGAAGAAATATGAAGCACATATAGAGGAAATAGATGGTATAAATCCTGACTTCAGAGAACATATGGAAGCACTTAGAGCATTACAGAAAGAATATAGAGAATTAACTAGTGATAAAGATTTAGGTACAGAATTTGAAGAAGCTATGCATAGAATAGGCGAATCTTTACATGATGGATTAGGTGATTTTGCTGCTGGTGCTAAAGGATTAAATAAACTTAGTGATGCATTCAAGAATCTTAAAGCATTCTATGATGATGACAAATATAAAGAAGACATAAGCTTAACATTCCTTAATGGTATAGGAGATGTATATAAAGAAACAGAAGCTTATGGAGACAAAATGATAGACAATATAGAAAAAATTATCAAGAAGATGAAAGATTTAGGTGATACTAATCTAGATTCTCTGATAAATGATTTTGAATCACTTTGGAAAGCTACTGATGACATGTATAGAGATGAAGACATGGATAAGCTTTGTGATGCATTCGATGAGATGAAGAAACAATTAAGTGCTATGGAAGAAATAAATGCTAGTGACCCTATGAAGAAAATAGGAAGAGACGGCAAAGCTTCTTTAGAACTCTTAGCTTCAATGATGAAAGCACTTAATGAATTAGATAAAGAAATGATTTCTTTCATGGAAAAAGACGATGAACTCAAAAAAGCTAAGAATAGTGATAGAGCCAAAGAGTTAAAGGAACTTATTGATGCAGAAAAAGAATATACTCGTGCATTAGAAATATCTAATCGAGTTTATGAAGACAGAGGAGATCATGGAGTTATTCGTGTTCCTCTTGATACATCATCTTATAATCATTGGGCAGATGAATTAGAAGAATATCAAGCAGCACTAGATAAGGCGAACAAGAAAGTTAAAGAAGCACAAGAAGAACAAGAGAGACTTAATAAAGAACATGCAAAAGCAGTAAAAGAAGTATATAAATATGAAGGACAATATAATAAACTAACTAGCGAATTAGATAATATGAGAGAGACTCTAAAGCAAGGTAGCGCAGAAGCAAAAGAACATGCAGATGCTGTTAATAAGCAATATCGAGCTTATGAGAATCTGAGTCAAAGGGTTAAGGCTTATCTAGAAAATGAAGATAATGGCATACTTCTTCGTGAGAAAGTAGCTAAATCATTCAAAGAAGTTGCTGACTCTATGGAGAAAGTATATTCTGGCTCTAGTAAACTTAATAATGCTGACCTTATCACTAAGACATTAGCAGAAGCTGCTGAATATGTGAAGAAATTAGATATAGTAGATACTAAGAACTTACAGAGAGACTTAGAGAGATTGGGTCAATTAGTAGAAGATAAGACAGATAAGATTAAGCGCTTGAAAGAAATAAATAAAGAGTTTGGTACTGATGCTAGTAAGACAGCATATGGTATTGAACAACAATCTAAAGAACTAAGAGATTTAGCTGATTCTACTAAGGTTGTTGTTGAAGCTACTGATACATTAAGAAAAGCTTGGGGAGATATCAGTGTAGGTGGAGAAGACCACTTAAAGTTAAGAGCAAGAACTGAATTATTAACTGATTATGCTGAAACATTGAAGAAAAAAGTTAAAGAGATAAAAGCAGCATATGAAGAAATGCAAGGTCCAATGACATTAGACCAAAAAATAGCATTGGATGATTGGAAGACTTATGAGAAAAATAAAGAAGCGCTTAAAGAATATAATGATGCTATTCAAGAATACTTCGATATCTTAGTAGATAGTGGTGGTAAAGTAGACGATAAATTCTTAGATGATGCAGGTAAATTCGATGTAAAGAAATTCATTGATGATTATAATAGACTTGGTACATCTATGCAGGTATTAACTAAACAAGCTAATGCCATGAGACAACAAGTACTAGAAAGTTTACAGGCTGAGAAAGAAAGTGTTGAGACTAAGAGAAAACTAGCTAAAGAAACATTAGAAGTGGCTCAAGCTAATAAGAAAGCTGCAGAAGCACAAATGGATGCTGCTAAACAAGCTGAGAGAGAAGCCACAACAATGGAGGAACAGGCACAAGCTTATGTGAAGATTAAGAGAGCCAAAGAAGAATTAGCTAGAACTACTGAAGAACTAGCTAAAGCAGAAAAAGACTATGCTGATATAAATAAGAGTACAACAGATGACAAGAGAATCCAAAATGCTAAAGATTTAGTTAAGCAATACAATGAACAAGCTGAAGCATTAAGAAAATTAGGCGCAGCTGTTAAGGATATTGAATTAGATGATATAAAGAACTTTGATAAATCATTAGGTACAAATCTTAAAGATATATTCGATATTGATAATGATATCCCTAAGAAATTTAAAGATTTCGCAGAAGATATTAAAGCCATGTTCACTGAACTTGGTGATTTAAATTTTGGTGATGCAGGCGATATATTCAAGGATATAGGCCAAGGCATATTTGATATGCTACCTACTAATGTTAAGGCCGCTACAGGTATGTTTACTGGTTTAACAGTGGCTGTTAATAAATTATATGAAGCTGGAAAACAACAATTCTTTGAAGGATTGAGTAATATAGGTGATAAATTATCACCAATAATTAATATGATTCAAAACTTTGGTGATGAAGTAAGAGACGCATTCGAAAATATTACTGATACACAAATAGATTTAGGTTCACTTATGGAGTTAGGACCAAACTTTGAATATAATATGCAAAAAGTTGGTGCTATAGCTGGTTCTAATAAGCAACAATTAGAAGAACTTACTAAGACAGCAGAAAGACTAGGTGGAACAACTCAATATACTGCTTCTGATGTAGCTGAAGCCTTCCAATACATGGCTATGGCTGGTTATGATACAGATCAAATGCTTAATAGTATCAATGGTACACTTAATCTATCTATTGCATCAGGTACTGGATTAGCAGAAACTACAGATATAGTTACTGATTATATGACAGCACTTGGTTTAGAAGCAAATAGTACTAATGACTTTGTTGATAAATTAGCAGCTACAGTTACTTCATCAAATACAACAGTAGAGAAGTATGGTATGTCTATGAGACAAGTTGCTTCACAAGCAGGTTCATTAGGTATCAGTATGACAGATTTATCTACTGCTATAGGTTTACAAGCTAATGCAGGGGTTAAAGGTGCAAAAGCCGGTACTGCATTAAAGAATGTATTGGCTAATATGGCAGCACCTACAGAAAAACAAGAAAAAGCATTGAAGCAATTAGGATTCACAGCTGATGAAACTGGTTCATACTTCAAGACTACAGCAGATGGAGCAGTAGATTTAGAAGCAACAGTTAAGCAATTAATGACTGCTACAGATGATATGACTAAATCACAAAAAGCAGCCGTTCTTGCTCAATTAGCTGGTAGGGAAGCATTACCAGGTCTTATGGCTCTATTATCACAAGGAGCTGAAGGTTGGGACGAATTATCTAATACTATAGAGAACTCAACAGGTAAAGTTCAATACTGGAATGAATGTATGAGTCTTGCTGGTAAGTCTGGTAAAGATGCAGTAGCAGCTATTGATAATATGAAAGAAGTATTTGCTGAAGTAGAAACTGAAGCACTTAATGCTGGATTATCTACTGAAGAATTATCTCATGCTATAGCTATACTTGGTGATGATGGAAAAGTAAGTGCTGATGATGTTAGAGGCTTAGTTAATGTTATAGACAGTATGAATACAGCTACAGGTGAAGCAGAGCAAAAATGGAGAGCATTAGACCAAGCTGGTGATGATTTTGTTAATACTGGTTATGACTATGATGCTACTATAGCAAAAATAACAGCAGATACAACTGGATTATCTCAAGCTAAAAAAGAAGCTATTATGGCTCAACTTGATGAGAATATGACTCTTGAAGAAGCTAATGCAATACTTAAAGAGTATGGATTAACTGCTGAAGAAGTATCATTCTCTACTTTAAGCTATGCAGATAAACTAGAATACCTTAGAAATAACCTTCAAGGTTGCTCTGATGAATATATTAAACAACAACTAGCAAACCTTGGTTTAGCTGATTCTTTCGAAGAAGTTAAAGAAGTTGTTAGCATGACAGATGAAGAATTTGCAGCATATAAACAAAACCTAGAGACAGTTAAAGGTATGGCAGAACAATTGGCAGAAGCTATGGATGAAACAACTAAAGCTTCATTATTGAATCTTGCTTCAGCTATAGAGAATGTGGCTATTTCTGCATTCAATAAGATTAAGCCGGCTTTAAAAGATGCTGTTGATGCTGTTAATGAATTCTTCGATGCATGGCATAATGGTGATGAAAATGTATTCACATTCGATGGTCTAGAAAAAGGATTGGCAGGACTTGCTGATAAGATAAGAGCCCAAAAAGGCAATGTTCAACAAGCAGTAGCTGATTTATTCAGTGGCCTTAATACATTTGTTAATGGTGGATCATTAGATTCTTTATTAGATATGGGTACTAGTATTGTTCAATCTATATGTAAAGGTATTCAACAAGCAAAAGACAGTGGTTCTCTTGATAAAGCTATAGATGGTGCTATTCAGAAAATATGTAACTGGATTACTACTAATGGTCCAGCAATAGAACAAGCTGGAAAAACTATTATCGATTCATTGAAGTCTGGTATAGAAAGAAACTCAGATTCAATAAGTGCTGCTCTTGATACATTATGTAGTGTTATTAATACTTGGGCTAGTAGTTCTGCTCAATTAGAAAGCACAGCAGCTATTTTTGCAGATAAGTTTGTTAATTCATTTGTTGAAAACACAACTAAGAGTATAGGCAATAAAGGTAATGAGATTATGCAAGCTCTGGTAAGTGTATTAAATCCTGAAATGTCTCAACATTACCCAGAAGACGGGGGCAAAACAGAAATGGATCCTCAAGAGCAGTTCTTCAAGGATACTATGAGCTTCAAAGGTCTTTGGAATGGACTAAAAAAAGGTTGGGATGCTGTAGTAGAATGGTTCACTGGTGAATCTTATGCAGCAGAACTAGGAGAAGAAACTGGTACACAAATTGGTGAAGGTATAGGAACAGGTATCTCTAATACTAAAGACAAAACTAATGCTACAGCTAATGAAATAGGTACAGGTATTGGTGAATATATAGGTAATGCATTATTATCTATGGATGTGACTCAACTTCAAGCACTACAAACAGAGTTAACTAGTCTACAAACAACTACTGGTACAGTAGCTACAGGTATGGCAACATCATTTAATAATATACAAAATAGTGCTAGAACTAGTTTCATGGGTCTAGCTAATATTATTAGAAATCAATTACTGAATTGCACTAATATAGTGAGAAATCAAGCACTAAATATGAACAATATCTTTAATAATCAATTCACAAATGTGGCTAACAATGTCAGAACTCAAATGACTAATGTTGCTAATATAATAAGAAACCAAATGGTTAACTGTGCAAATATTGTGCGTAATCAAGCACTTAATATGAGTAATATATTTAATAACCAGTTTACTAACATGGCCAATAATGTAAGAACTCAGATGACTAATATCAGTAACATTATTAATAACCAAATGACTAACGCAGCTAATATGGTTAGAACACAGGCTATTAATATGAGCAATATATTCAATAACCAATTCACAACTATGGCAAATAATGTAAGAACGCAGATGACTAACATAAGTAACATCATCAATAATCAAATGACTAATGCGGCAAATATAGTAAGAACTCAGGCAGTTAATATGAGCAACATATTCAATAACCAGTTCACAACTATGGCTAACAATGTAAGAACGCAGATGACTAATATAAGCAACATTATAAATAATCAGATGACAAATGCAGCTAACACAGTTAGAACTCAGGCTGTAAATATGAGTAATATCTTCAACAACCAATTTACTACTATGGCTAACAATGTTAGAACCCAAATGACTAATATTAGTAATATCATTAATAATCAGATGACTAATGCTTGTAATACTGTCAGAACACAAGCAGTGAATATGGCTAATATATTCAATAACCAATTTACTACTATAGCAAATAATGTTAGAACTCAGATGACTAATGTTTCTAACATCATAAATAACCAGATGACAAATGCAGCGAATACTGTTAGAACTCAAGCAACTAATATGGCAAACATATTCAATAATCAGTTTACTAATATCGCTAACAATGTAAGAACTCAGATGACTAATGTAGGTAATATAATTAAAAATCAAATGACTAATGCAGCTAATACTGTTAGAACTCAAGCTACTAACATGGCTAATATCTTCAAGAATCAATTTACTAGCATAGCAAATAATGTTAGAAGTCAAATGACTAGTATAGGTAATATAATTAAGAACCAAATGACTAATGCTGCCAATACAGTTAGAACTCAAGCAGTAAGTATGGCAAATGTGTTCAAAAACCAATTCACTAGTATAGCTAATAATGTAAGAAGTCAGATGACTAGTGTTTCTAATATAATTAAGAATCAGATGACTAATGCGGCTAATTCTGTAAGAACTGAATGTGTTAGTATGGCAAATATAGCTAGAAATCAATTTGTTAACATCACTAACATAATTAAGAATCAAGCTACACAATGGGCTAGTACAGTTAGAAGTCAAGCTGCTGGTATGAAGTCAGCATTTACTTCTGCTTTCTCTGGTTTATCTAGTATAGCTGCTTCAGAAATGGCTAGAGTGTTATCTACAGTAAGAAGTTATATGAGTCAAATTAAGTCAGCTGTATCACAAAAAATGACTATAAATGTTGGTGTTAATAAGACTGTTACTACTACTAATATAACTAAGACTCAGACTGCACCAGCTTCAGCTTCATATGCTGTGAGAGCAGTAAATGCTTCTGCATTTGCTTTATCAGCACCAAAAGCAATGGCTACTGGTTATAGTACTAATAATGATACAGGTGGAGGAGCATTCTCTCGTAATAAACTTGGATATGGTCCATTATCATTAGAAGTGCCTCTATATCTAGATGGTAGAGAAATTGCTAGAGCTAGTGCTTCATATACTCAAGATGAATTAAGCAAATTAGAAAAGCGCTCAAAAAGAAAAAGAGGTGAATAAGACTTGTATTATATTAAATACAATGAGATAGATTTAACTGATATAGTTAAGGTGAGAAGTGTAGAGATACCTTCTCTACCTTCTATTGAACATTCTAGTAAAAATGTCTTTGAGAGACATGGCAATATCTTCAATGGTGTTTCTTATAACAATAGAGAGATAAAGTTAATATTCATTGTTCAACCAGATGATCCAGATGATTATGATGTATATATAAATGATATCAAGCGCGCTTTCTACACTCAAGAAGAACGCAGATTATTCTGTGGCAATAATGAATTATATATGTGGTGTGTGCCTGTAGGTGATGTACTAATTACTGAATTAGGTGGTACTTGTGCTGAAGTAGAAGTAGATTTAATTGCTTATGACCCATATTGGTATTCTATTTATCAGAATGTATTTACTACTACACTACTTGATGATAGAAGAAATCATACATTGTTTCTAAATAACAAATCAGATACCACAACATATCCTATACTTAGTATAGGATTTTATAGTAAGACTTCATTTGTTCAGCTTGAGAATCAAAATGTAGGAGAGAGATTATTAATAGGTCAATATCCAACTGTAGGAGCAACAGTTATTGATAGAAATACTACTGCACTAAAAGACACTATGCAATCAAGTTCTGGTTGGAGTTCTACTGGTTCAGTAGATGGAGACAGAGATACTGGTGCTAGACTTACTGCTACTAAAGACAATGATGGATTAACATGCACAAACTTTGGTAGTAAGGGCGATAGTACATGGCATGGTGCTTGTTGTATGAAACAATTAAAGGATTCTAAAACAGGCCAGCCAATTAGTATTAAAGACTTCAGATGCAAATTTAGACTTACACATAACTCTACTGGAACAAATGGTGATCCAACAAATATTAAGTATCCTTATGATGATAATGAAGAAATTACTTATGAAGGACACACAGAAGATTTCTATAAAGTAACTGCTTCATCAGGTCTTGCTCTTAGACAAGCTCGAGAAGTTATTGAGGATAATGAAGAAGAAAACATTAAATCTAATAAAATATGTACTATGCCTTGGGGTACTGTTATAGAGGGCAAAGAAGATAATGAAGGTGGAACAAGCCCCAATTTTGTATATGGAATATCTGAGGGTTGGGCTAGAGTTAAATATGTAGACGCATATTTAGTAGAACATATAGGTTATTGTGAAAGTGTTCACTTAAAGAAATATCAGAGAACTACAACTGAAACTTTAGTACAGAAGAACTTTGTTACTAGAAAAGATACAGCTATTAGATGTCAGCCAACTGAATTCTCTGAGAGTCAGAGAACTATACCTAGAGGTGAATATATCAGATGTTATGTACAAGAAGAATTCGATATTGAAGATGGAAAAGGCACATTCTATAAGTTATCTAAGAAATACAATGGCTTTAATGGTTATGTTCTTATAGAAGATTTAGAGCCAGCTAGTGATTATTATGTGGAGTATGAACTTGAAGCAGAGACAGCAGATGATAAAACAGGCATAGTTGAGGTATATGGATACAGTAAGAATAATAAACAGTTATTTAGATTGGGTCTATATGATGATAATGAATATTATGAATTCACATATCCTGTTATTAGAAAAAATGGCGCAGATTTCTTAGTAGATAAGACTGTGGCTCCTGCTCCTAAGACTAAAGTAGAGTATGATTATGATAGCCAAAAAGTTAGTAATGCTCTTAGTGGTAAATATGGAGACTGGAATGACTTCTATGGTGAATTATATATAGAGAGAATTAATAATAGATGGTTCGCTTATGTTAATAAGATTAAGAATGGCGAAGTAGCGAAGAGAATAGCTTCTAATACAGTAACTGATACAGAAAATAGTATAGAAGAATTAAGCTATATAGTTATATATATAGGTACATCAGGAGATGCAGAAAAAGCTAGTGGTATGGCTGTAAATTATTGTGAAGTACAGTCAGCTAATCCTATTAATACTAATGAGCCACAAAATATATATGAATTTAAGGCCGGAGATATATTAACAATAGATAATAGTATACCTAATGTTCGACTTAATGGTGTAGAAAGAAATGAGTTAATTAATATTGGCTCAGATTTCTTTGGTTTAGAACCAGGTACTAATAGAATTAAGGCTGCCTCAGATGCACCATTGAATATAGATATCATATGGAGAAATAAACATTTATAAAGGATGGTGAAGATATGGTTAATACTATTTTTATATTAGACCAACACTATCAGGTTATAAAAGTATTAACAGTCAATGGCAAAAATACATTCTTTGATGATTTATATAGTATTGATTTATCAACTGGAGTAGAGAGCTATGAGTTCTCTACCAATGTTGATGATTTATGTGAGACACATTATATTATGTTCTACTATCATGACCAATATAAATTATTCCAAATAACAGAGTTAGAACAAGAGCATAATGAGGGCAAAATAATCACTTATTGTTATGGTGAATCAGCTTGTTTAGAACTACTTAATGGTGTAGTACAAGCTAATGATTTTGGCGGAGAACCTGTTAATTGTATCGACTTTATAGACTATGTATTAGAAGGTACTGACTGGCAAAAAGGTAGATATAGCACTTCACTAGAAGAAAGTATTTTGCCTCAGCTTATTATTGATAGAACAACTCAAAGATGGCCGCTTATTCAAGACTATATGAGTGAGTTTGGTTATGAGATAAATACTAGAGTCATTTATGAGAATGGTGCTATTAGAGCTAAATTAATTGATATATACGCTGATGGTGAACTAGGAGAAAAAACATATAAGAGATTTCAATATGGAAGAAACATAGAGGGCATTATTAAGAAGAAAGACTTATATGAATGGTGTACAGCCTTAATTATTGATTCCTCAGAAGATATCAGTAGTGTTAATTTCGAGAAAGGTGCCTATATTAAGCCTGAAGGCACTGATATAATCATGGCTAAATATGAGAACAACTTATATAATTTGGGCCGAAACTTTATTTATTCTACTTATGAAGATAATAGTCCTACTCCTGAAGAAGCAGTAGAGAATGCTTATCACGAATTAAAGAGAAGAGCGACACCTAGATTTGATTATGAATGTACTACTATTATGACTTATGAGGAATATGAAGATATATCTATAGGTGATACAGTATATGTAATAGATACTAGCTTTAATCCTATCATTACTCTAGAAGCTAGAATAGGTAAATTAGAGTTATCATTTACAGATAGAAACAACTGCAAATGTAATCTAACTAATTATAAAGAAGTTAAGTCTGGTATAGATGTAACTCTATCAGGCTCTATTAAAGAAATAGTAGATGCTTACTTCCCTATTACTGGGGATAAGATAGCTGGAGAAACGATTAATCCAGAGAATCTTAAAGAAGAAGTATATGAGCTTATTAGAACTAATTATATTAAGGCTGAGATAGGTGAATTCGATAAACTAATAGTTGAAGATTTCATAGCTAAACATGCTTATGTAGGAACCATAGAAGGTATTAATGGTATCTTTGATCATTTAACAGTTAAAGATGCAGAGATAGAAAATCTTGTTGCTGACAATCTGAAGGCAACTAATGCTGAGATAGATAATCTTGTAGCAAAGGATGCTTATATAGAGGATCTTGTTGCTAATAATATAAATGCTACTAATGCTACTATAGAGAATCTTATAGCTAAGGACGCAGAAATAGAGAATCTTGTTGCAGAGAATTTAGAATCAACTAATGCTACTATTGAGAATCTTAATGCTGACTTTATTACATTTAGGAATGCAACAGGCCAAAAGCTTAATGTTGTTGACCTTCACGCCGAAAAATTAACTGCAATAGAAGCACAAATAAAGGACTTAGATGTAGATGACCTTTATGCAAGCAAAGCAGAGATAGATGAACTTTATGCACATAAAGCCAATATCTTTAAATTAGACGCAGCTTTTGCTGATATTGATATGTTACAAGCTGATGTGGCTGATATAGATATACTTATAAGTGGTAATCTATCAAGTGAGCATGTACACTCATTAAACATTGTGGCAAAAGATATGGTAGCTGATAATGCTACTGTAGCTGAGATTAATGCGGCAGCTATCATTGCTGGTTCTATTGATACTAATAAGGTTACTATACATAGTGATGATGGTTCAATGAATCTTACTGGTTCATTACAACAATTCAGAGACGAGAATGGTGTTGTTAGAATCCAAATGGGGAAAGACGGACAAGGCAACTTCACATTTGGATTATTCGATGAATCAGGTACTGGTGTAATACTTAATGACCAAGGTCTTGGTGAAAGAGGTATAGCTGATGGAGTAATAGTTGACAGCCATATTAGTTCTGATACAAGAATACCTGGTACAAAACTTGATATAGATGATGTTGTTTGGTGCATAAACAATAGCATTAATAATGAGAATGATAGAAAAATAAGCTATCAAAAAATACGTGTAGACAAAACTGGAAATTCTTTAGAAGTAGAACTTGGTAGTTTAGAAAAACAAATTAAATGGGATAAGGAAAGAATAACTGAGGTTGCTACTAAGGTAGTTGCAAATGAAAAAAACATTAAGACTCTAATGGAAAAAATTGAGATTGATGATGGTGGAGAAGGTGAAGGCACAACTATTACAGAACAACTTTCTAGTCTTAAACAAACAGTAGATGGCATTACTACTGAAGTATCTGAATTAGAAACAAAATATGATGAAGTTAGTGGTAAAGTGGCTTCTGTATCAGATAAGCAATCTACTCTAGAACAAAGTGTAGATGGATTCAAATTAGAAGTTGAGAGTAATTATACCACTAAACAAGAGTTATCAAACACTAAGACAGAATTAGAAGCTAAGATAACCAATGCAAGTTTAAATATTACTGATGAACAAATATTAAGTATAGTTAGTAAATCTTATTATACTAAGACTGAAGTTGATACTAGTATTGATTCATTAGATGGAAAATATGCTCAAGTATCAGATGTAGAGAACCTAAAAGAAGAATATAGTTCTCAGATGAATCAGACAGCTGAAGATATAACAATGAAGTTCAATGAGTCAAAATCCTATACAAAAGAGATACAAGATGAATTAATTACCTTTAGAGAAGACTTTGAGACAAATATAAAGTTTAGTGCTCAAGGTATAGAATTAGGAAAAACAAATTCGCCATTTAAAGCTACTTTTGATAATGAAAGATTAGCTTTCTTCGAAGATGATGTTGTAGTAGCTTATGTCAGTAATAATAGAATGAATGCTACTAATGTAAGTGTTCAGAATGAATTAGCCATAGGCGACTATAAATGGGTCAGCACTAGTAATGGACATCTTCGATTAAAATAAGAAAGGAGTGATTCATAATGGCGACATATGATATATATGGCTTTGACTTTGGTCAGAGTAAAGAATATAGTAAAGCTTTCTCTGCATATTATTTGGACACTATGTACAATATGCAGAATGAATATTTCTATAGATCACTAGACTTCAAGGCAGAATCTTGTGACTGTAATCCTCTAAATTATAGTTCAAGTATGAAAGTAAGTATTGGTTTTGATTATAGTCTTGGTAATATGCCTCCAAATCTTAAAAATTATGAGTATATGGAAAAAGTTACTTATAAAGCAGACTTTGATATAACTATTAAGACTAGAAGAACTACCTCTAGTAATTGGGAGATACTTGCTAGGACTAGCCTTAATGATGTAAGTAGTACAGTAGAAAAATATTTTGTTAGTCCAAATGAAAGTGGTATTTATTATGAGAGAAATACAGTAGAAGCTGTATTAACTATAAATCATACAAAAATATATGATAATAGAGAAGTCAAAGTAGTTATTGAATATGCTATGCCTAAGAAGTATAAAACTGATACTACTGAGGGCACAGAATATGGTTCAGTAGAACTTGATTTTGTATTACAAGATATGCCTTGTAGACCAACTCTTAGTGTAACTAATAATCATGGTAGTGCTTCTAGTCTTTTTGCTGAAGACCCAATAACTGTTGGATTCCAACATAAAGTAAGTGCATACTATGAATATTATATGACTTATACAGTTGGTTCTACTTATAGTGATCAAGTATATACTTCAGAATTATTTAGGATTTCTCCAGGCACACTAAATGACTTTAACTCTATAGGCAATTTATTAATACCTGAAGAAGTCTATAATTATATGACAGACTCTAAGACGAGTACTGTTACATTTACAGTTGCTACTTATTTAAGAGCGGCTACTGATTCTACATCAGACTATTCATACTTTATTGGTAATGTTTCTGTCAGTAGGGCTATAGAGGTACAAGACTCTGCAAAAGTAAGACCAGAAATAACATCAATAACTTGTGAATCTTACTGTATTGATCCAAGTATTATATTGAATAATGATGAATATATTGAATCTCTATGTAAGGTAAGAATAAAAGTTAAGACCAAAACTTATTGCAGTGCTAGTATAGCTTCATATAAAGTGCATGGTGGACCTAATGGAAAAGGTTCATTGTTGGCGCAAGGTTTCATAGAAAATGAAGAACAAGAAATAGATTTCTTCAACTCTGGTATTCTGACTCCTACAGTAGAAGAAGCAGGTACTTTCTCTTTCACTGTAACAGTAACTGATTCAAGGGGCTTTGTATCAGAAGGAAAAGCAGCTAGTGTTATTTTCTTACAATACTATCAACCAATCACAGGGAGTTTTGTTGCTTATAGAAGTGATAAAAATGGCGAAATTGATGATGAAGCTGGGCAATATATTTATACTTTATCTGAAGCAACTGTGCCTACAGAATATTATAATGCTGATATGGTGTTCAAGGTTAATTTATATGTTAAGAATGGCAATGATTATACTCTAGTTACATCGAAAAGACTAAATAACTTCGAAAATGTCTTATATAGGGAAACTGTTATATTTAATAATATCAGTCTTAATTCTGATTATAAAGTTGAACTTATTATAACTGACTATGTAAGACCATTCAAGAGAGTTATTTATATCCCTTCTGCTGGATGTATTCTAGATGTTGCACCTAATGGTAGTTTTGGTATAGGCAAAATAGCTAGAGAAGATGAATTAGCTTTTGATGTAGGCATGAAGCAAATTAATCATGGTAATATAAATCCTAATATTAATAATAGTTATGATTTGGGTACTTTTGATCTTAGATGGAAAACTGTATATGCAGTAAGCATATATCCAACTTCAGATATGACTTATAAAGAAAATATTAGTTATGTGGCTCCTTCTAATAAAGTAAGAAGCGGCGAAGAAATTATTACTCAAGAAGATTTACATAACTTCTATAAATCAGATTATCTATTGGCTACTTATAATTATATAGGACAAGAACAAGCTGAATATGGATTCATCACTCAAGATATGTATAACAACATAGTGGGCGAATCTCTTATTATTAGAAATGAGAATGGTGATATGTTCAGTATTAATAGTTATATATCATCTATAGCGGGTGCATTACAGTATGAGATTAATCTTAGAGATCAACAAATAGCGGCGCTTCTAGAGAGAATAGAAGCACTAGAGAATGGAGACTAGGTTGAGGGCCTAGTCTCTAAATATTTACAAAGGAGAGTGAAGCAAATTGATAGTAACAGATTGCAACATTCGTGTCAATAATGATAAGTCTACAGCAGACAAAAATATTATTGTCTATAGAGGAGACTATAATGTACAAGTTACATTCTCTATAACTCAAACTAATGATTACAGATACAGAAATACTGACTCTGGCGAGAACTTAATAGAATCAACACAAGCTTCTTTTGGGCAAATTCTTATTAAGAATAAAGATGGTAGAGGTGTTAGTGTCTTATCAGAAATATCTCCAACTGATAATGGCAAAGTGACTCTAACTATTGTCAAGGAATACATTGATGAATTGACTGAAGTCGGTAAGTATGATTATCAGATAAGACTATTCTCTGCTGATAAGAAAGCAAGACTTACTATACCTCCTATAGAGGGGCAATTAATAGTGAAGGAACCTATAATACCAGAAGGCGAAGATGATGCTAGTATAGTAGGTTTAGCTAAAGTAGATGGCGCTGTTATTCTTAATAATGAAGAAGACTTGCCTGTATTTGATGATGAAGGCAACTATATTAAGACTGAGTGGTATGCTGGAGATGTTATTAGCGCCGAAAGACTTAATAAGACTGAAGATGCTCTTTATGAGATTAATAACAAAATAGGTGATATATCAGAGCTTCTTGACTTATTCAATGGTGATAATGGAGGCGATGTATAGATGATATTAAGAGAGCTAGTTCTGACAGTAAATAATACCTCTGCTGCACTTAATGAGCCATTACAGATATATAAAAGAGATAGAGGTATTACTCTAAAGATAAAGGTGCTAAGATATAAATTTATCTTCAATAAGACTGTGGAAGAAAATATTATTACTGATTCATCTATTATATCAGCTAGAGCATTAATACAAAATCCTAAAGGCGAAACTTTTGGTTGTGAGAGAACTGATATAAAAGATGATTATGTAATAATACATATCCCTCTTGACTGGACTGATGAAAAAGCTGAAATCGGTCAATATAAATTACAAATACAACTATATGGTAAAGATTATGTAAATGAGAGAGTGACATTACCTCCAGTTAGCTTTACTGTAGCAGACACTCTAGGTTATGCACGAGAAGAAGGTATAGAACATCCTCCTATTGTTGATGATGGTGTTACTGATGATTCCATAGTAGAGGATGAAGGTGTTCTTGGCGAAGATGGAAACTTACCATTTGGTATATATGAAGAAACAAATTGGGAACCAGGTACTAC